>ENA-UOOK01003168-UOOK01003168.1-fermentation-metagenome-genome-assembly--contig:-NODE-3168-length-19063-cov-8.596433_pt1 | contig 19063 bp, 15 predicted proteins | sample MGYA00245777_ERZ724023 | MGnify/ENA primary metagenome ERZ724023 (study PRJEB28704, sample SAMN03018312) | fermentation metagenome | biome: anthropogenic terrestrial biome; feature: soil; material...
GGTGAAGTAGGAATGACACCGTCAGCTTGGAATGGCGGTGTCTTTTCTATGATACAAAACCTATCCGAAACAGTGATTATTCCCATTGCTGGCTTAATCTTGACCTTTGTGATGTGCTACGAACTGATACAAATGGTCATTGAGAAAAATAATATGCACGATATTGATACATTTATGTTCTTTAAATGGGTATTTAAGACCTTTGTCGCTGTAATGATTATAACCAACACCTTTAACATTGTTATGGCAGTTTTTGATCTTTCACAACATGTTGTATCAAGTGCGGCAGGGGTGATTATCAGTGATACCAGTATTGATATAAGTTCTGTCATAGTAGATATGGAGCCACGTCTTATGGAAATGCAACTTGGTCCACTCCTTGGATTATGGCTACAAAGTATGTTTATTGGTATAACCATGCACATTCTTTCTATCTGCATATTCATAGTTATTTATGGACGAATGATAGAAATATATTTGATGACTTCTCTTGCACCTATACCTTTTGCTACCATGTCAAACAGGGAACTAGGAAGTATGGGACAAAATTATTTAAGGTCCTTATTCGCCCTTGGATTTCAAGCATTTCTCATTATGGTATGTGTAGGTATTTATGCGGTATTAGTGCAATCCATTTCTACAGATGCAGATGTAATAGGAGCAATATGGACTTGTGTAGGCTATACAGTACTTCTTTGTTTTACCCTATTTAAGACAGGTTCACTAGCTAAGAGCATTTTCAACGCTCATTAAAGGAAAGGAGAAATTTAATGGCATATGTATCCGTACCTAAAGATTTAAGTACAGTAAAAACCAAAGTGATGTTTAATCTTACAAAAAGGCAACTTATCTGCTTTTCTCTTGCCTTTATAGTAGGCTTGCCTTTCTTTTTTATCTTTAAAGAAAGTGCAGGAACAAGCCTTGCTACACTAGTAATGATTTTTGTCATGTTGCCATTCTTTATGTTTGCCATGTATGAAAAACATGGGCAACCATTGGAAGTTATTTTAAAGCATTACATTGAAGTTAGATTTATAAAACCAAAACAAAGACCATATAAAACAGATAACTTTTATGCAGCTCTTATGAGACAGAATAGGCTAGATAAGGAGGTAAAGGAAATTGTCACAAAAAAACAAATCAAACAAAATGAACAAAGCGAACAAATCAAAGCTTACAAGGGCAGACAGACAAGAAATTAATGCTGCTATCCTACGAGCAAGAGGAAAAGATAAAAAAGAAAAATCAGCACAAGATACAATTCCCTATCAGCGTATGTACCCTGATGGGATTTGCCGTGTAACAGATAAACTCTACACTAAGACATTATGTTTTCAAGATATTAACTATCAGCTTGCTCAAAATGAGGATAAGACAGCCATATTTGAAAGTTGGTGTGACTTCCTCAATTACTTTGACAGCTCCATTCACTTTCAACTTTCATTTCTAAACATGACTGCCAATGAGAAAGATTATGAAAGCAGTATCCAGATTAAGCCCCAAGAAGATGATTATGACAGCATCCGAACAGAGTATGCACAGATGCTTCATAATCAGCTTTCCAAAGGAAATAATGGGCTAGTAAAAACCAAGTATCTGACTTTTGGTATTGAGGCGGACAATGTAAAAATAGCAAAACCACGTTTAGAACGTATTGAAAATGATATTTGGAATGAATTTAAAAGGTTAGGTGTCATGGTAGATTCCCTTAATGGAAAGGAAAGATTAAAGCTGTTCCATGATATGCTTCACATGGATGGGAATGTACCTTTTCGCTTTGAATGGAAATGGCTTGCACCATCAGGACTATCTACGAAAGACTTTATTGTTCCATCTTCCTTTGAATTTCGTGATGGGAGAACATTTAAAACAGGACATAAATTTGGTGCAGTATCCTTTTTACAGATACTTGCACCAGAATTAAATGACCGTATATTAGCAGATTTTTTAGATATGGAAAGCAATCTAATTATCACCATGCATATTCAATCTATAGATCAGACAAAGGCAATTAAGACTATTAAAAGAAAAATAACAGACCTTGATAAGATGAAGATTGAGGAACAAAAGAAAGCTGTTCGCAGTGGTTATGACATGGATATTATTCCCTCTGACCTTGCAACTTATGGTGGTGAGGCAAAAAAGCTCTTGCAGGACTTACAAAGCCATAATGAAAGAATGTTCCTCTTGACCTTTCTTGTAATGAACACAGCTGATACTAAACAAGACCTTGAAGATATTGCTTTTGGTGCTGCTGGTATTGCTCAAAAGCATAACTGTATGTTGGTGAGACTGGATTTTCAGCAGGAACAAGGATTTATGTCCTCTTTGCCCCTTGGTTTAAATCAAGTGGAGATACAAAGGAGCCTGACTACTTCATCTACAGCAATTTTCGTTCCCTTTACTACACAAGAGTTATTTCAATCAGATGGAGAGCCTTTATATTACGGACTAAATGCTCTCTCTAATAATCTTATTATGGTAGACCGTAAAAAACTAAAAAACCCTAACGGTTTGATTTTAGGAACACCAGGTAGTGGTAAATCCTTTTCTGCAAAAAGAGAAATAACAAACATATTTCTAATCACCGCTGATGACATTATTATTTGTGATCCAGAAGGAGAGTATTTTCCCCTTGTAGACAGATTAGGCGGGCAGGTAATCAAGATTTCTCCCTCATCTGGAGACTATATAAATCCCATGGATATTAATCTAAACTATTCCGATGATGAAAGTCCTCTAACTTTAAAATCGGATTTTATTCTGTCCTTGTGTGAGCTAATTGTTGGTGGTAAAGAGGGATTACAACCTGTGGAAAAAAGTATTATAGACCGTTGTGTAAGATTGATTTATACAGACTATCTTGCTGACCCTGTACCTGAAAAAATGCCTATTTTAAGTGACCTATATAATGCACTGGAAAGCCAAGAAGAAAAGGAAGCAAGATATATTAGATCTGCCCTTGAAATCTATGTTACAGGCTCACTCAATGTATTTAATCATCGAACTAATGTAGATATTACAAATCGTCTTGTCTGCTTTGACATTAAGGAGTTAGGCAAGCAGCTTAAAAAATTAGGAATGCTTGTGGTACAAGACCAAGTTTGGAACAGAGTTACAATAAATCGTGCAGAGAAACGTGCCACCCGCTACTATATGGATGAGTTTCATTTGCTTTTAAAAGAGGAACAGACGGCGGCATATTCCGTGGAGATTTGGAAGCGATTTAGAAAATGGGGAGGTATTCCTACTGGCATTACTCAAAATGTAAAAGACCTCTTATCCTCTCGTGAGGTGGAGAATATCTTTGAAAACTCAGACTTTATCTATATGCTTAACCAAGCGTCGGGAGACAGACAAATCCTTGCAAAACAACTTAATATTTCACCCCATCAATTGTCCTACGTTACTCATTCCGGTGAGGGCGAAGGACTTTTGTTTTATGGAAATGTAATACTTCCTTTTGCTGATAAATTTCCGAAAGATACAGAGCTGTATCGTATTATGACCACCAAACCAAGTGAAATCAAAGAGGAGTAGGAGGTGTCCTATGAGGCAAAAGAATAAGAAACCTTTTGGTCCTGCGGGGAAAGTCTCAAGGCTTACCTTTACCGAAGAAGAACGAGCAGACCCTGACCTTGGAAAACTAATAAAGAAAGCAGAAAGAGTAGCTGATAAATTAGAAAAAGCACAGGAGAAGATACCAAAGAAAAAACGTATAAAAGTGGAATCTACCATTGATTCCTATACAGGTAAATCAAAGGTGCGCTTATCATTTGAAGAAACTCAAAAGCCAAAACCGCCCTCTAAGCTGTCTCATAAACTAAAAACCATACCTGAAAAGGAACTCCTTGCCAAAGTTCATAAGGAAATTAGGGAGGGAGAAGAGGACAATGTAGGTGTTGAGGCATCACACAAATCGGAGGAAGGTGTAGAATTTGTGGCAAGACGGATACAAAGTGCCAACCGTAGCCATAAACTAAAACCTTACCGTGGTTTCTTAAAAGCAGAAGAAAAGACCCAAAAGGCAGAGCTAAATTATCTTTATAAAAAGAATTTGAAAAAGAGTCCTCAGTCCTCTACTAATCCTATTTCAAGATGGCAACAAAAACAGGCAATCAAGAAAGAATACCTTGCTGCCCGATATGGCAAAGGCACTAAAAGCACCAAGAATACAGCTCAAAACATAAAAAAAGCAGCAAGTAAGACAAAACAAGCTACTGAAAAGATAACGCAGTTTGTAATCCGGCATGGAAAAGGTATTTTTATACTGTTAGCATTATCGGCTGTTCTCCTTATTCTCATGTGGGCAGTATCTTCCTGCTCCATAATGTTTGAAGGCAGTTTAAATAGTTTTGTCGGAACTTCCTATTCTTCTGAAGATGAGGATATTATTGGGGTAGACGATGACTATACCCAGCTTGAACAGGCGTTGCAAGGACAAATTAACAATATAGAACAGGATTATCCAGGTTATGATGAACACCAATACCATTTGGATGAAATCGGACATAACCCCTTTACCCTTGCATCATACCTTACTGCAAAGCTTCAAGTCTATACAAGGGCCGAGGCACAGGCAGAGTTAACCGCCTTGTTTGACGAACAATATACCCTTACTACTCAAGAAGAAATTCAGGTACGTTACCGAACAGAAACTCGAACTCGTACATGGACAGATGATGAGGGAAATACTCATACTGATACTTACACAGTGGAAGTACCCTATGATTATTACATTCTCCATGTAACGCTAAAGAATAAAGATATCAGTATTCTTGCACCAAGTAACTTGACTAACGAGCAGTATGAAATGTTTAGTATATACATGGAAACACAGGGCAATAAAGAGTATCTATTTGAGGGAAATATCTATGCTCCGTCAAAAGGAGAATATACAGACTATGATATACCACCGGATGTACTAACTGACCCCGATTTTGCAGCACTGATACAGGAAGCGGAAAAGTATTTAGGTTATCCCTATGTTTGGGGTGGCAGTTCACCAAGTACCAGCTTTGATTGTTCGGGCTTTGTGTGTTGGGTACTAAAACAATCGGGAGTGTATGACATTGGCAGGACAACAGCACAGGGGATTTTTAATGAATGTGCTATTATACCGCCAGGTGATGCAAGACCGGGAGATATTATATTTTTTACAGGTACTTACGCAAGCAGTGGTGCAGTATCTCATGTAGGAATTTATGTAGGTGACGGAATGATGATCCATTGTGGAAATCCCATACAGTATGCCTCTGTTAATACAACTTATTGGACACAACATTTCTATGCCTATGGGAGGCTAAATTAGGAGGAAGCCATGAGTAAAAAAAGAGAAAAAGTATTATTGGAAATTTCAAAAACTAAAGAAAGAATAGCAGATTTACAAGCTAAACTTCGTGAACTTGAAAGGCAGAAAATAGAGCTTGAAAATACAGAAATAGTAGAGATTGTTCGCAGTACCAAAATGAATACCACAGAATTAGCTGCATTTTTAAAGGCGTATCGTGAGAAAAGTGATGCGTCTTTTATTATGTCAAAACAGGAGGAAAATAACCATGAAGAAAGTTAAAATCCGTATTTTTACTACACTTATTGCAGTAGTCCTCTGCACTATGTCATTTTCTACCACAGTTTTTGCTGGAGGTGGAGAAGAATATATAGAGCCAACCATAGAAACAATTGAAACACCAAATCATAACCCTGTACCCCTTACCCCTGATGGGAATTTGACCCTTGTAGATGATATTTCAGAGGAACAATCCGAGGATAAGCAGTACATGACTGTTGTTACTAAAAGTGGCAATTACTTTTACATCATAATTGACCGGGCAGGAGATAAGGAAAATGTCTATTTTCTGAATATGGTTGATGAAGCTGATTTGTTAGCTTTAATTGAGGATATGGACACAGTACAGCAAAAACCTGTTGTAACTCCACAGCCTGAGCCTGAACCAGAGGTTACCCCTGAGCCAGAGCAACAGGAAGAAAAAAGTGGAGGTACAAGTGGTATTCTGCTTTTGCTATTTCTTGTAGGTGGTGGTGTTGGCGGAGCATTTTATTATTTTAAGGTATTGAAAAATAAGCCAAATACAAAAGGCAGTACAGATCTTGAGGAATATGAGTTTGACTATGATGAGGATGACGAGGACGAATACGAACTTGATGATAAATATGAAACTAAAGAGGAAGAAAGTGAGGATGAGTTATAGTGAAATATTTTACAGATAGTGTTTATGAAAAAATGATGATGCAAAAACCAAGGTGTGGGCGGGAGAAACAATCTCCTGTCCCAATAGATAAAGATAAAAGTAAAGATAAAGACCAAGATAAACATAATAAGTCAAAATGTCACCGAGAAGTTATCCTTATTCCAAAGGAAAGGGGCGTGAAAGAATGAATTTAGTCATAGCAGAAAAGCCTTCAGTAGCAAAAAGCATTGCTGATGTTATAGGTGCTACTAGTAAAAAAGATGGATATATGGAGGGGAATGACTATCTTGTAACATGGTGTGTAGGTCATTTGGTGGAGCTTGCTTCTGCTGACTTTTATGATGAGAAATATGCTAAGTGGAAGTATGAAGATTTACCAATCTTTCCTAAAGAATGGAGATATGTTATTTCAAATGGTAAGGAAAAACAAATGAAAATAATCGGTGCATTGATGAAACAAAGTGATGTTACGGCTATTATCGCTGCTACCGATTCAGGACGTGAGGGAGAGCTTATCTTCCGCTTGGTATATGAAAAGCTTGGCTGTAATAAGCCTATAAAACGCTTATGGATTTCTTCAATGGAAGAAAGTGCAATTACAGAGGGGTTTAAGAACTTACATGATGGTAAGGAGTATGAGCTTTTATATGAAGCTGCACTTTCCAGAGCCAAAGCAGATTGGATTGTAGGAATTAATGCTACTCGTCTATTCTCTGTTTTATACGGTCAGACCTTAAACATTGGCAGAGTAATGTCACCTACCCTTGCCATGATTGTAGAACGTGAATCAAGTATTTGTGCATTTAAACCACAGCCTTTTTATAAGGTAGAACTTGATTGTGGAGACTTTACTCTTTCAAGTGAAAAATTTATAGATAAAGAAATGGCTGAAAGTTTATACAAAAGCTGTGATGGGCAGAGTGTAATTATCAAAGAAGTGGAAAATAAAGAGAAAATAGAAAGACCACCAAAACTCTATGACCTTACTACTTTGCAACGAGAGGCAAATAGGCAACTTGGCTTTACCGCAGAGCAGACACTTGATTATGTACAAAGCCTTTATGAAAAGAAACTCCTTACCTATCCTCGTACTGATAGCCTTTATTTAACAGAGGATATGAAAGAGAATACACCTGCTGTAGTAGAAGCTGTAGCAGGATTTTTCGGGTTAGAAAATATTCATTCGCCTGTCTATATAGAACAGGTAATTGATAATAGCAAGGTATCAGATCATCATGCCATAATTCCCACTATCTATGCGAAAGGTTATGATATATATTCTCTACCTTTTGGAGAAAGAGAAATATTTTTATTGGTTGCTTTGCGTTTAATATGTGCTGTGGGCGAAAGTTGTAGATACAGTGAAACGATTATAAAAGCAAGTTGTAATGACACTATATTTACAGCAAAAGGTAAAGTAATTATTTCAGATGGATTTAAGACGGTTGAAAAGAAATATTATGCAAGCAAAAAAGAAGAGCTAGAAAAGGATAAAGATAAAGCCTTGCCCAATCTTATCGAAGGAGAAACCTTTATCGCAAAGTCAGCTATAAAAGAAGGCAAAACTACTCCGTCAAAACATTTTACAGATGACACCTTACTTGCTGCTATGGAAAATGCTAATAATGCCTTAGAAGATATAGAACGTAAAGGTATTGGAACCCCTGCTACTCGTGCAGGCATTTTGGAAAAGCTAATTAAGACAGGATTTGCAGAGCGTAAAGGTGATAAGAAAATGAAACATTTTATTCCTACCCATAAGGGTATTTCTTTAATTACTGTTCTTCCAGAAGTTATAAAGTCTCCACAGCTTACAGCCCAGTGGGAAGAAAAGTTAAAACATATTGAGCATGGTGAGCTTTCTTCTGATGATTTCTTAAGCGAAATTGCTAATATGACTGAAAACCTTGTAAAGACCTATGAAGTAATAAAAGGTGCTGATATTCTTTTTCCTTCAAATTCTAAAGGAGAGCCTATAGGCAAATGTCCTCGTTGTGGTAGTGGTGTAAAAGAGAATAAGAAAGGATTTTGCTGTGAAAACAAGGCTTGTAGTTTTGCCCTATGGAAAGAAAATATATTTTTTACTAAAAAGAAAAAGAAACTAACCAAGACCATTGCAGTAGAACTTTTAGAAAAAGGCAAGGCAAAGTTAAATGGTTGTTATTCTGAAAGGACAGGAAAAACCTATGATGCTATTGTCATCCTTGATGATACAGGGGATAAATATGTAAACTTTAAGATGGAGTTTCCCACAAAGAAAGGAGGCAACAAATAAATGGAAATCAAAGCTTTGGTAGTGAACACAAGAGCTTATGACGATGGTGACCGTGACTCAGGTGAATGGGTATCATTCCCTGTTACAAAAGAAGATATGAAGGAAGTTTATAACCGTATTGGAGTAGATGAAACTTATTTCAAAGAGGTATTTTTAGATGATTTTAAAACTGATGTGGCAGGACTTATCAATGTACTAAATGTCTATACGGATATTGATGAATTAAATTATCTTGCCCTTTGTTTATCAGAACTTCCCTCATCAGAGCTTGCCAAGTTGGATGCTATTGCAGAAATCTCTCCTTTCAAGGATATAAGATCGTTTATAAATTTTACTTATAACGTGGATTATTATGTGCTGGTTGAAGGTGTGAAAAATGCAGAGGACTTAGGCGATTATTATCTTTACAAATCAGGTATGGTGCAGATGCCTGAAGAATGGAAAACATGCATTGACCCGAAAGCCTTTGGCGAACATATCCTAAAGGATGAATTAGGAGAGTTTACTAAAGTAGGATACTTGATAAAATCTGGTGATGTTTGGCTTGATGACTATAGTAGAAAAGAGAATATGTATGAGGATTTCCTCGTATCTCCAAAAGTTGTCTTCGAACCATCTGAAAAAGAGAAGCCATCTGTTATGAAGCAGTTAGGAAAAAACAAGGAACAGACAGGGAAACTCTCCAATACTACGCACAAAAAGTCTGATATAGAGCGATGAAAAGATAAATTCAAATAAAAAGTTAATGGACAAAGAAAGGAAGATGAAATCATGAATATCAAAAATTTAATTAAAAGTCTTTTAGACATTGAAGTAGATACAGATGACATATTAGAACTTCGTGAAAATCCAAGAAAATATGTTACTAAAGAAGAGGATATTGAAAAGTTAAAGGATTTGTTTTTGCTCATAGATTTAACGGGTAAACTGGAGGTGAGTGGTGATGAAAAATTCTGATGAACTTCGCTATATTCAAGCCTTTTCAAGAATAATAGGAGTTAAGGAAGATGATGCCATAGATTATGCTCAAAGAAAGGGCTTAAACGCATTGGTTGATAATGCTACACAGCTTCTTGCCACTCCTGCTCAAAGGGAGAAGCACCAAGCCTTTCTTGATTTATATCGTATGAGCAGTGCAATAAATACTAGAAAGCCTGTAATTAATTCACCAGAGACTGCATCAGCTTTCTTTCATTCAGTGATGGATAATATTTATGATAAAGAAGCCTTTGTAGTTGCTTTCCTCAATACTAAAAACCGAGTTATTGATCATGAAGTTGTATCTGTTGGGACTATTAACAGCTCTCTGGTACATCCCAGAGAAGTTTTTAGAAATGCCATTGTAAATAAGGCCAACTCCGTGATTCTATGTCATAATCATCCATCAGGCGATTTAACTCCAAGCAAAGAGGATATTAGCATTACACAACGGCTGAAAGAAACAGGAAATTTGTTGGGAATTAAGGTTTTAGACCATCTGATTATAAATGGTGTCAATCAACATGAGGTATATTCATTTCAAGCCCAAGGAGTTATGGAAAAGGAGGAAGTCTATAATGCTCCTACATCAGTACTGAATGAGGAAACTAACTATAGATTTGCGAAGGAAGAAGATAAACAACGGTTTTTGGATAGTGATGTAAATTCTTATGCTATCTACCAACTAAAAGGTGGCGAAGATTTAAGAGACTATCGATTTGAAGGATTGGAAAAGTTACAAAGAGCTGGTCTTTCTGTTGAATACGATAATTATGAGCTAATTTATACAGCACCTTTAATTGATTTTAATGGATACAAAGACCATACTTTAAACAAGCTCTATGAACAGTTTAATATAAATCATCCCACAGACTTTAGAGGGCATTCCCTTTCTGTAAGTGACATCATTGCTTTAAAGATAAATGGTGTTGTATCTTCTTATTATGTAGATAGCTTTGGTTTTAAGGAACAAGCTCATTTTATTCCTGTACAAAACTATTTAGAAACAGCTGAAAAAACATTTGAGCAAAATTATAACCATCTGGACGGTATTATCAATAATAAGCCAAGTGTAGAAGAACTGGAGCAAACAGTAAAAGCGGGTGGTAGTATTTCACTGTTGGATCTGGCAAATGCTATTCAGATAGAAAAAAAGGAAAAGAAAAATTCTATAGTGGAACAGCTAAAGAAAAAACCACCTATTGAGAAAGAAAGGCATAAAAAAGCACCTCAAATAGGTGCAGAAATGGAGCGATGAATATGAGCAAATTTACAGTAGAAGAAACTAATTTAATATGTATCTATAACACGGGTACAAGAACAGGTTTGATTGCTGAATTATCAGAAATGAAAAATCATTTGGAGGATGATGAAACACAACTTTTAGAGCTTACCCAAAAGGTTATCAGTAAGCTCACAAGTATGAAGGATGAAGAGTTTGATAGTATTTCATCAGAGCTTATTGCTGATTTTGGACAGTAGCTTTTATTTCAGCAATTCGTCATAAGTAGTATCTAAAACTTCTTTAATAGCTCTTAACTGAGAAGCATAGATATGTTGTATTCCACGCTCTATTTTTACGAGGGATTCACGGGTAATAGAAACTCCATGTAATTGTAACAAACGTACAAGTTCAGTCTGTCCGATTTGTCTAGATTTTCTAATTCTTCTTATATTTTTACCGATTGAAATGTTATCATCCGATTTAACTTTTTGCTCATCCATATAAAACTCCTCTCTTGAATGTGGACTATTATCAGTCCTGTTATTCTTTATTTTACGAGGTTCGTATGTTAAAATGGGACTAATATTAGTCCACTTATTGAATGAAGGGAGAAAATAAATGAGCATGAGAAAGATTTACCGAAAGGTGGCAAGAAAACATGGAGTTTCTGTAAAGGAAGTAAAAGAGGAAATGCAAAAAGCCTTAGACTATGCATATACAAATACACCTGATGATGGAGTTACAGAAGCTTATCAAAAACAAGTACCATCAAAAGGAGAAATACCTACACCTGATGAATTTATAAGGTACGCTGCAAATAAGATAAAAAAATAAGATTAACTATCCAATACAGGGAATTATTCTGCATTGGGTAGTTTTGCATTAAGGAGGACTAATATGGCAAACAAAGCACAAGCCTTTGCACAGTTAGCAGAGAATACCGCTAGGCAGATTACAGGAAGTCTTGCAGAATGGACAGGTTTTCTTACTACTGTTGGAAGGCTTTACAGATACAATTACCATGAACAGCTCATGATTTATGCACAGCGGCCTGATGCTACGGCTTGTGCAGAATATGACCTGTGGAATAACAAAATGAACCGATATGTCCGTCGTGGATCAAAGGGAATTGCCCTAATTGACTCGACAGGGGATACTCCAAAGTTAAGGTATGTCTTTGATGTTTCTGATACAGGCGGCAGGGAAAATTCACGCCATCCGTATTTATGGGAAATGCAGGAACACAATAAACAACCAATATTAGATATGTTAGAAGATAAATTTGGTATGGAGGAAAACAATCTTTCCGATGCCTTTTATAACATTGCACAGGATTTAGCAATAGAGTATTATGATAATCACAAAGGAGACATACCCTATCTCATAGAAAATAGCTTTTTAGAGGACTATGATGAGGATAATATTAAAGCAACTTTTGAAAATGCAGCTACTGTCAGCATTGCATATACTCTTATGAAAAGATGTGGACTAAATCCAGATGAGTTTTTTGACCATGAGGACTTTTTAAGTATATTTGATTTTAACACCCAAGATGCTGTTGCACTATTAGGTACGGCAGTTAGTGAACAGTCTGAACAAGTATTTAGGCAGATTGCAATTACCATAGTCAAAACAGAGCGTGAAAGGAGAAATGAATATGAGCGAAATAACTTACGTGAGGAACGGGGATTATCTAATACCCGACCTGACATTGAAACAAGTAGAACAGCCTCTAGGAAAATACGGGAGAATGAGAAAGAAATATCTTCAGGAACATCGGACACCCTTATTCAATTCCCTACTGTTGAGCGAAAAACTATTTCCCCATCTATTGGAGATAGACAAAACAGCCAACAGGAGATTAACACAGATAATGGAGGACTTACAGAAAGCTCAGCCAGCACCAGACAAGATGAAAAATCAGATGGAATGGGTAGGCTACATGAACAACTTGAAAGCACAGGCAGAGGAAATCATACTGACGGAGCTTATATACAATTAACACTGTTTCCAACAGAGGAAGAACAGATACAAAGAATAGCGGGGAGTGAAAAGCTTTCCGCTTTTTCTATGCCAGAAGAAGATATTGACAGCATTTTAAGAACTGGTGGTAATAGTACCAATAGCATATTTAGAATCGTGTCATTTTATCAAAAGGATAAATCCATTGAAGAAAAGGCTGCTTTTTTACAGGCAGAATACAAGGAAGGCGGCAAGGGACTATATATTGATGGAGAAAAAATATCCTTATGGTTTAACAAAGAAGGTATCCATATTGCAAAAGGAGATATAGCTTTGTATGCCCGTTCAAAACAAGTGATTGAATGGACTGATGTGGCAGAAAGAATTGAGGAACTTCTAAATGAAGGACAGTTTGTAACACAGGATACCTTAGAACATGTAGAGAGTTTTGAAAGACAACAACTTGCAGAAACACTTTGGTATCTTCATCAGAATTTTGCTGATAAGGCAAAAGGTCAATTCTTTGATGAAGAAATTTTCAATGGAGGTTTTCCAAGCTCCACCAATCATATTGCAAAATTACTAAGTGATCCACAGGAAGTTGAAAATCTCATTAATGGATTACAGCAATTAACTAATGCTTACGAGGAAGATAGGGAACTACTTCGTTTTCACTTCTATAAGCCACAAAAATTGCTTTCAGATTTTATGGATACAAGAATGTCAAAACGAGAATTTACAGCAGAAATTAGGGATATTATAGACTTTAAGATGTTCATTACACAGGACGAGGTAGATAAAGCCCTAACAGGTGGTAGTAGTTTTCAAGATGGTAAGTATCGTATATATGAATATTTCTCACACTCACATAGTCAGAAGGAAAAAGAAGAATTTTTAAAAAATGAATATGGTACAGGTGGCAGAACTCATGCCCTTTCAGGTGCTGATGAAAGCTATGAAGACCACAGTGCAAAAGGAATTGAATACAAACGCAGGGATAAAGATGATAATCTCTTTTTAAGGTGGAATGCCGTCGCTAAACGTATTGACTACCTTATTGCTAATAACCGTTATATGACTGCTGAAGAAAAAGCAAAATTTGAGGAAAGACAGGGTGAAAAAGCAGGTATTACAGAAACACCTACTATACCAACTTTAAGGGCAGAGGATACTGATTTTACTTCTATTAATCAAACCCAGACAGAAATCATTGAAGGTGATGAAGAAATATCTCTTGTAGAACAGGAGATTGGAAATGTAGAGGATGTAGAGGAAGCTTCAGAAACCAAGGGACATCAGAAACAAGAGGAGCAAGAGAAACAACAGAAACAGGCTGAAAATAATTTAATACCATACAATAAGGGCGATACTGTTTATTTTGAAAACGGTACGCCCTTTATTATTGAACAAATAGCAAAACACAATATCACTCTTCGTGATCCATCTCTGTTTTACCCTATTTTAAGAGCAGAAAGCAGGGAAAGTTTTTTACGACTTTTAGAGCTATATCCCCAACCTGATAACCCTCAAGAACTGGAAAAAGCAGAAAATTACCGTATTACCAATGAGCATTTAGGCCAAGGGAGTAAACGTGAGAAGTTTGTAGAAAATATAGTAGCTATTACCACCTTGCAGACCATTGAAAAAGAAAACCGTCCTGCCACAAAAGAGGAACAGGAAATACTATCAAAGTATGTAGGATGGGGAGGTTTATCTGAAGCCTTTGATAAAGATAACAGCAGTTGGAGCAGTGAGTTTATACAGCTTAGAGGATTGTTGTCTGAAGAAGAATACGAAATGGCAAGAGCTTCTACTCTAAATGCCCACTATACAAGCCCTACAGTTATTAAAGCAATTTATGAGGCTGTAGAGCGTATGGGATTTGCTAAAGGTAACATTTTAGAACCTTCATGTGGTATTGGACACTTTTTTGGGATGTTACCTGACAGTATGGAGAATTCCAACCTCTATGGTGTTGAGTTAGACAGTATTACAGGCAGGATTGCAAAACAGCTTTATCCTAATGCTAATATTTCCATAACTGGTTTTGAGAAAACACAACTTCCTGATAACTTTTTTGACTTATGCTTTGGAAATGTACCTTTTGGAAACTATAAGTTAAGTGAAAAGCGTTATGACAACTACAATTTCCTTATTCACGACCATTTTTTTGCTAAAGCTTTGGATAAAGTTAGACCTGGTGGTGTAGTGGCCTTTATAACCTCAAAGGGAACTATGGATAAACAAAATCCAGAAGTCCGTCGCTATCTTGCACAAAGAGCTGAATTATTAGGGGCTATAAGACTTCCTAACAATGCATTTAAAAACGCAGGCACAGAAGTTACAAGTGACATTTTGTTTTTACAGAAAAGGGATAGACCCATTGATATAGATAGGGATTGGATACATCTTGATACCAATGAGGATGGAATTGCTATAAATAGCTATTTTACTGACAATCCAGAGATGATACTTGGAACAATGGAAATGAAAAACGGTCAATTTGGAATGGAAAGCACTTGTACTCCTTTACCAGATGTTGATCTATCAGAACAGTTAAGGATAGCAGTGGAAAATATTGAAGGCAGTATACCTGAAATGGATCTAATCGACATGGAAGTTAATGCTGATACTTCAATTCCTGCCGACCCTGCTGTAAAAAACTATTCCTTTACCTTGGTAGATGGTGAAGTATATTATCGTGAAAACTCTCGAATGTATAAAGTCCCTTTATCAGACACTGCGGCTGAACGAACTAAAGGCTTAATTAAACTTCGTGACTGCACAAGAGCATTAATTAGTATGCAGATGTTTGACAGCAGTAACGATGAAATAAAAGCACAGCAAAAAGAACTCAGTACTTTATACGACAGCTACACTAAAAAATACGGGCTTATTAACAGCAGAGCTAATAAGCGTGTTTTTGAACAGGACTCAGGATATTATCTTCTCTGCTCTCTCGAAGTTCTCGATGAAGACGGCAATTTAGAACGTAAAGCCGATATGTTTTCAAAGCGCACCATAAAGCAGGCACAGGCTGTTTTATCTGTTGACACCGCAAGTGAAGCACTTGCTGTATCAATATCAGAAAAAGCTTGTGTAGATTTAGAATATATGGCTCAATTAATGGGCGGACCCGATAAAATCCCACAAATTATAAAGGATTTAGAGGGTGTAATATTTCTAAATCCAAAGCCGGACAGCCGCTTAGTATCGGAGCAAACCCCAAAGTGGGAAGCGGCGGACGAATACCTATCCGGCAATGTTCGTGAAAAGCTCTATTTTGCACAAAGAGCCGCAAAACAAGACCCAAAGTATAGTATTAATGTTCAAGCGCTCCAAAAAGTACAACCGAAAGAACTTGAAGCTTCTGAAATAGATGTGCGACTTGGTGCTACATGGGTAGAGCTTAAGTATTATAAGCAGTTTATGACGGAACTGTTTAATACCCCAAAGTATCTACTTGTTAAAGATATTGACTTGCAGTATTCTCCGGTTTCAGGTGTTTGGAATATAAAAGGTAAATTATGTGACAGCAAGGACAACGTACTTGTCAATGTAACTTATGGTACAAAACGTCTAAATGCATATAAGATTTTAGAGGACAGCTTAAACCTGAAAGAAGTCAAAGTTTTCGATATCCAAACTGATGATGACGGCAAAGAACACAGGATTTTAAACGGTAAAGAAACAGCAATAGCACAGCAAAAGCAGGAACTGATTAGGCAGGCATTTAGAGATTGGATATGGAAAGACCCTAAGCGCCGGGAAGTATTAGTAAAAAAATATAATGAGATTTTCAACAGTACCCGTCCCCGTGAATATGACGGAAATCATATTCGTTTTGTCGGCATAAACCCTGAAATAACACTCCGCCCTCATCAGCTTAACGCTGTTGCACATATTCTATACGGGCAAAACACCCTGCTTGCACACTGTGTCGGTGCAGGCAAAACATATGAAATGACAGCCGCAGCTATGGAAAGCAAGCGGCTTGGACTTTGCCAAAAATCTCTATTTGTTGTTCCTAACCATTTGACAGAGCAGTGGGGCAGTGATTTTTTACAGCTCTATCCCGGAGCAAACATACTTGTGGCAACCAAAAAGGATTTTACACCGCAGAACCGTAAAAAGTTTTGTGCGAGAATTGCAACCGGTGATTATGATGCAATAATCATAGGACACAGCCAATTTGAGAAAATACCTGTTTCTAAAGAACGGCAAATTCAGATGATTGAAGAACAGATTAATGAAATAGCCACAGAAATAGAAATGGCAATAGATGAAAAAGGCGAAAACTTTACAGTAAAGCAAATGGAGAAAACCAAAAAAGGCTTAATGGCAAGACTTGAAAAGCTGAATGATATTAACCAGGATGATGTTGTTACATTTGAGGAGTTAGGCGTTGACCGTCTATTTGTTGATGAAGCGGACAGTTTCAAGAATCTCTTTTTATATACAAAAATGAGAAACGTTGCAGGTATAGGACATTCGGAAGCACAGAAGTCAAGCGATATGTTTATGAAATGCCGATACATGGACGAAATTACAGGTTCAAGGGGCGTTGTTTTTGCAACTGGAACACCAATATCAAACTCAATGACTGAACTCTATACAATGATGAGATATTTACAGTATGATACTTTACAAAACCTTGGACTTGGATATTTTGACAGTTGGGCATCATCTTTCGGAGAAACCGTAACAGCAACTGAATTAGCACCTGAGGGTACAGGCTTTCGTCAGAAAACAAGGTTTGCTAAGTTTTACAATTTACCCGAACTTATGAATATATGGAGAGAAGCCGCAGACATTCAAACCGCCGATATGCTTAAGCTTCCTGTTCCTGAAGTTGAATATGTTGATATGGTAACAAAGCCTTCAGAACATCAGAAAGAAGCAGTAAAAGGTTTAGCGGAACGAGCAGACAAAGTCAGAAGCAATCAGGTTGAGCCGCATGAAGATAACATGCTTAAAATTACAAGCGACGGCAAAAAGTTAGCTTTAGACCAACGGTTGATGAACCCCTTACTTCCCGATGAACCGAACAGCAAAATAAACACCTGTGTAAAAAATGTATTCGATATTTGGCAGAACACCGCAGAGCAGAAAAGTACGCAGTTATTATTCTGCGATTTATCAACTCCGCACTATGACGGCAATTTTAATGTTTATGACGATATAAAAGATAAGCTAATACAAAAAGGTGTACCGTCTGAAGAAGTTGTTTTTATTCATGACGCTAAAACTGAAATTCAGAAATCGGAATTGTTCGCCAAAGTTAGAAAAGGACAGGTTCGTGTTTTAATTGGTTCGACTTCCAAAATGGGAGCCGGAACAAATGTGCAAGATAGAATTGTCGCTCTACATCATTTGGACTGCCCCTGGAAGCCGAGAGATTTAGGATAGTATAATGAGGAACTATAACGAAACAAAGAACAAGATTATCTCAAGCATTACTAACGATAACTAAAGTTTATTGTGAATATAAGTGATAAAAGCTAACAAATATGATATACTTTTAAAGTGAGATTTTAATAAGGAGGATTTCATATGGCAGTTAGTTATAAACCATTATGGCATACTTTAATAGAAAAAGATATGAATAGAGAGGATTTAAAGAAAGCAGCCAAGATTACAAGTAATATTGTTGCTAGAATGGGAAAAAATGAATATATTAACCTTGAATCTATTGAAAAAATATGTCTTGCTATTGACTGCAAAATTGAAGATGTAGTTGAGATAATAAAAGATAGCTAATAGATATAACATATTAAAATTGTCATAATATACAAAATTGAATTTTTCCAATATCTTCGGTATAATTTTATTAATATATAAAAAATGAGGAGAGAAGAAATTGGAAAAAAAGATACTTCCTTATGACAAAACTAGTCCAGAGGAAATAGAAAGATATGCTAAAAAGTTAATAGGAAAAACGTTTAAGAATGTTTTAGAAGATAATTTTACAGGTGATGAATTAAAAAAACAGATAAAATATTATAATAACCCAAGAAGTAAAGGAGGGTTAGGAAATCTATTAGAAGAATTTTATTTTTTTTATAAACCAAATAACGATTCAGAACCAGATTTTGTTGAGGCAGGAACAGAGTTAAAAGTCACACCCTATGAAATAACGAAAACAAAGAAAGTAAGAGCAGGGGAACGATTAGTAATAAGCATGATACCAAATAGAGAGCCGATAGAACAAGAATTTTATAAGTCACATCTATTTAAAAAAATACAATTGATGCTAATAATTCTTTATTTAAGAATAAAAGGTAATGATAGAACAAGTTTTAGTATAGATTATGTAACTTTATTTTCTATTTTATCTGAAGAATGTAACGATGATTTAAGGATTATAAAAGAGGATTATAAAACAATAACAGATAAAATTATTGAAGGTAA
>ENA-UOOK01003169-UOOK01003169.1-fermentation-metagenome-genome-assembly--contig:-NODE-3169-length-19062-cov-3.748882_pt1 | contig 19062 bp, 17 predicted proteins | sample MGYA00245777_ERZ724023 | MGnify/ENA primary metagenome ERZ724023 (study PRJEB28704, sample SAMN03018312) | fermentation metagenome | biome: anthropogenic terrestrial biome; feature: soil; material...
AGGTATGATTTTTTATTTAATTTATCTGGGAATGTGGATATTATGGTATTTTCCAAGGCATGATGAGGGAATTTGGTTTCAAGTATGTAGTTTCCACATTGCGTGAGTCGTTCTCTGCCAGTCATAATGGATGGAAAGCGCTTATTTATGATGGCAAGGAATTTTATGAGAGCAAGCATTATGATATTATGCCGATCATTGACCGCGTAGGCGGAGGAGATTCTTTTGCCGGTGGACTGATCCACGGTCTGCTGACGAAGGCGGATCCGCGTGAGGCTCTGGAGTTTGCTGTTGCTGCTTCAGCCTTGAAGCATACCATTCCCGGCGATTTCAACCTCGTCAATGCGGAAGAGGTGGAAAGTCTGGCAGAAGGAAATGCCAGTGGGCGTGTTCAACGCTGATACCTGTGGCTGACAGTAACCGGCAGGGGGCTGTCATTTTATGAAAGGACAGTCTTTTCCTGTCAATCAATCAAGTAAGACAGAAAATTATGGCAAGATTCAATAAAATACAAGTGTTAAACGCAATGGGGAAGACGGGGATGGTACCCGTGTTCTTCAATAGTGACCTGGAGATTTGTAAACAGGTGATCAAAGCATGTTACGAGGGTGGCGTAAGGGTGTTTGAATTTACTAACCGTGGTGACTTCGCACATGAAATCTTCGGAGAATTGGTAAAATGGGCTGCCTCCGAGTGTCCGGAAATGATCCTGGGCGCCGGTACGGTAATAGATGCTCCTACAGCTGCACTTTATATGCAACTTGGAGCTAACTTCATCGTCGGACCTAATCTGAATCCGGCTATCGCTCCTGTTTGCAACCGTCGTCTGGTTCCTTATACACCGGGCTGCGGTTCTGTCTCTGAAGTGTCTGAAGCCCAGTCGTTAGGATGTGACGTGACAAAGGTCTTCCCGGCAGGGAATGTCGGCGGACCGTCATTCGTGAAGAACATCCTCGGTCCTCTTCGCTGGAGCCAGATCATGGTGACAGGGGCTGTCGCTCCAGACCGGGAAAACCTTACGGCATGGATCAAGGCGGGGGTCTTCTGTGTAGGAATGGGGTCCAAACTCTTTCCTAAAGAGGAGGTGTCAGCGGGTAACTGGAAAGCGGTTACGGAAAGATGCGTCCGTGCTTTAGAATATATCCGTCAGGCCCGCTCCTGATGGTAAGGATCATTCATAAAATTTATTTGTTTTCAGGGACAGGCAGCGTGTGACCCTGTCCCTGTTCTTTCACCTATTGAAGAACGTTCAAGAAATTATACGACTCGTAAGAACCTTTTTTTTCCTGTTATTGGTTCTTTTAGTTTCAGCATGTACACCTTCTCACCAGAAAGAGGTAGACGAGTTGAATGCGAAGGCTTATTCCTTTCATTATCGGAATATAGACTCTACGAGAGTACTTGCCGCAAGGGCCCTGGAACTTTCTTCTGACTATGATGCGGGAAAGGCCGAGGCACTTAATAATCTTGCCTTCGTCAGTCTGGTGAAGATGAATTACCGTCAGGCAAAAAGACTGCTTGATGAGGCGATCTCCGCCAGTGACAATCAGATAGAATTGCTCGTCGCTTATGTCCAGCAGATGCGCTTATGCCAGCGGCAGTCGCAGAACAAGAATTTCTATGACTGGCGGGAAAGGGCCGTAAACTGTCTTCACAGAATTGATGAAAGCAGTACGGACTTGCCAGAACGGGAACGGTTGAGGATCATTTATGCCCGTTCAGAATTCAATATCGTCAGCGCCACATACTACTATTATACCGGACAAAGGCGTCTGTTCACGAATGCTTTGGGACATATCCATGCAAATGAATGTGAGGAAGATACGGCGCAATATCTCAATTATCTTTATAATATCGGTGAGGGAGGAGTCATCACCCATGGAACACCGGAACAGATCGCCCAGACGGAATTTGATTATCTGGTGCGTTGCTTTTATTTTGCTAATGTCTTCCGTAGTCCTTACTGGGTGGCAAACTCCCTGGAGGCGATCAGTGAACACATGCAGTCGCCGAAAATCCGTGACTTCCTGATTCACAATAATTTGCCGGCAATAGAACTGCTGAATGTAGATAACATGCCTTATCAACTCCTGGCAGGGAATCTGGCACAACGCTCACTGAACCTTTTTATCCGCTATGGTGATGTGTATCAAATCGCCGGGGCTTATCGTACCCTGGGGCGTAATTACTGGGCAATAGGCGATTATCGTTCTGCCTTGATCTGTCTGAACCGGGCCTTACGCAACAGGAGAATAGAACAGGCACCAGATCTTGTAGCCTCAATCAGGGAACAGTTGAGCATGGCATATTCTGCCGTCAATGACAAACAGGCCAGCGATTATAACCGGAACATCTATCTCGATTTGCAGGAACAAACGCGGCAGGACCGTCTCATGGAAGCCAGGGCGGCAGAATTGAATGAGAATGCGGCCCAGTTGAATACGATGATCGTGGCCGTTATCTTAATGATCACCTTCTTCATCGTTCTTCTTTTTGTGTTTGACCGTTTGAGGAGGAAAAGCGATAAGGAAAATTCTATTGATGAATTGCTCCAGCCTCTACGGCAATGGAAGGTAAAGAATGACCAGTGCATGGATGGCTTGAATGACAGGTATGAAGAGATCCATGAGGATACATTGATCACGCAGGAACATATTCTGAAAAACAAACAGAAGTATCTTGAGCAGCGGGCTAAAGTCCAACTGGTCATCAGCATCACACCCTTTATTGACCAGATCATCAATGAACTGCACCGCCTCCAGGCGGGGACAGGCAGTCAGGAGACGCGGAAGTCTCGTTATCAGTATATCGGTGAACTCACGAATCAGATCAATCAGGACAATGCGGTCCTCACACATTGGATACAGCTCCGCCAGGGACAGTTGAGTTTGCATATCGAGAGTTTCCCTGTTGAATCCGTATTCGATATTGTGCGGAAGGGGAGTATGGCTTTCCAGATACGGGGTATCATTTTTACGGTAGAGAAAACAGAGGCCATAGTCAAGGCCGACCGGACGCTGACCCTGTTTATGATCAATACGATGGCAGACAACGCCCGGAGATTCGTCCAGAAGGGGGGAAGGGTGACCATATCTGCCCATGAAAGCGCTGACTATGTGGAAATTTGTGTCTCTGATACGGGCAAAGGGATGACTCCGGAACAGGTAGAACATATCTTTGACCATAAGGCAATCATCAGTGACGAGCAGCCGGTACCGAATGTAGAAAAGAAATACAGCCATGGATTCGGACTACTGAACTGTAAGGGGATTATTGAGAAATATAAGAAAACGAGCAGCCTGTTCCGCGTGTGCAGCATTTCTGCTCAGAGCGAACTGGGAAAGGGGTCCTGTTTCTCCTTCCGGTTACCCAAAGGGGCGGTACACCTGAGAATGCTGCTGCTGCCGCTGATCCTCTTTTTTACCCTCTGTACGGGAATCCTTCATGCTCATGAAAAGACGTTGCCTTCGAATCGTAAACTTGCGGCCCTTTCTGAAAAAGCCGTTACGCATAGTTCTCCTTATGGCTTGAAGGTCTTGTTCTCGCATAAAGCCTCCCAGTTTGCGGATAGCGTCTATTTCTCAAATATCTATGGGCATTATCACCGGGCTCTGGCTTTTGCGGACAGTACCCGCTACTATCTGAATGCCGTCTACCGCCAACTGGTCCCTCATGGGAAAATATTGATGAAGGCGATAGGGAGTGAGCAGACACCCCCGGAGATACAGTGGTTCCATGATAATCTGGATATGAATTATATCGTGATCCTCGATGTGAGGAATGAGAGTGCCATTGCTTGTCTGGCCTTGCATGACTGGGCTCGATACACTTATAACAATTCGGTGTATACCCAACTCTTCCGTGAGGTTTCTTCTGATCAGTCACTCGATGATTATGTCCAGACAGTAGCAATCATCCTGTTACTGTTGCTGCTGCTTTCGATCTTCCCCGCTTATTATTTCCTGTATTACCGTCACCGGGTGTTCTATCGGTTCTGCATAGAAAGGATCAGAGGCATTAACCAGATCTTGTTGAGTGATCTGCCGGATCAGGAAAAACTCTCAGATATTGACCGGCTCTGGGATCAACGGATGAAGAGAGAAATACAATTCCATGCTTTTGGATTCCATTCCAGAGAGGTCATCGACCAATTGGATCAGGTGGTGGAGCAGATCTGCGCAGCCCTGCGGAAGAGTATGTCAATCTATCATGATCATCAGGTGAGCATAGAACTGGCTCAGGACGAACTTTCAAAGGCTCGTTACGAAGATGCCCGCTTACATGTCTCCAACGCAGTACTAGATAACTGTCTCAGCACGCTTAAGCATGAGACCATGTATTATCCGTCACGTATCAAGCAACTCATTGATGGCTCGGACCATCATCTCGAAGTGATCAGTGAACTTGCCGGTTATTATAAAGAACTTTATTCCCTTCTCTCGGCACAGGCGCTCAGGCAGATTACCGGTCAGATCAGACTGGACCCGGACCTCCTGAACTATCTTTTTGAAATCCTCCAAAAGAAAAGCGGGTTGAAGAAAATCATACCGGAAATCCATGACAAGGGGGAAGCCTATGTCCTTATTCATATCCCCTTGCCAAAAATGGATCTTACCGGAGTAGAATGCCGGCAACTTTTTACTCCATTGACGAAGGATCTTGATTTCCTCCTCTGCAAGCAGATCGTAAGAGAAGTGGGAGATCTGACTAATCTCAGAGGTTGTGGCATTGAGGCTGTACCCGGTCAGAACGTCGCCGGGATCATCATTGAAATGGTTTTACCTAAAAAAATATGGATAAATTTAAAGTGATCATAGTAGAAGATGTGCCTCTCGAACTCAGAGGCACGGAAGGGATCTTTCATAATGACATCCCTGAAGCACAAATCATTGGCACGGCTGACAGTGAACCTGCCTATTGGAAGCTCCTCAAACAGCAGTTACCTGATCTGATCTTGCTTGATCTTGGATTAGGCGGCAGTACGACTGTTGGTGTTGAGATCTGCAGGCAGACGAAAGAGATGTACCCTCAGGTGAAGGTCCTTATCTTTACCGGGGAGATTCTCAATGAAAAATTATGGGTGGATGTGCTGGATGCCGGATGTGACGGTATCATTCTCAAAAGTGGCGAGTTGCTGACCAGGAGTGATGTGGCCTCTTGCATGTCAGGTAAGAAATTAGTATTCAACCAACCCATACTGGAAAAGATCGTCGACCGTTTTAAGAAGAGCGTCAATCAGAAAGTCATGCGTCAGGAGGCATTGGTAAATTATGAAATAGATGAATATGATGAGCGTTTCCTGAGACATCTGGCTCTGGGTTATACAAAGGAACAGATTACCAACCTCCGGGGGATGCCTTTCGGGGTAAAGAGTCTGGAGAAACGGCAGAATGAGTTGGTACAGAAACTCTTTCCCAACGGGAATGGGGGGATCAATGTGAATGCTACGCGCTTGGTGGTCCGTGCTCTGCAATTGAGAATTATAGACCTTGATGACTTGCATCCAGATGAAGAATGATCTGTTTCAAACGAAAGAACTGTCTAAGCGGTGGAAGAACAGAATAGGATGGCTGATCTTTATCCTGATGATGATCCAGGTGGTTGTCATCCTCTTGTCCTGGCTGCTCACGGCGGCCGACCCTGAAAGTTCTATTCGTTCCTTGTTAAGCAGCGAGGGGATCAGATGGTTTATAGGGAAGAACATAAAGAATTTAAGCCAGCCTCTTTTAGTGTGGTTATTACTGCTGGGCATTGCATGGGGTGCCGTAAAGAGCAGTGGCCTTTATTCCTTTTTCGCTTCCCGTCAGGTTTTTCATTTGAATAGGACGGAATACAGGAAGCGGATCGCCTTTAGGTTCGTCCTTTTTGAGTTTTCTGTCGTCTTGATCGTCATGGCACTCCTTACAGTCATTCCTCATGCTGTCCTGTTGAACATCACGGGCCATCTTTATCCCGGTCCTTTTTTTTCCGGACTTATCCCGGTAATCAGTTTGACGCTGATTGGTATGGGAATCACCTATGGGTGTATCAGTGGGCGCTTTCAGAATTTTGCGGATATTTTTGATTGTATCACAGTGGGAATCTGTAAGGCGTCACCTTTAATTGTTATCTATATAGTCGTAGTCCAACTCTATTATTCTTTCCTTTTTGTGTTTTAAAAAGGATGGACCTTGGACCTGCGCTTGCATTCCCCCTTTTTCATGGTTAAAGTGCCAATTCGCTGGCCGGTGTAATCCTCTTTGGCCTTCAGAATAGTCCTGATCTTATGGGATGAAATCAAGACGTACTTATCTCTATTCTCTGGAACGACGGGGACAGGCAAGAGACTAAAAAAGGTGTACTGCCCTTAAGCAATACACCTTTTAATATTTACCAGAAAGTTTGAGACTTGTTTCGACAGGTCAGAAACTTATTTGTCATTCTCCATTTGCTCTTTAAGTTTGGCAAGAGCATCAATATCACCCAAGGTAGTACCTGCTGCCACGTTATTGATTTGTGCAGCTTCAGGTTTCTTGGTGCTGTGCTTGTGAGCGGCTGGTTTGTAATCATCTTTGACATCCTCGAATGTACGGGAGTGAGAAAGGATGATACGCTTGGTCTCTTTCACAAAATCAAGAACCATGAAATCAAGTTCATCACCAACCTTGGCCTTACTTCCATCCTGCTTTACAAGATGTTTCGGAGTAGCGAAACCTTCACCACCTTCATTCAGAGTGATTACGGCACCCTTGTCCATTAGTTGTGTGATCTTGCCTTTATGGATTGATCCTGGAGTATAAATAGTCTCATAGGTATCCCAAGGATTGGGTTCAAGTTGCTTGTGTCCAAGGCTCAACCGGCGATTCTCTTTATCAATATCCAGCACGACTACGTCGATGTCTGCGCCAACAGTAGTGAACTCAGATGGATGTTTGATTTTCTTCGTCCAGGAAAGATCACTGATATGGATCAAGCCATCAACACCCTCTTCAAGTTCGACGAAAATACCAAAATTAGTAAAGTTACGAACTTTAGCGGTATGCTTGCTGCCTACAGGATATTTCACTTCAATCGTTTCCCATGGATCCTCAGTGAGCTGCTTGATGCCCAAGCTCATCTTCCGTTCCTGCCGGTCGAGAGTCAGGATGACAGCTTCAACTTCATCGCCCACTTTCAGGAATTCCTGAGCGGAACGCAGGTGCTGGCTCCATGACATCTCACTGACATGGATCAGTCCCTCAACACCGGGAGCAATTTCGACGAAAGCACCATAATCGGCCATTACAACCACCTTGCCATGAACATGATCACCGACTTTCAGGTTAGGATCAAGGGCATCCCAAGGATGTGGAGTAAGTTGTTTCAGACCCAGTGCGATACGCTTTTTCTCTTCATCGAAGTCAAGGATAACCACCTTGATCTTCTGGTCGAGGCTGACGATTTCGTGTGGATCACTGACACGACCCCAAGAGAGGTCTGTAATATGAATCAGTCCGTCAACACCACCGAGGTCAACGAAAGCACCGTAAGAAGTGATATTCTTGACAGTACCCTCCAGGATCTGTCCCTTCTCCAGATGTGAGATGATCTCTTTGCGTTGGGCCTCCAGTTCTGCTTCGATCAAAGCCTTGTGGGAAACCACTACATTACGGTATTCCTGGTTGATCTTCAGAACTTTAAATTCCATAGTCTTGCCTACGAAAACGTCGTAGTCACGTATAGGATGAACGTCAATCTGGCTACCGGGCAGGAAAGCTTCAATGCCATAGATGTCAACGATCATGCCACCTTTGGTACGGCTCTCGATATAACCCTGGATGACTTCTTCTTTCTCATAAGCCTCATTGATCTTTTCCCAGCTTTTTGCCAGGCGGGCTTTTTTGTGAGAAAGGACAAGTTGGCCTTTTTTGTCCTCTTGGTTTTCAACGTAAACCTCTACTTTGTCGCCTACCTTCAGATCCGGGTTATAACGAAATTCTGAAGCAGGGATAATGCCATCACTTTTGTAGCCGATGTTTACGACAACTTCCTTTTTGTCCATGGCGATAACGGTACCCTCTACTACCTGATGCTCCTGGATCTTGTTCAGTGTGTCGTTGTAAGCCTTCTCGAGGTCTTGTTTGTTGGCTTTCGCACTCGAACCATTTTCAAATTCGTCCCAATCGAAGTCTGCCAATGGTTGTACGTTCTTTAAATCTGACATAAAAAAATTAAAAAATTAATAATGAATAAAGTAAGACTTTATGTTTACATGTGAACACTCTTCGTCCACATCGGCTGCAAAGGTACATAAAAAAGGCAAGATGAGTTCTGATTCATAGACACTTATCTTGCCTTTTAAACATCTTTAACTATCTCTTTCCGGAAATTCTGATTCTTGCAAAAAGTTGCTTTTCAGCATCCGTGAGTGATTGATATATGATCAGTAAGCACGTGCAACAATGACCCTTTGGGTGGCAGGTTTTCCACTGATCATGTCTTTACCCGGAGTGGGAGGGAAGGCGAACGGAATACAACGGATGGTTGCCTGTGTATCTTCTTTGAGTTGAGCTTCTGTCTCAGCAGTGCCGTCCCAATGGCAGAGGAAGAAGCCACCATCCTTTATCCGTTCCTTGAATTCATCATAGTTGTCACATTCATAGATGTGGGCATCCCGGAATTTCAGAGCCTTATCGAAGATGTTTTTCTGAATGTCCTCAAGCAGCGTCTGTACGCGGTTCACGATGCCCTCAAAAGGAACACTTTCCTTTTCGAGAGTGTCACGGCGCATGATTTCAATCGTACCGTTTTTCAAGTCCCTGTTCCCCATTACCAGTCGGACAGGCACTCCCTTGAGTTCATAATCAGCAAATTTGAATCCCGGACGTTTATTGTCAGCATCGTCATATTTGACGCTGATCCCTGATTCTTCAAGTTGTTCGATCACAGGTTGCAATTTTGCAGTAATGGGGGCCAGTTGGTCAGCATTGTTTGCGATAGGGACAATGACAACTTGTATCGGAGCCAGTTTGGGAGGAAGGACCAGACCATTATCATCGGAGTGAACCATAATTAGTCCCCCTATGAGTCGGGTGGATACTCCCCATGAAGTAGCCCAGACGTATTGCGGCTTATTCTCCTTATCCAGGAAGGTGACATCGAAACTTTTTGCGAAGTTCTGTCCCAGGAAATGACTTGTCCCACTTTGCAGTGCTTTTCCATCCTGCATCATCGCTTCAATCGTATAGGTGTTTTCGGCGCCTCCGAAACGCTCTGCAGGACTTTTTACCCCCTGGAGTACAGGCATGGCCATCCATTGTTCGGCAAAGTCAGCATAGACATGCAGCATCCGCTGAGCCTCTTGTTCAGCCTCATTTGCCGTAGCATGAGCCGTGTGTCCCTCCTGCCAGAGGAATTCAGAAGTTCTTAGGAAAGGACGTGTTCGCATTTCCCAGCGCATGACATTGCACCACTGGTTACACATGACAGGCAGGTCACGATAAGAATGGATCCAGTTCTTATAGGTATGCCAGATGATTGTCTCTGAAGTCGGACGGATGATCAGCGGTTCGTCAAGTTGGGCATCCGGGTCAACGATAACACCCTTTCCGTCTTCGCTGGCTTTCAGCCGGTAGTGGGTGACGACCGCACTTTCCTTTGCAAAACCCTTGACATGTTCTGCTTCACGCGAAAAGTAACTCATCGGGATCAATAGTGGGAAATAAGCATTTTGGGCGCCCGTTTTCTTAAACATCTTATCAAGTTGTTGCTGTATCTTTTCCCAGATGGCATAACCGTAAGGTTTGATGATCATACAGCCCCTGACCGGAGCTTGCTCTGCCAGCCCCGCCTTGGCTACCAGGTCATTGTACCATTGGCTGTAATTGTCAGCTCTTTTCGTAAGTTCTTTCAGTTCTTTTCCCATAATTATATGTGTTCTTTTGTTTTCAGAGGATAATCAGACCGAAGGCACCAGAGGGGATACTTCCTGTGTACAGGCGTTTCCTTCTATGAATGATTCCTGGAAATCTTTAATTTTGGGCAAAAGTACAAAAAAAAGTTGATTCTTATAGGGGAATGCAGAAAAAAGAGTATCTTTGCAATATGGAATCAAGTAAATCAAGAACAAATTAAGATATAAGGTTATGAAGAATATGAAATTAGCTGTTGCGGGAGCAACTCTTTTAGTGATGGTCAGTTGCAGTACGAACAGGGGGAATGGTGCGCTTATCGGTACAGGCGCCGGCGCCGGTGTAGGAGCTCTTATCGGGGCCATTGCCGGTCATGGAAAAGGAGCGGCGATAGGTGCAGCCTTAGGCGGTGCCATCGGTGCCGGAACAGGAGCGCTGATCGGTAATCACATGGATAAGGTGAAAGCAGCGGTCAGCCAGCAAGTATCAAATGCCAAAGTGGATGAAGTGACGGATGCCAATGGCCTAAAGGCTGTTAAAGTAACTTTTGACAGTGGCTTGCAGTTTGACATTAACAAAGCGACACTAAAGTCTGATGCTCAGAATGATCTGGCCAACTTTGCCAACGTATTGAAGAAGGATCCGACTCTTTCCGTAGACATACAAGGATATACAGATGCTACAGGTGGAGACCGGATTAATTTACCGTTGAGTGATTCCCGTGCGAAAGCTGTATCCAACTATCTTGTCAGCAGAGGGGTTCCCTCCAGCCAGTTCAAGAATGTGGCAGGCTATGGCAGCCAGAATCCGATTGTCAATAAGACCGTTGCCCCACAAAATCGTCGTGTAGAAGTTTATCTATATGCAAGTAAGGAAATGGTGGATGAAGCAAATAATGGTTCTCTGAAATGATAGTGTCAAAGATACGAAAAGTATTCAGATGGATGGTGGTGCTGTTTTTCAGTTCCACCATTCTTGTTGTAATAGCCTATCGCTTCTTACCCGTTTATATCACCCCTCTGATGGTCATACGCTGTTTCCAACAAGTCAACAGAGGAGAATCTGTCACCCTTCATCATCACTGGGTATCCCTTGATAAAATTTCCCCGCACATGCCTGTAGCGGTCATGGCCAGTGAGGACCAGCGGTTCCTGAAGCATCATGGCTTTGATTTTGGTGCCATCAAGAACGCAGCTTTGCACGATATGGATGGTGGGAGAGTACATGGCGGCAGCACGATCAGCCAGCAGACCGCAAAGAATGTGTTCCTGTGGCCGGGACGTTCCTGGATCCGTAAAGGATTCGAGACCTATTTTACTTTTCTCATAGAACTGTTGTGGGGAAAGCATCGTATTATGGAAGTTTATCTGAACAGCATTGAGATGGGGGATGGAATATACGGGGCTGATGCCGTAGCAGAATACCATTTTAATAAAAAGGCAGTTAATCTGTTCCGTGACGAATGTGCATTGATTGCAGCCACATTGCCTAATCCCATCAAGTTCAACAGCGCTCATCCGAGTGAATACGTGAAGAAAAGGCAGTTTCAGATTGAGCATGAGATGCGTTTTATCCCTGCTTTTCCACGCGAAGGAGAGGATGTGAACCCCCGATCTATGGTGGGCGGGTATACTCCCAGGTGATATGAATGCTGAGAAAACAGTAAGTACGAACTGAAAAATGATGAAAGAGAACTTATCAGGAGATCTTAATCCTTCACAGAGTGCCGCGGTAAGATACATTGACGGCCCCTCCCTTGTGATCGCCGGAGCCGGTTCGGGAAAGACCCGCGTATTAACATATAAAATAGCTTATCTTCTCCAGCAGGGCTATCGGCCCTGGTCTATACTGGCTTTGACGTTCACCAACAAAGCAGCCAAGGAGATGAAAGAGCGCATCGGCCGGATCGTGGGCCGGAAGGAGGCAGACCAGTTGTGCATGGGCACTTTCCATTCCATCTTTTCACGTATTCTCCGTATTGAGGCTCGTGCCATAGGTTATACTTCCGCCTATACGATCTATGATGAAGCGGATTCCCGGTCATTGATCAAGGCTATCGTCAAGGAAAAGGGTCTTGATGACAAGATCTATAAACCGGCTGTCGTCCACCATCATATATCCATGGCCAAGAACCGTCTCCTTTTGCCGGAAGCCTATGCCCGGGACAGGGAAGCTATGGCAGAGGCCCAGCGTTCTCATATCCCTGCGCTTTCTGACATCTATACTTCCTATTGTGTGCGGTGCCGGAAGGCAAATGCCATGGATTTTGATGATCTTCTGGTGCTTACCTATATGCTTTTCCGTGATCATGATGAGATCAGGAGAAAATATGAGTCGAGATTTGATTTTGTCCTGGTGGATGAATACCAGGATACCAATTATGCCCAACTGTGCATCCTGTTGCAGTTGACACGTGACAAGCAGCATGTATGCGTCGTGGGCGATGATTCTCAGAGTATCTATAGTTTCCGCGGTGCAAACATTGATAATATCCTGAATTTCAATCAGCATTTCCATGACGCCCGACTTTTTAAACTGGAACAAAACTATCGTTCCACACAGCATATTGTCCAGGCAGCCAACAGTCTGATCAAGCATAATGAGAAACAGATTCCCAAGGAAGTGTACAGCAAGAATGCCGCTGGGGAGAAAGTGATGCTGAGGCCAGCATACAGTGACAAGGAAGAGGCGTTGATCGTCTGTCACGAAATTAAAAGGATCCGTGAAAAAGAAACTCTTGAGTGGGGTGATTTTGCCATCCTCTACCGCACCAATTCCCAAAGCCGTAGTTTTGAGGAGGAGATGCGGAGGGAGGAGATACCTTATCATATCGTAGGAGGGCTAAGTTTTTACCAGCGTAAGGAAATCAAGGACATCATTGCTTATTTCCGTATGGTTGTCAATCCTGATGATGAGGAAGCCTTCAAACGGATAATCAATTATCCGTCACGTGGAATAGGAGCAACGACTGTCGGCAAGATCTCCACGGTGGCACGTGAACATGCGGTAAGTTTCTGGAGTGTCATCAATGATCCTGTCCGATTCGGACTTACTGTCAACAAGGGAACACTGAACAAATTGGATGATTTCCGGAACTTTATTTCAAAATATATACAAAAGAGTCCTACCCATGATGCTTATGTTCTTGGATCAGAGTTGATCAAGGAGAGTGGTATCAGTGCAGAGATTTTCTCGGGAGCTGATCCTGAAGCCGTAGCCCGACAGGAAAATCTGGAGGAGTTTGTTGGTGGAATGAAGGATTTCGTAGATGACCGGAAAGAAGAAGGGCAGGATACCAGGACAGGACTATCCGATTATCTTCAGGAGGTATCCTTGCTTACCGACCTGGACAGTGAAGACAAGGATGGAGGCAGCCGGGTGAACCTGATGACGATACACAGTGCCAAAGGACTGGAGTTTCCGACTGTTTTTGTAGTAGGACTTGAAGAAAATATTTTTCCCAGTCCACTGTCTGCCTGTTCTCCCCGTGAACTTGAGGAAGAGCGTCGCCTGCTTTATGTTGCCATCACCCGTGCTGAAAAGCATTGTATTTTGACCTATGCCCGCAACCGCTGGCGTTATGGGAATATGACCATTGACGGTCCCAGCCGTTTCATTCAAGATATTGACCCTGATCTGCTCGACGTTGAAACAGAGGCAGTAGAAAGTGGCCATCCGTCATTTTCTCATGGTGGGTCGGACTGGAAAGGATATGAGCCCAATCGTCCCTATACAGGTTATCATGACTGGGGGAATGGTGGATCAGGATATGGCTCAAAGATGCAGAACAGCCATCCTGTAGCCTCCCAGTTCAGGGCTGATCCAAAGCCCAGGGTAACTGCCCCTCTCCATGCGGAGAACGCAGTAGACCCTCTATCGGCGTCATTCAAGAGACACTTGGTGGAAAGCGGGGGAAATCTCCGTCGTGTGTCCAAGGCGATGGTCAATGGGGGCAGGACAAAAGAAGAATCCTCTGTGTATGAAGTTTCTGAAGGGGACATGATCGAACATCAGCGTTTTGGCGTCGGCAAGGTAATAAAAGTGGAAGGGAAAGGAGAGAATACGAAGGCTACGGTCGAATTTAAAAATTCCGGCACCAAACAACTCCTGCTGAAGTTTGCTAAATTCAAGATTATAGAATAGTTCCCCTGTTCGACTTCAGAACGGAATAAGGCCGGAGTGTGTTAAAGTCTTTTGGGGAACCCAACCTACGAAATTGTAAGTTAAATTTGTTTTGAGACATCATAAAAAGCCCTATCTCACCTTCCTGTAAAGGTGGAATATGGCTTGAAACTACAGATCATTTTCATTCTCTTTCTCAATGTGATGCGGCCTTTTATGAGGCAGATGCTTTTTCTTGCGGAGCCAGATCATCTTACGCTCTTCATAATCACGGCGCTGCCGTTCCAGGAAATTGTCAGCCATAACACACCTATTTATTGAACCGGCTGTAAATGACGGTCATCTTAACCGGGTGATTTGGTCCTCCCACCAGTTTGGTACTCGAAAGAGACATATCATTTACGACTCGTGTAATATAGGTTACGTTATTGCGCGTAGCCGTAGAGATGGTCACAGGAACAATGATCGCCTTATTATAATCAGAGCTCAAGTTCCGCTTCTTATACATATCCGTAATCAACCCGGAAATATTATTGAAAGTATAAGTATTAGAAGAAGAGTCGAACGAAGCAGAAAAACTGTTCTTATAGTTGATGAGTTCATCCTTTTCGAAGAAACTTTGCAGACTGTCCTCAGGAATGATCAGAAGACTTTGTGGGATCCCCAGTTTGAAATTGCTGTCCGTAGTATTATTGATACGTGTGAGGACTAATTTTGCACTATTGATGGAATCATTTTCATGCTTGGTCATGATCTCATTTATAGGTAAGGTGATTTCTGTGAAAATTCCGGCCGGGGTCTTCAGATAGCTGCATGAATTGTCTGCGACAAGACGGTCCAGTGTACCTTCATCATTTGTGATTTTATTGGTTTGCAATACTTCGTCCGTGCCATAGAGATAAGCTCCGGTAGTCACATATTCAAGTGAGTCTTTCGTTGTAGTCACATCACTGCCATTGACCGTTGAGGTATGAGACACAGAGACGATCGTGTCTGTCAGCTGTTCCATATAAACCTGGCTGATTTCTACCTTTGCCATAGCCCCCAAACCATTCTCATATTTGATATAGAATCCGGGGAAGACATTATTCAGGAAGGTTTTAGAGGTCTTGAAATATTCGGGATGCGCGTAATAAGTACGCATGATATAAGCTCCGAAATCCGGATAGGTTACTCCATCATGGACATATTTCTTACCGTCCAGGGAGATGGTAATTCCCTTCATGCCATCGTTGGCAGTCCTGGAAGAGTCACTGAGAGTCCTGTCTTCTACGGTATAAGTTTTTTCTAAAGTCAAGCCATCCTTTTTGACATATCCTTCAGCCTCCGGATCAAAATCAGAATAATAGTTGACCCCTTCCGGGACAGGTTTGCTCAATTCCTCTACCTTTAATTTCATCGTTGACAGAGAATCACCGTAATAGTCCTCAAAGAAAAGGTTCAGGTAAGTATGTAAAGGTTTTACTCCGCCGTCAGAAGCGATCGTCCGGATAGAATCTTTCTGTATAAACCCCGGGTTAGGGAGGGCATAGAACTGAGCCATGTAGTCTCCCGTAACGTATGCACCTGTTTCCGGGTCTTTGACTTTGCCGACATAGCCACTGCTGTTCCGGGCCAGGACCCTTCCGGCTTTAACCGATTGGGTGTAAGTTTGAAAACTAGAATCGGTTACAAAGAGTGCATCTGAATTGTTAATCAACGATGACCCGATATAATCGGTTGTATTAGTACATGCTGTAAAGGTAACGGCAGTCAAGGCTGCCAGGATAAAGATTTTCAGTTTCATTTTTATTTTATTTATCGGAACTGATCTGATTCAAAAAGTTGATGTAAGCTTGTGTATCTTCTTCTTCACTGGGATGTTGAAGCAAGGGTTTGTCTTTTTCAGCAGCTTCTTTCAGTAGATCCTGATTGACATGGCTGCCTGCCTCTATAATACCATCACTGTAGTCGATTGCTAATTTGCCAAGTTCAAGAAAATCGAATTTCTTTTTATAGGAATCCAGCAGCTCAGCCTTTGCTCCCTTATATTCAATACAGCGCTTGAAATTCTCACCTAAATTGGATTTCAACTGATTTTCAAAGAGGAGACTGACGACCCTCGTGTTTGCAAATGAAGGCTCATCATGATATGCCTTTTTGATATAGAAAGGAACGACAGCTCCTATCCATCCCTGGCAGATGACAATATCAGGAGACCATCTTAGTTTTTTGACGGTTTCAAGTACCCCACGTGCAAAGAAGATAGCTCTTTCACCATTATCGGGATATTCCACGCCTGTTTCGTCTGCTTCCATCTGGCGTTTGCTGAAATAATCATCATTGTCTATAAAATAAACTTGTATTCTGGATACCGGTATAGATGCAACTTTTATAATGAGAGGATGGTCCGTATCATTGATAATCAAATTCATTCCTGACAAACGGATAACCTCATGTAACTGTCCCCGGCGCTCATTGATTGTACCCCATTTGGGCATAAATGTACGAATTTCAAAGCCATTTTCCTGCATTTTCCGAGGCAAGTCTCTTCCCATAATGGACATTTCACTTTCTGGTACATAAGGAGCAATCTCCTGGTTAATGAACAGTATTTTCTTAGCCATATAAGTTGAGTTTTAACAATGCAAAGATACAAATAAAAGTCGAGAATTCATTATAAAACAATTGAAATCAAGGAAAAGAAACAGATTATTCGCAATTTTTTAGGATAATTCTTTCTTATTTAAGAAAAAAAGTTTTATTTTGCAGTCTGATAGAATTAAAGTTTTTGGTTATGAAAATATTCAAAAAAATTGTTGACCTTCAAAATGAGCTTTTTTTAGTTCGTAAAGAAGGTAAAACGGTCGGTCTTGTACCGACGATGGGTGCACTTCACGAAGGTCATGCCTCTCTTATTCGCCGCAGCGTGAAAGAGAATGATGTAACAGTAGTAAGTATATTTCTCAATCCTACCCAGTTTAATGATAAGGGTGACCTGGAGCGTTATCCACGTAATCCGGAGTCTGACCAGAAAGTGGTGGAGGATTGTAAGGCTGATTATTGTTTTGCCCCTTCTGTAGAGGAAATCTATCCAACGCCTGATCCCCGCCATTTTGAATTTCCACCGGTTACTACCGTGATGGAAGGGGCTCATCGCCCCGGGCACTTTAACGGGGTTTGCCAGGTGGTCAGTCGTCTTTTCTATATCGTCCGTCCGGACAGGGCTTATTTTGGCGAGAAGGATTGGCAGCAGATTGCGGTTGTCAAACGCCTTGTAAAATATATAGGTATGAAAATCCAGATCGTGGTCTGCCCTGTAGTCAGGGAGAAAGACGGTCTGGCCATGAGCAGCAGGAATGCTTTACTTACAGCTGACGAACGCAAAATTGCTCCAAAGATTTATGAACTTCTGAAAGCCAGTATTGATTTTGGGAAAGAGCATACGGTCAAGGAGACTCATGACAAGGTCGTGGAAGATATTAATGCCGTAGAAGGCCTGACCGTGGAGTATTTTTCCATCGTGAACGGTGATACCTTGCAGGATGTGGACTCCTGGGATGCTTGTCCCAATATTTCGGGATGTATTGCCGTCAACTGCGGAAGCAAACCGATCCGCCTCATTGATCATATTTCGTATAAGGAAAACAAATAATCGGACTCCATCTATTCTTTCATCTCTATGGAAATTGAAGTTTTAAAAAGTAAGATACACTGTGTCAAAGTGACTGAAGCCAACCTGAATTATATGGGAAGCATAACCATCGATGAAGATCTCATGGATGCCGCGAACATGATAGCAGGAGAAAAAGTGCAGGTCGTTGATAATAACAATGGTGAACGGTTCGAGACCTATATCATAAAAGGAGAGAGGGGGAGTGGGTGTATATGCCTCAACGGTGCGGCCGCCAGGAAGGTTCAAGTCCATGATACCGTGATTATCATGAGTTTTGCCTTTATGGATTTCGAAGAAGCCAGGGCATTCAAGCCGACGGTTGTTTTTCCAAAGGAGGGGAATCTCCTCTGAGAGGTTATGATCTTCGAGATATAAGACGATCAGATATTTTATAAATAGGAGAGGGAACCCGCACATATAGGTTCCCTCTCCATTTTTTATGCCGGGGATAATAAAAAGGTCAGGACGAAAGTTTCCTGTTGGCAGTCTTTATTCTATATCTTCAAAACTGACGCCGTTGAATTCCTGTAAGATGGCGATAACATTTGACGGATAAGTGCTTCTCTTGATCTTCAGTTCCATCGTAACGAGATAGCGGGGCCCCTTTTCAGTATGATTTTCATGAATCTGACAAGAACTCAATTGCAGTCCTGCCGACTTGATCTTTTTTAATATTCTTCCGGCACTAGCCTTATCCGGTGCTTCAAAGGTTACAGCCAGGTTCCGGAACCCAAAGCGGTTGATTATAAAATTTAAAGTTTCCAGGCAGATAAGTACAAGAAGTGTTGTAGCAATGGCCAATGTATACATACCTGAACCACAGGTAAGACCGATGGCACTGGTTACCCATAGGCCGGCGGCAGTGGTAAGGCCCTTGATCACATGTTTTTGAAAAATGATGGTACCTGCACCGATAAAGCCTATACCGGTGACAACTTGTGAAGCTATTCGTGAAGGATCGTAGGAAAGATGAGGAAAATGCCCTGCCAGGTCATTAAACCCATATTGTGAGAGGATCATGAACAAGGCGCTGCCTAAGGCAACCAGGAAATGTGTTCGCACTCCTGCATCTTTGGCCCTGCATTCTCGTTCGAAACCAATACTGCCCCCCAGTAAAGCTGCCACTGCCAGCCGGAAAATAAAATCTGTAGTTGTCATCATCGTCTTATCTGCCTCAAAATGCTTGATTTATGACTCAAACGGAAGCCTTTCATGTCCTTTGAAGATGATCTATTATATATTGAAAGAAAGGCCGCTTTGGAAAAAGGAAAGAAGAGTATCCGATCATTGGAGATTTTCACGGGGTGGGTAGTGATGGATTCGAACCACCGAAGGCATAGCCAGCAGATTTACAGTCTGCCCCATTTGGCCACTCTGGTAACTACCCGGATCTGTGGGCGTTGACGGATTCGAACC
>ENA-UOOK01003170-UOOK01003170.1-fermentation-metagenome-genome-assembly--contig:-NODE-3170-length-19053-cov-4.116012_pt1 | contig 19053 bp, 16 predicted proteins | sample MGYA00245777_ERZ724023 | MGnify/ENA primary metagenome ERZ724023 (study PRJEB28704, sample SAMN03018312) | fermentation metagenome | biome: anthropogenic terrestrial biome; feature: soil; material...
CCCCTGCGGGGATCTGGTTCTGCAGAAAACGGCGCGGATCATCGAATCCTGCATCCGGGACGGCGACTGGATCTCCCGCTACGGCGGAGACGAATTTCTGGTGGTGCTCCCTGGCGCTTTCCACGATACCGCCCACAAAATCAGCGAGGACATCCGCCGAAAGGCCGAACGGGAATCGTTTGAATACAACGGCGCCGACATTTCCTTCACCGTGAGCATCGGCAGTTATACCGTGGCTTCGATGGACACCGGGCCGATCCCCATGGAACGTCTTCTAACCCTCGCCGACCAGATGATGTACCGGGCCAAAAAAAGCGGAAAAAACAAAATCACGGACTAAACATGAAATAATCGGAAGGGAACAAAAATTAAACAAAAAATAACATCATAATTTCCGGGGAAATCCGCAAACTAAACGCGGGGTGATAACGATGAACGAACTTCAGGAGCTGCCGATGGGCTTCGGCATGGCGCTGTTCCAGAATCCGGCAGCCGCCCGGTATTTTGAATCTTTGAGCGAGCCGGAGCGCCGGAAAATCGTCGAACAGACGCACGGGATCACATCAAAGCAGGAAATGCAGCAATTTGTGAGCAGTCTGGTGGGAAATCCGCCCGCTTCTTATTAAGCTTCTTTCGCCATCGGCTGGAATTTAATGTTAAGGAAGGAGCGTGAACCGGAAAACCGGTTCACGCTCCTTTTTCCTGCGGATTTTTTCCCGAAGGCTTGGGGATTATGGCCCTGCGCAGAAGCGCGCCCGCTTTGAGCGGGCGGGGGCATTTCGCGAGCACCGTCATCGTCGCGTGCGGCGCCGAGTCGATCGGTTCCATATTTTCGTCGAAAATTTCTTCCAGCGGAAACGAAAATGGAATCTCGCCGGGCTCGAGCACGTCGACGGTGTCGCCGCGGAAAAAGCGGTTGCGCTGCGACAGGACGGCCATGCCGTTTTCCCAGCCCGTACAGACGGCCGCGACCTCATAGTCTCGCACATATCCCCCGTTTTCATATACCTGCCCCGGGCTGCCGAAATAAAACCCGGTTGTGTATTCGCGGTGGCTGATCTTGTTCAGCTCCTCCGCAACCCACGGGGAGATCGGCGCCTCCGGATCGCGCGCATATTCATCGATCGCGCGGCGGTAGGCGTTCGTCGTCACCGCCACGTAATAGGCGGACTTCGCGCGCCCCTCGATCTTCAGGCTGTCCGCGCCCGCGGCGGCCAGCTCAGGGATATGCCGGATCATGCACAGGTCTTTGGAATTCAGGACAAACGTCCCCCGCCCGTTTTCCTCCACCGGGAAGTACTCGCCGGGCCGCTTTTCCTCCATCAGGCTGTAAGACCACCGGCAGGGCTGGGCGCAGTCGCCCCGGTTCGCGTCCCTGCCTGTCAGGTAGTTGGAAAGAAGACAGCGGCCGGAAAACGAAACGCACATGGAGCCGTGGACGAAAATCTCCAGTTCCAGCGCGGACGGGGTTTTCGCGCGGATCTGCGCGATCTCTTCCAGATTGAGCTCCCGTGCGAGCACGACGCGCGACGCGCCCATGTCGTAAAAGGCCGAGGCGGCCGCATAGTTGACGACCCCTGCCTGTGTGGAGATATGGACGGAGACGCGCGGCGCGTATTTTTTGGCGAGGTTCAGCACGCCCAGATCCGTGACGATAAAGGCGTCCACGCCGATTTCCTGCGCCCTGCTCAGAAAATCGGGCAGGCGCACAAGCTCCTCATTGCGCGGCAGGGTGTTGCAGGTCAGGTAAATTTTCACGCCCCGGCTGTGCGCCGACGCGACGGCGCGTTCGAGCCCGGCGTCGTCAAAATTCGCGGGGGATGAACGCATCCCGAATTCCCGGCCCGCCAGATAGACGGCGTCGGCCCCGAAATCCATCGCGGCGCCGAGCCGCTCCGCGTCGCCTGCCGGGGAGAGCAGTTCCAATTTTCTCACTGCGTCAAACCTGCCTTTTTCAGATTTTTCTTGTGCTGTGCCGCCGTCTTTGCATAATACGCCTTTCCGTCTTTCGAGTGGCAGAAATAATAATAGTCCGTGTCCGCCGGGTTCAGGGCGGCGTTGATCGCGTCGAGGCCGGGGTTGCAGATCGGCCCCGGCGGGAGGCCCGTGATCTGATACGTGTCGTACCGGCTGACATAGGTTTCACGCTCTTTTTCCGGAACCTGCGTTTTCTGCCGGTAGGGATAATAGACGGTGGAATCGCAGCCAAGCTGCAGGGTGCCGGTTTTCGCGCCGTTTTTCAGGCGGTTCTGCAGAACGGATGAGACCTTCTTCATATCTTCCTTGTCGGCCGATTCCGCCTGGATGATGGATGCGAGGTTCAGCACCTGATCCGCGCTCATCCCCTTCTTCTGCGCCTGTTCCCGGATGCTCTGGGTCATCTTCTTGCTGCAGTTGCTGATCATTTTTCCAAGCGCCTGCTTGGGGTCCTCGTTTTTGTAAAAATCATAGGTATCCGGGAACAGATAGCCCTCAAGCAGGTAATAGCGGTCCTTGTCGTTCGCGACCGCGCTGACCAGATCGTAATTTTCAAAGTCCTTCGAAGAGGCGGCCTTCAGGACGTCCTCGGCGGTGCAGACCCCGTTCTTTTCCAGAAGCTCGGCCGTTTCCCGCAGATTCAGGCCCTCCTGGAACGTGATCTTCACCGTGTCCACACGGTTCGCTTCCGACTGAAGGTAATTGATGATCGCCTCGTAATCCAGATTGGTGTCGATATGGAAGGTCCCCTGGCTGTAGCTGCCGTCGGCTTTCGTCATTTTGGAATAAAGCCGGAAAAAATCCCGCTTTTCGATCACGCCGTTCGCGTAAAGGATATCGGCGATCTTTTCCGTCGAGGCGTTTTTGGGGATTTCCACCGTCACGCTGACCTTGTTCCGATTGACTGCCAGCATGTCGCCGAAGCCGGAAACCAGGTACTGCCCCACCGCAAGGCCGAGGATCACCACCATCGAGACCCAGACCACGCGGAACAGGCGCCGGTTCTTCCTCCCCTTTTCGCGGCTGCGGATCCGGTGCGCCCTCTCCGCCTCTTTTTTGGCGCGGAGCTGCTCCGCTTCCAGCGCCTGACGCGTCCGGGGGCTGCTGTAGCTGTGCAGGACATCCCTTTCGCCCGGGGAATCCCCTTTTTCCTCGCTGGAAAGCTCGGCGCCGTCATCGAGCAGGCCGTCATCCCTGATATGGAGCCGGAAGTTTTCCGCCCTGCCGTCCGGATGCTCTCCGCCGGAAATGCCATCCTCCGGGCGGCGCCCCTTTCTGTCGTCTTCCATGTCGGTTCCTCCTATTTCGCGCTTCTCGCGGTCCTTCGGACATATCGTTCGGTCACAAGAATATCGACCGGCCTGTCGTAATACCCGTGGGGCAGAACCCACTGGACGCAGGAAGAATAGCAGAAGCCGACGGTAACCCCGCCGAACCGGGAAAGAAAACGGTCGTAATATCCCTTCCCGTACCCCAGCCGGAACCCCTGCGCATCGAACGAAAAGCCCGGCACGATGCAGAATCCGTGCGAAAGGTCCGTCACCCGCTCGCACCTTTGCGCAATCGGCTCCATGACGCCGAAGCTGCCCTTTTCCAGGTCTTTAAGCGAGCGGATATAGTAGAATTCCATTTCGTGCGTGTTCGGAATGCAGCGCGGCACGGCGACGCGCTTTCGGTTCACAAGCGCCGCCTTGATGATGGAAATCGTGTCCACCTCGATCGGTTTGCTCACATAAGTAAAAATCGTGTCCGCCCTGGCGTATTCCCGCAGGGTCAAAAGCCGGCACTGGATTTCCGCATCCAGCCCCCTTCTTTTTTCCTCCGTCATATTTTCACGCATGCGGCGGAACTTCGCACGCAGACCGATTTTCACTTCCCTGATGTTCCTTACCGGCATTGCATCGACTTTCTCAGCCGTCGGGCTGTCTCCTCGCCGGAAAGGACTTCCGCCAGCTTCAAAGCGAAAGGCATCGCCGCGCCCGGGCCGTTCCCGGTGATGATTTTTCCATCCGCCACGACGGATTCGTCGCGGAATTCCGCGCCCAGAAGCTCCTTTTCAAAGCCGGGGCTGCATGTGGCGCGCTTCCCTTTGAGCAGGCCCATATGCCCCAGGACCGACGGCGCCGCGCAGATGGCGGCCACATAGCCCCCGTCCTCGAAGCAGCGGGCAACCGCCTTTTGCACGGACTGGGACCGGTCGAGATTGACCGCGCCGGGAAGCCCGCCCGGCAGGACCACCGCCTGCAGATTGCCGAATTTCATCGCACCCTCTTCGATGTCGGCGGTCACTTCGACGCGGTGGGAGCCCGTCACCCGTTTGGAGCCGACACCGACCGTACGCACGTCGAGCCCCGCGCGGCGCAGGACATCCATCGGGGTAAGCGCTTCAATCTCCTCAAATCCATCCGCTAAAAAAACATAGACCATTTTATCACATCTCCCGTCTTAATCCAGCGTCAGCCCAAGATAGGGCCTGTTTGAGCCCTGGATCATTTTCTGTATGGTTATGCCCCCAAGGGGCTTTATCATGCCAAAATGAGAAACTTTTCCGCGCCCCTCAAACAAGGGGCCGCCGCCTGAAAGCCGGATCCGGTAGTTCTGCGCGGGCATGGCGGACAAAAGGTTCGCCGCAAGGCCCGGCAGCGTTTCCGGACGGGACATCAGCTCTGTCACTTCGCACAGGCCCGGTCCGGCCATGCGGCAGAACGCGTAAGCCGTTTCCCCCGCTTCCCCAAAGCAGACCCGCGCCCCGCCGTAGCGACGGTTGATGCCATCCGCATAGGCGAGCGCACGCTCATCCCAAAGGGCGGAGCCATCCCGTTTCAAAAGGAGCTCCCCGCGCAGGCGATTCATCTGGCGGTAGGTCAGCAGAACCCGCCTGCGGCTGTATCCCGCCGAAATCCGCCGCAGCTCTTCGGCGGAAACCGTCACGAACCGCGTCTGAAAATTCGGGGCATACCCGTATCCGGCATAATAATCGTAGAGCCCGCGCGACGCCGGCAACAGAAAGGAGAAACGGTCCCCGCGCCGGAGACCCACATGCCCGGCGCAGCGCAGGAGCGCGCCCATGTATCCGCGCGAGCGGTATTCGAGGAGCGTCGCCGCCCCGTAAATATAATGCGCCTGAACCGCTTTGCCATCCTGCGCGATCGCCGCGGGTAGCATATGCACCATGGCCGCGATGTGTTCTCCGGCGCGGTAAATCAGGCAATCCTGCGGGCGGAACGCATTGTTGAAAAAGAAATCGGTCGGGCGCTTCTCCTCGTCGAAGCAGATCCGCCAGATCCGCTCCAGCTCCGCCTGCATCCCCCACCTGGCGAGCATGATCGTGTTGTTACTCATTTCCGCTTTCCTTCAGCACGGCCCTGTATTTTTCCAGAAGAAGCGACGGATTGTAGGAAAGCTTCGCCCGCCGCAGGCCCTCGAGGCCCATATCCTCCTCCCGGTTGACATACTCGTAGCCGGAAAGGTTCTTCGCCGCGAACTCATGATTGATGGCCGCGTAAAGCCCTTCGTAATCCGGCAGGGCTTTTTCAAAGTGGAGCAGGAACGTTTTGGGGTTAATCTCTTCTCCGATCGTGAACGCCACCGGCTTCCCGTCGATCCGGATCAGGCCGCCGAGAAGATGCAGCTCCGCAAAATAGTCGAACGCCCTGCGCAGGGCGCACGCTTCCTTGTCCAGCCCGTTTTCGGTGCACCCGTTCTGCCTGCACCATTCGCGGGCCACCTCACGGCATGGCTCGAGGTCTTCCGGCGTCACATCCTCATACGTCCATTGATACTGCCGGTTGAACCGCGCCAAGTGGTTCCGCTTGCCGTGAAATTTCCGGCCGGAAAGCTCGATCAGGTCATGCGGGCTGTAAAGATAATCCGATCCGTCACGGTCCAGCGTGAACTCGAAAGTCCCCGGCATGGCTTCTTCCATCAGCTTCGTTTCCCGGGGCGTCATCCCCCACATCTGAAACCGGTGCGCCTTTTCATGCGCATCCCCGATCAGGATCCGGAGCGCGTCCCCCAGGTCTCCCGCCCGGTCCGGGTCTTCTGTAAAAGGAAAATTATAGGTGTGGAAATGCTCCCCGGAGGACAAAAACACAAACCCGTCTTTGCGGCACACCCTGGAATGGTACGACCCGCTCCACAGAAAAAGAGTTCCGAACGCATTTTCGCTTCCCATAAAGCCCGAACCCGAAAGGATCGGCCGCAGCCAGCTTCTGTCTTCGATGGATGGATATTCAAAATTCAACATAAATTGCTACATTCCTTTATCAAATGAGTCTTCATGATCTCGTCGTGGATTTCCCGGACAGACTTAGCTTGTTCTCCGTCGGTACAATTTATTACCTGCCAGTTCAGTTTTGCCGCGCAATAGGCGGCGCTTTCGCGGCAGGCGTTCAGGAAAGCCGTGTTGCACTCGTGGATATCCTTCTTCCGCTCGTCGCCGTGATACCGGCCACTGAGCAGGCGCTGGGAAACCTCCGGGGGCATATCCAGATAGATCGTCGCGTCCGGCCGGGGCAGGCCGAGCTTGTCGTATTCAAATTCACAGAGCCAGCCGAGGAACGAATCCCACTGCGCGCGCGGAAGCTTCGGAAGCTGAAAGACCATGTTCGAAGTGACATAGCGGTCCGCAATAATCAGGCTGCCGGAAAGATAGTCCTTCCGCCAGAACCTGACATAGCTTGCGAAGCGGTCGACCGCGTAAAAGGAAGAGGCCGCGTAGGCATTGACGTCGCCCGGGTCGCTCCCGAATTCGCCCGAAAGATACATCTTGACCAGCGCCGAAGACGGTTCGCGGTAATCGGGGAACGAAACCCAGCGCAGCGGGACTTTCAACGAGGAAAGCTCGCTGCACAAAAGAGCGGTCTGCGTAGCTTTTCCGCTGCCGTCAAGGCCTTCCAGCACGATCAGCTTCCCGTTCACTTCGTCTCCTCCAGATGCTCAAAATACGCGCGGACCTGCTCCGCCCTTCCGCAGGACATCTTCCCTTCCGGGCAGGCCCCGCGCAGGCACGGCGGGCCGCAACGGGCGAACAGATGCGGCGCGACGCCGCGCACAAGGCGCAGCATCCGGGTCGCGACACCGCGGATCTCCCACTGGGCGCGGTTGCAGCAGCGCAGGGAAAAGAAATTGGAAAGGGAGCGCGCATTCATCGTGCAGATCATCTTCGTGCCGCATGCGTTCGGAAGCACGAACCGGGCATCTTCGATGGCTTGTTTCTGCGCGGCTCTTGCCGCCGCCTTCGGCTCTTTCCCCTGTTTCAAAAGTTCCGTTTCATGCTTTTTCTGAAGAATTTCCGCCAAGTTTTCATAACGACGGCGGGATTCTTCCATCGAAGCCAGAAATTCGGCCTTCGCCTGCGGAATCGCCTCGATTTCCGGCGGAATCACATACTCGAAATTCTGTTCCGAAACGTACCGCTGGCTCTGCACGCTGTACGAAGCGATGCGGTGACGGGTCATCTGCGCCAAAAACGAGCGCGACACCCCTTCAATCGCAAAGGTGAAAGAGGCGTGCTCAATGGGGCTTTCATGGCCGAGCCGGGCGAGCATGTCCACAAAATCCGCCGTTTTTTCCTCCGTCAGGCCATCCATGATATGATCCACATCCACCGGCGAGTAACAGAGCTTCGCCGCGGCCGCCACGGTCTTTTCCGGATCGGGAGTATAAGCCAGAAGCGTTACTTTCGCCATGGCAAATTCCCTCCTTTTCTGATAAAAAATGTCATCCAGACTGTTATTATATCAAAAAGAACCGAAAGAAACAATATCCATCAAAAGAGCTTTCGGAGAAAATCTCGGCCCCCATAATTTTCCGAGCCGGTTTTGACATAAAAGGACCGGTGCGGGAAACTCTAAGAGCGGCAGGGTCGCCGCTTTTTTCAATAAAAACATGTGGCTCACATGCGCAGCCGCCCTGCAAGGACGGGGTCGAAGCCCCGTCCGGTCTACATAAAAGCGGCTTCCCGGAGATGGGAAGCCGCTTTGCTTTCGTTTCAGTGGCTAAGGCTGGGAACCCGCGGCGGACGAAGCGTTCGGATCCGACCCCTTGCTGAGCAGAAGCACGACCTTGGTCCCGTAGCCGAGGCGTTCCCCCACCTTGCGGTCACGGTAGCCGATCACACTGCCCACGGGGACCGTGCCGCTGTACGCATCGGCCTTCACCGGTATGAATCCGGCGGCCGTCACGGCGGAGGAAGCGTCGGCCAGGCTGAGGTTTTCAATATCGGGCAGCGTGCGCTCCGATGCCCCCTTGCTGACCACGACGACGATTTTCCCGCCCTTTTCCATCATGGTGCCGGGATCGGGGGTCTGGCGGATCACTTCCCCCTCCGGCACCGTATCGCTGAATTTCTTGTCGGAAACAAGGATTTCGTAATCCTTTTCCGAAGCGTCATCCGAAGACGTCAGGTCGCTGATCTTTTTGCCGGCCAGATCCGGCACTTCGACCCGGTCGGCGCTGAGCACGGCCTCGCCGGATGCTTCCTGCATCATGATTCCGCCCACAGCGGACCCATCGGCGGCGGAAGACGGCACCGCCATGCTGGATTCGACCGGGCCCGCGGCGGTGCGCGGAAAAAGCCAGAGAAGGCCGATCCCGACGAACACCGCAAGGGCGACAGCGCACGAAGCCACGGCCCACACGAAGCTGGGGGCTTCTTTTTTACGGCCTGGCTTTTCAGTCTCCTCTTCGCCCAGCGACGAAACCTCATCCATTTTGGCCGTCACGGTCGGCGCGGCGGAAAGCTCCTCGCGCAGCCTTTCGAACCGCGCGGTCCGCTTGGACGGCAGCACCTGAAGCGCGTTCGCGAGCCCCGTGACGACGTGCGGCGGAAGGCTGCGCAGGATGCTGGTCGGGATCAGCAGGCGCGAATCGGTTTTGCGGCGCAGCGCATCCTGCGGCAGGGCCCCCGTCAGCGCAAAGAACAGGCACGCGGCGAAGCCGTAGACATCCGTCGCCTCATCCGGCACATAATCCATGACGTACTGCTCCAGCGCCGCGCATCCGGGCACCATGTCCGGCGGAAGGTCAGTATCCATCCTCCTCACCGCGTCGATGCAGAAATCGGTGAGCTTCATTTTTCCGTCCTTCAGAATCACAAGCGTGTCGGGCGAGATCCCCAGATGGTCCACCCCGTGCGCGTGCATGGCGCTCAGCGCCGAAAGGACGGGCATGAAGAGCTGGCGCGCCGCGTTCCAGTTCAGGTTTCCGCCGCTGCGCTCCACAAAGTACCGCAGTGTGATGCTGTCTTCCCATTCGGAAATCGTATAGGCGGCGCCGTTTTCTTCAAAAATATCGTAAATCTGTTCAATGGCGGAAAGCTCCCTCAGATGGGCAAGCTCCCGCGCGTGAGTCAAAAAAGAAGTTTTATATTCCCCTAACACATCCTCGCTCCCGGCGATGACGTGCACGCCCGCTCGATCCGGAAGCCTTTCGCACAGGGTCCGGGGGAAGAACTCGTGAATTTCCGTCTTGATGTTCAGCACCGTGTCGTAACCGATATAGGTAAAGCCCTGTCCGTTGTGCTTTTTGGCCATCCCCACCAGATAGCGGTTCTGCAAAATCGTCCTGCAGGGAAGCGCGCCCGCCGCCTGAGGCGCATCCGGGCGGCACCCGCAGCTGGGGCAGACTTCGTCTCCCTCTATTTCCGACATACAGTTCATACACAGGTTAAAGTCAGTCATACTGTTTCCCTCCATAATGTTATTATGGACAACAGGGCGGGGCTTATGCCCGCCCAACCGCCGCAGCCTTTCCGGCAGATACAATTTATGTGGAAACCACTCTTATCCCATTATATTTTAACCAGTATACCACAAGCGGGACGCAAATGGCAACCCCTGGCCCGTACGCGCGGGGAAAGGGCGTTTCCCCGCCGCGTATCCTGCGGAAAAGCTCATAAAAACCCGGATGATGAATTGATATCGCAGGCTTCATTTGATATAATAAATAAAAACGACACCGATAGGAAGATGCTGCTGTGAACAGAAGAAAAAGCGGGAAAATAGCCGCCGTCATCGACATCAGTTCCAACCTGCTCAAAATGAAAATCTGTCAGCTGAAAAAGGGCGAAATCGAAATGGTGGACCGGCTGGAATATCCCATCCGCCTTGGGAACGAGGTCTTTCACGGGGGAAAGATCAGCTTTGAATGCCTGTGGGAGATGTCCTCCATCCTTCACGGGTACGCCGAAGCGATGCAGCAATACGGGGTGACCCAGTATAAGATGGTGGCGACGACCGCCCTGCGCGAGGCCAAAAACAGGGATTATATCACCGACCAGCTGAAAATCCAGAACAACGCCGCGGTGCAGATTCTGGAGGACGACCAGGAAAAGACGCTGATCTACTCGGAAATTCTGAACTCCATTCAGGCCATGGACGATCTTCCGCCCGGAAGCACCCTGATTTCCTTTATCGGCACCGGCAGCATCGGAATTTCCATCTTCAACGGGACCGACATGGTATTTTCCCAGAACATCGCGATCGGGCCGCTGAAGCTTTACAACATGCTGAGCGGCATTCAGGAAAGCACCGGGGATTTCGGCACGGTTGCGGAGGAATACCTCGACCTGGTCATCGGGCACATCCCGCTTCCGGACACGGAAAAGAAGATTCCAAACCTGGTGCTGACCGGAAACGAGATCGAGATGATCGCCCGCATCTGCGGGATCGCCCCGGCGCAGAACCGGTATCTCATCCCCTCCGAGCTGATCGAACGGCTTTTTCAGGAGGTGCGCACCATGCCGCCCGCGGCGATCGGCCCGAAATACGGGCTTGCGGAGAGCAGCGCGGAAATCCTGTATCCCGCGCTCGTCATCTATGTCCGGCTGATCCGGCTGACCCACGCGCCGCGCGTCGTCTCCCCAAAGGTGGAGCTGTGGGACGCCCTGATGCGCCAGCTTCTGATCCCGAAAAGCAAAAGTGATTATGAAAAGCACGTGGTGACGAACGCCGTTTCCTGCGCGCAGCGGATCGCGGACCAGTACCGCTGCCCCAAAGCCCATTCGGACACGGTCCGGCGGTTTTCCTGCCGGATTTTCGACAAGACCAAAAGCCTGCACGGGCTTGATTTCAAAAAGCGCCTGATCCTGGAGCTGGCCGCGATCCTGCACGACTGCGGGCATTATATCAACTCGAAGGATTATCTGCGCAGCACGTTCGACCTCGTGAAAAACATCGACATCTACGGCCTGACGGACGAGGACATGCTGATGGTGGCTTACCTTTGCCGCTATGACGAGAACCTTGTCCCCGGGGAAAACGACGCGGATTTTTCCGCGCTGGATCGCACGAACCGCCTGACCATCTCGAAGCTGGTGGCGATCTTCCGACTCGCGAACTCCCTGGACAAATCCCAGATGCAGAAGCTGGGCGACATCCGCGTCAAACTCGAAAAAGACCGGCTCGTCATCAGCGGCCGGAGCGACGACAACCTTTACCTGGAAAAATGGGCGTTCGGTCTCTGCTCCCCGTTCTTCCAGGAGGTATTCGGTATTCATCCCGTGTTTGCCGTCAAATCGGAAATGCTGCATCAACCGTAAAAGAGGTAGAAATAGCAATGGACAAAAAAAATGATTTTCCCTATTACAACCGGGAGCTGAGCTGGATGGACTTCAACGACCGTGTGCTGGATGAAGCCCTGGACAAGAAAAATCCCATTATGGAACGGCTGCGCTTCCTGGGGATCACCGCGTCGAACCTGGATGAATTCTTTATGGTGCGCGTCGCCGGGGTGAAGGCGCAGATCCATTCGGGCTACCGGGCGGCGGACCTTTCCGGCCTGACGCCGTCGGAGCTGCTCGTAAAGCTGACGGAAAAAATACGGGACTTTACGGAAAAGCAGTATTCCGGGCTGCACCGCTCGATTCTTCCCGCCCTGAAAAAAGACCGCATCCGTTTTCTGACGCCGGAAGAGATGAACGACCGGCAGAAAAAATATATTTCGGACTATTTCGAACGGGTGCTGTTCCCGGTGCTGACTCCGCTCGCCGTGGACAGAAGCCGCCCGTTCCCCATCCTTTCGAACAAGAGCCTGAACCTTGCGGTGCGGCTGAAAAACGGGGACGAAACCTGTTTCGCGCTGGTGCAGGTGCCCTCCATCCTCTCGCGTTTTCTGGAAGTTCCGAGCGAAACCAGCAAGGTCTTTATCCTGCTCGAGAACATCATCATGTACAAAATCAACGACCTGTTCGGGCTTTACGGCATCGAGGCCTGCTTGCCGTTCCGGCTGACCCGCAACGCCGACCTGGAAATCGACGAGGACGCCGAGGACCTTTTGATGGAGGTGGAAAAATCCATCAAAAAGCGCAAGCGCGGCCGCCCCGTCCGGCTGGAGATCCTTCAGAAATGCGACCGCGAGACAAAGGATTTTCTCATCGAGATGCTCCATCTGAAGGACGAGGACATCTTCGAGGTTCCGGGGCCGATCGATCTGACGTTCTTTACGAAATTCGCCTCGCTCCCCGGGTATGAAAATCTGTGCTTCGAACCGATCCGCCCCGTCTACCAGCCCGACGCCTTCTGGGGTCACGAGGATATTTTCGAGGCGATCCGGGAAAAGGACCGCATGGTCCACCATCCTTACGAAAGCTTTCAGTATGTGGCCGACTTCATCCACAGGGCGGCGGACGACGAAAACGTGCTGGCCATCAAGCAGACGCTGTACCGCGTCAGCATCCATTCCTCGGTGATCGCGGCGCTGATCCGCGCGGCAGGAAACGGCAAGCAGGTGACGGTTCTGGTGGAACTGAAAGCCCGCTTCGACGAGGAAAACAACATCAACTGGGCCAAAAAGCTGGAGCAGGCCGGCTGCCATGTGATTTACGGCCTGGCCGGGCTGAAAACGCACTGCAAGATCCTGCTGGTGGTCCGCCGGGAAGAGGATGGAATCCGCCGCTACCTTCACATGGGCACGGGCAACTACAACGACTCCACCGCCAAAATCTATACGGACATCGGCGTTTTCACCTGCAGGGAGCCCTACGGCATCGACGCCTCTTCCCTGTTCAACGTGCTCACCGGCTATTCCCGCCCCCCGGAATACCGAAAATTCATCGTGGCGCCGAACGGGATGCGGGAGTTTTTCCAGCGGATGATCGCAAAGGAGGTCGAAAACGCGCAGAAAGGACTTCCCTGCGGCATCACGGCGAAGATGAACTCCCTGGTCGACCCCGAGCTGATCCAGAACCTTTACCGGGCCTCTCAGGCGGGCGTTCCGGTGAAGATGGCCGTGCGGGGCATCTGCTGCCTGGTTCCGGGCCTGCCCGGGATCAGCGAGAACATCACGATCCACAGCATCGTCGGGCAGCTTCTGGAGCACAGCCGCATCTACTGCTTCGAAAACGGCGGGAATCCCCGCATTTATATGGGCAGCGCGGACTGGATGCCCCGGAACCTAGACCGGCGTGTGGAGCTTGTGTTCCCGGTGGAAGGGGAAGAGCTGCGCGCGCGCGCGTTCGATATTCTGGACACCATATTCAGCGACAACATCAACGCGAGGATCATGCAGCCTGACACCAGCTACCTGCGTGTGGACCGCCGGGGAAAACAGCCGGTGAACTGTCAGACCGAATTTGCCCGCAAAGCGCGCGAAAATATGATTCAGGCACAAAAAGCGGAAGGTGAAAAACTCTTCGAGCCGATCAACAGCGCCGAAGCCGCCGCCCGGCTACTGAAAGAATAAAAAGGGGTGCAGCAATTTGCAGAGAATCGGAATTTTGACAAGCGGCGGAGACTGTCAGGGATTAAACGCGGCAATCCGCGGCGTCGGGAAGGCATTGTATGAAAGCCTGCATGAAGATGTATCCATCCTCGGCATCCGGGATGGATACCGGGGTCTGATCGACGGCGATTTCCGGGAGATGCACCCCGAGGATTTCTCGGGGATCCTGACTCTGGGCGGCACGATCCTGGGCACATCCCGCCAGCCGTTCAAGACCATGCGTGCCGCGCGCACCGCCGGCAGCATCGACAAGGTGGAGCACATGAAGGAAAATTACCGCGAGATGGGCCTGGACTGTCTGGTGATTCTGGGCGGGAACGGGACGCACAAAACGGCGAACCTGCTCAGCCAGGAGGGCCTGAACGTGGTGACGCTGCCGAAGACGATTGACAACGACATCTGGGGCACGGAAATGACGTTCGGCTTCAGCAGCGCCGTCGAGATCGCCTCGATGGTGATCGATTCCATCCACACGACGGCCACCTCGCACGGGCGGGTATTCATCATAGAACTGATGGGACATAAGGTCGGCTGGCTCTCGCTTTACGCCGGAATCGCCGGCGGAGCGGATGCGGTGCTTCTGCCGGAGATCCCGTATGACCTGGACTGCATCTGCGGCGCCCTGGAGCAGCGCAGCCGGCAGGGAAAACGATTTTCTATCCTTGCCGTAGCCGAGGGAGCGATCTCCCGCGAGGAAGCCTCGCTTTCCAAAAAGGAACGCCGGACGCTCCGCACAAAAAAAGCGGAGCCTTCCATTTCTTACCGGCTGGCGAGAGAGATCGAAGAGAAGACCGGCAAAGAGATCCGCGTCACCATTCCGGGCCATTTCCAACGGGGCGGCAGCCCCTGCCCGTATGACCGCGTGCTCTCCACCCGGTTCGGCGCGGCGGCCGCAAAGCTGGTTGAAAACAGGCAGTACGGGTATATGGTGGCCCTCCAAAATGAAAGAATCGTGCCGGTCCCTTTGAGCAAGGTGGCCGGCAGGCTGAAAACCGTTCCCCCGGACTGCGAGATCATCCAGGCCGCCAGAGAGATCGGCATCTGTTTCGGGGACTGAAAGAAACAAAATCACGGTACACAAAGCCTTAAAATCCATAAAAATATATGAGAGCCAGCGTCTCGAAAGGATGCCGGCTCTTACTTTTGGCATACAACCAAAAGCCCGCGCCCTGAGCTCCCGGTATCGGAGTCAGGGCGCGGACGAGAGGGTTTACAGCCGGATTTTAGACCTTTGAAAGACTTTCTTCCTCCATCGTTTCGGAGTTCAGGTCGGGTGAAGCCGTTTTCCGTCTGAAAAGCAGCTCCCCGACGATGAGGAATGCCACCAGCAACAATGCGCTGATGATCATCACCATCTTGGGATTAGCCATGACCAGCATGGGCATCAGCAGAAGGTAGGGCAGCGAGTAGCTGTACCCCAAAGTACACGACGCAGCAACTGTTTCCGCCGCGACAGTCTTATGGTCGGGATCAACCACTTTCGCCAGCAGAAGCCCAGTAGACAGAAGTCCCATATATGCGCCGTACTGCGCAACCGCCGAGGGAAACCAATCGATCCGGCACCAGCGCTTAGAGAAGAGGAAGGTTATCAGAGTGGTCCCCACGATCGTCACGGCCGAAATGACCAGGATCGGGATCAGATAAGTAGCAAACGCCTCAAGCGAGGTGGTGGCGACGGCCGCGGTAATCATGAACTCCAGAGAAACGCCGGAAATCCGCTCAATGGTTTGGCGGTCGATATGTTCTGCGAGCGGCGTCTTGCCGATGAGAAATCCCAGTACACCGCTACAGATCAGCGAGGTCGACAAAAGAGGAAGATTGTTCCAGAATGGGTCGATGCTGATCAGGAAATTTCTCAGCAGTATCGCACAGGCCAATACCACACCCACAATGGCAAGCTGAAGGCCGAACGGGTCGATGGAGGAGGTCCGGGCCACTCCATAGCCGATAGGCTCCCGGCTATCAGGGCGGACATATCCCGTTCTGACATCTTCGGGAAGGTTGTTGATCGATGCGTAGGTATTGCCCACAAGACCCTTTCGCACACCGATGTTAATAATTACCATTCCAAATACGATGCCGCACACCACACCGATGGTGGCAATCGTAACGGCAACAGGGATAGCATCGATCCAATAGTTGTTTTCCTTGTAGATCGTGGCGACAGGAACCGACCATCCGATTCCGCCGTAGAGCGAAAACAATGGAATCAGGCCAAAGCCCAAAGGGATAGCGGCCTGAAACAGGAACGCAATCGCCATGCCGAGCACGGCCTGTGTCTGATGGGCAACTCCGCCCACGAAGGTCGCCGCCAGTGCCTGCCGCGTCATTTTGCCCATTGATTCCCCCAAAAAGGAGCACGCGAACGTAACGGCCAGCATAACGCCCGGCCACTGGTCGATGCTATTGCTGTAGGTGAAGGAAATCCCCGTTTTTGCGCCCAAAACCTGCGGGCCGCACAACAAGCCCACCAATCCGCCGATGATGGAAGCGGGGATGAAAAAATTCTGGAACAGCTTGACTTTCATGCGCAGAAAGTAACCGATGATCAATAGAATACTGACGACTGCGAAATCGTGGGCGACATCCATTAAAGTCATTGATATCCCTCCTAATCCTTATTTGGACATAAAAAAGATTAATAAAAAGCACACCATCTGTGTCGAGGCTCAGGCTGACGCCAAACCGAAACCAGGTCGGAGGTATCATGCGTCTTTGCATCCTTTAACTACAATGGTGTGCTGTTGCCGGCCGCCCCGGGGACGGCCACGATATAACAGTATTTTGTATAACCGAAGATGTTATGTTTAATCCAGAGCAATGCGGAAGCCCTTGATGTAGTAATACTCATCGAGGGAATAATGGCTTCCGTCCTTTCCGATTCCGCTGTCCTTGCAGCCGCCGTGCGGCAGCGAGGGACCGGTGGAAGGCCCGTTGACATTGACGATGCCGAACTTCAGCCCGCGGCCGATCCTGTTGACCTCATTGAGATCGCGGCTCCAGATGTAGCAGGCCAGGCCGTATCGGGTGTCGTTGGCCATCCGGATGGCCTCATCCAGATCGTCATAGGGTGTCACCGTCAGAATCGGACCGAATATCTCCTCGCGGAACGCCAGCATGTCGGACGTGACGCCGGTCAGGACCGTGGGCAGGAAAAAACAGCCTTTGCCCTTGTCCGGCGGGCGCCTGCCGCCGCACTCAACGCGGGCTCCCTTGGCAACAGCGTCGGCGACGATCTTTTCCATGCGCTCAACCGCCTCGCGGCTGATCAGCGGGCCGGTGTTGGCCTCCTCGTCGATGGTGCCGCATTTGGCCGTATTGCCCTGTTCGGCCGCAAGCCCGACAAATTCGTCATACACACTGCGGTGGACAAACACACGCTGCGGCGTCACGCAGGTCTGGCCTGCACAGCGCATTTTTCCTCCCACAGAATGGGCCACCGCCGCCTTCAGGTCGCCTTGTGGTGTGACGATCACCGGTGCGTTGCCGCCCAGTTCCATGGAAAAGCGCTTAATTGACGTGCTTGACTCGGAGATCATCCGAAGTCCGCCCTCCGAGGACCCAATCATGGTGAGCATGGCAGGGATCCTGCTGGAGCTGAAAATGATGCCTGCTTCCCTGGCATCGGCGGCCACAAAGTTGATGACACCCTTTGGGAATCCGATCCGGTGCATGATTTCCCCCAGATACAATGTGGAAAGGGGCGTTTTGGTCGCAGGCTTGATAACGGCGGTACAGCCCGATGCCAGGATCGGCCCCAGCTTGGTCGCCACGTTGTGCATGGGGAAATTCCATGCCAGCGCAGCCACCACAACGCCCAGCGGCTCCCGAACCGCCAGATTCATGCCGTGACCGCCCGAAATATCGCGCAGTACTTCATCGCGGTCACATTTGGCCTGTTCTAGAAAAAAGGTCAGATAGTTGATCAGGCTGGCCGTCTCAAATGAGGCGTGGCTGCGCAGCTTGCCCGATTCGAGAAGAAGCAGGGTCAGCAGGTTGTCGGCTTCTTCGCGGATGGCTTCGCGCAGCTTGAGCATCCATTCGCCGCGTTTTTCCAGGGGAAGGGCGGACCACGCCGGGAAAGCCGCCTGCGCGGCTTCCAGCGCCTGGGTAATCTGGTCCGCGTCAGCCAGAGCGGCTTCGGCAACAGGCTTTTCGGTACCGGGGCATACAACCGTCACCGTTTTGCCTTTTCCGGGCACCAATTCGCCATCTATATACTGCAGAAACCGTTTGGTTGGAAGAGAATAGCCCATATCCGGATCACTCACTTTCATAAAATTAAGATTAGTAGATGTGGATCCTGCCGATCGCCTCGTCAAGCGCCGACATCTCGTCACCGGTGAGTTCCCACGCGGCTGCCGCACAGTTTTCCTTCGCTTCGGCGGGGCTGCGCACGCCGGTCAGAACGGTGCTCATGTAATCATGAGCAAGCGACCAGTTGATCGCAACCTGCGCATCCGTCGCATTATGTTCGGCGGCAATTCGATCCATCACGCGAAGCAGTGCCTGAATCTGTGAAAATCCCGGCTCGGTAAACATCGGCTTGTAGAAGCTCCCTCGCATATCCCCCGGACCGAAGGTAGGAATCTCACGGAACTGTCCGGTGAGAATTCCCCCGCCCAGAGATGCATACCCCATCGTGCCGCATCCCGCCGCGGCGTAATGGTGCAGAAGCTCTTCCTTTCCGCGGTCGACCATATTGTGGGGATACTGCACGATATCGAGCACGCCGCCTTCCAGCAGCCGGTCGGCAAGCTCCTGCTCCAGGTTGGACATCCCGAGAAAACGCACCTTGCCGGCCTTTTTAAGCTCCTTCATACAGGCAATGGTCTCTTCAATGGGGGTACCGACCCGGTCATCCCAGTGCATCAGGTAGCCGTCGATATAATCGGTCTGCAGCCTTTTCAGACTCGCCTCAATGGACTTGAGCATATTTTTTCGGCTCGAATCCTTGACGGTACCCTTACTGCTGTCGTTTGGATCCACAAATTCACTGCCGAACTTGGTGATCAGAAAAACCTTTTTCCGCCAGCTGCCCTTGAGCGCTTTCCCAAGAATCGTCTCCGAGCCGCCGCTGGCATAGATCGGCGCGGTGTCGATGATGTTGACGCCGTTGTCGATCATGGCATGCACGGCTGCAATCGCGTCATCCTCGGTGACCGAGCCGAACTGCTGCCCCCCCAGCACCCAAGTCCCCAGACATATCTCGGATACCTTCTCTCCGGTTTTGCCAAACGTTTTGTAGCGCATAGAATTTCCTCCTTTAATTTTATATTTTTGATTAACTTCTTCTCCCACACGTCAAAACCCGGTGCTCAGTTTTCGAGGACCCTGACCTTTGCAAGCTCCTCC
>ENA-UOOK01003171-UOOK01003171.1-fermentation-metagenome-genome-assembly--contig:-NODE-3171-length-19051-cov-3.930038_pt1 | contig 19051 bp, 18 predicted proteins | sample MGYA00245777_ERZ724023 | MGnify/ENA primary metagenome ERZ724023 (study PRJEB28704, sample SAMN03018312) | fermentation metagenome | biome: anthropogenic terrestrial biome; feature: soil; material...
GGCACTTCCTTGCCCTTACTTTCCCAATACATGACCTTCTTGTCAAGTTCTGTCACAGGCTGACCTGGCAGGCAATGCCATCTCTTTTTCTTTTTAAACATTATTATATAGTTCTTAAAATATCATTTGGATTCTTTATTTTCGGTCTCTTCGCCGGCAGAGGTATAATAATAGGTCCAGTTATAAATATCATTATCCTTAAATATCAATACAAAATGGCGCATTACTTCTGCAGTAGCTGTACCATCATAGGCAATCTTAATCGTATATTCTTCTCCTGTTTCACTGACTGCATCGTACTCTATATACTGCATTACTGAATCCTTGAATTCAGTATTTATGCTTTTAATGCTGTATTTGTCAGGACCGATGTATACAGTCTGGTTTCCAATACGGACGATCTTCATATTCAACGGATCTATTTTCCCATATTGCATAGTACGTGCATTATAGGGTACTTTGGCTATAACATTATAATAGATATGTTGTTGTGCAAATGCTGATATAAAGAAAACAGCAAAGAATGCCATTAAAAGTATTTTTTTCATCGAATTATTCGTTAGTTTCACTTCTTCTTATTCACGACGAAAATATTTGAAGATAATTAATCCGCTGCAAAGTTAAAGGAAAAGTTTAAATTTTCGGTACTCTATCAGCTGAAAAAGCAGATTTTTAATTATTTTAAATAATCATCAATTCTCTTGGTCCAGTCTGTCCCATTAGCAGGGCAATAAGTATGCAGACCAAGTTTACTGGCCACTGCTACATTACCCGGACCATCATCTACGAAAAGAGTCTCCTCCGGTGTGATCCCCTCATGATCAAGAAGATATAGAAAGCACGATTTGTCCGGTTTCATCGTTTTCAACTGATAACTCTTGTAGGTTGCATCAAAATAAAAGGATAAGGGATGACCATGGTGGTCAAAGTCATTGCTTTCAGCCCAACTCATCATAAATGGATTGGTATTGGAAAGTAAAAGGATACGATAACCTTCCTGATGCAAAGTAATCAGTTTATCCAAATTAGTTTGGGGAAGTTCCTTTACATAGCCAGTCCATGCATAGCGGCAATCCTCAAAGGTTACGGTATGACCTATATCCTCACTCAGTTTCCGGCGGAATTCTTCCGCACTAATCTCACCTGATTCCAATTTTCCAAAGTAGCCGCTCTGCCGATAAGGATCCAGTCGATCCTTTGCATTCTTCAGTCCTATTTCATTGAATCTTCTAATCGCTTGTTTCTCATCAATCGTAAAGATGACGCCACCAAGGTCGAAAATGATATTTTTAATCATATAATTTATAACATTCCATGAATCCTTCCTTCAATTGAAAAGATTCAATTTGTTTTTTCTTGCTTCATCAAGAGACAATAAGTGCTCCTGCTCTTTCTGATACCCCTCACGGAGTTGTTTATATTTCTCATTAAGATCTTTCTCCAATTGCGGTTTCTCTTTCTTGTTTAAAAGTCGAGAAGCCATAATCGGATTCTGACTTGCATCCCTCATCCATACTACAGGACCACCATACACAGGTGCAATGCGAAGAGCCACATGAAGTTGGCTTGTCGTAGCACCACCGATCATGATAGGAATATCAAGTCCTGCCTTCCTAAGTTCTTTGGCAACATTGACCATTTCATCGAGAGAAGGAGTGATCAGACCACTTAGCCCGATAATATCCACTTTCTCCTCTATTGCCTTCTTTACGATTTGTTCAGCAGGAACCATAACTCCCATATCAATAACTTCATAATTATTGCAGGACATGATCACTGCTACGATATTTTTACCTATATCATGTACATCACCCTTAACGGTTGCCAGAAGCACCTTTCCGACTTTTGCAGAATGACCTGTTTCTTCGGATTCGATATAGGGCTGGAGGATGGTAACGGCCTGTTTCATAGTTCTGGCGGTCTTTACAACCTGAGGGAGAAACATCTTTCCTGAACCGAACAACTCTCCTACCTGATTCATGCCAGCCATCAAAGGCCCCTCAATAATATTTACAGCATGAGGATATATCTTCAGAGCTTCTTCCAGGTCTTCTTCCAGATAGTCTGATATTCCTTTTCGAAGCGCATGAACCAGTCGTTTTTCCAATGGCAGAGCCCTCCACTCTTCCTGTTTCGAAGAATGAGAAAGATCAGAATTTGTTCCGATTTTTTTCGCATTTGTTTCACTCCTTAATCGATCAGCCAACTCGATGAGTTGATCTGCAGCTCCCGTCCGTCGGTTAAGGACGACATCCTCAATAACATGAAGTTGTTCTTTAGGTATATCATCATAAGTGATTTTTGCAGAAGGGTTTACAATACCAAAGTCAAGACCGCATTTCAAGCCATAATACAAGAAAACAGCATGCATGGACTCTCGTACGGTATTGTTGCCACGAAAAGAAAAAGACAGGTTACTGATTCCACCACTTACATGTGCCCCGGGTAAATTTTTCCGAATCCATTTTGTAGCCCTTAGAAAATCTACTGCGTATGCATCATGCTCTTCCATACCCGTAGCAATGGAAAGAACATTGGGGTCAAAAATGATGTCAAGCGGATTCATCCCCACTTCTTCAGTTAGAATATGGTATGCTCTTCGTGCTATATCTATTTTTCTTTCATAAGTCGTAGCCTGTCCCTCTTCATCAAAACACATTACGACACATGCAGCACCATAGCGTTTTACTTCACGGGCATGAGTGATAAATTCTTCTTCGCCGTTCTTCAAGGAAATAGAATTTACAATGCCTTTTCCCTGAAGACATTTCAAGCCCGCAATGATAACTTCCCATTTACTGGAATCAATCATAACCGGAACTTTGGCTATATCCGGTTCAGAAGCAATTCTATTGAGGAAATTGACCATTTCTGTCTTTGCATCGAGAAGTCCGTCATCCATATTGACATCTATCACCAAAGCACCATCATCAACTTCTTTACGAGCTATAGAAACAGCTTCATCATATTTTTTTTCTTTAATCAATCGTAGAAACTTCTTACTGCCAGCGACATTACAGCGTTCACCGATATTCACAAACTTGACCTCCGGGGTTACGTCTAAAAGTTCTAAACCAGACAATTGAAGCGTTTGAGGTTTAGAAACGGGTTGGTGGGTCTGTTTATCCTTGACAATAGGTATATATTTTGCTATAAATTCCGGAGTAGTACCACAGCATCCACCAATAATATTGACTAATCCTTCATTGACGAATTCCTCTATTTTCGGAGCCATCGTATCAGGAGTTTCGTCATATAGTCCCATAGCATTCGGCAGTCCGGCATTCGGATACACACTAATATAATAAGGTGCTTTCTGTGCTAGTTCCTTCAAGAAAGGTTTCATCTGAGCTGGTCCGAAGGAACAATTGAGGCCAACAGAAAATATCGGATAAGATGACACACTGGCCAGAAAAGCATCCATGGTCTGACCGCTGAGTGTCCGACCGGCCAAATCACTGATAGTAACACTGAGCATGACAGGAAGAATAATACCCCTTTTGCTCATTTCTGTTATAGCTGCATCAATGGCAATCTTACAGTTCAATGTATCGAAAACCGTCTCAATAAGAATTGCATCCACCCCTCCATCGATCAATCCGCCGATTTGATCGCTGTAAGCAGAGAAGAGTTGATCATAATATAAATTTCTGACGGCCGGATTAGTAACATCCGGACTCATAGAACAGGTCTCATTAGTAGGTCCGACAGAGCCCAAAACAAATCGTGGATGCTCAGGTGTAGAGAATTCATCAGCACATTTTCGGGCAATTCTGGCACCTTCCAAAGCCATTTTATGGCTAAACCCTTCCAAATGATAGTCTCGTTGGGAAATACATTGAGACGAAAATGTATTAGTAGTAATCAAGTCTGCACCTACCTGAAGATATTTTCGATGGATCTCTTCAATGATTTCCGGATGTGTCAGATTCAGGATATCATTATTGCCCTTCAATTGAATAGAGCCAGCATAGTTTCTTAAGGCTGATCGTAGTTCCTTATTCCAAAAATCATCCTCTTTTAAATGATAGGTCTGGATCATTGTCCCCATTGCACCATCAAGAACAAGGATCCTTTCCTTTACCAAATCCGTCAAACCGACTCTCTTCAATTGGTTATTCATTTTGAAACTGAACTTAATAATGCTTGATAGCACGGTCCATTTCCCGCCGATCCTCTTTCTCTTTCAATGTCTGACGCTTATCATATTCTTTCTTTCCCTTAGCCAATGCGATATTCACTTTAGCCAAGCCATGGTCATCTATAAATATGAGAGTAGGAACAATGGTATAGCCAACTTCCTTAGTTGCATCCTGAAGGTGTCGTATTTCCCGTTTACTAAGGAGAAGTTTACGATTACGTTTTGAGGGTTGGTTATTGTAAGAGCCATAAAAATAGGGAGAAATACTCATCCCCTTTACCCATATTTCACCCTTGTAGATATCACAATAAGAATCTACTAAAGACGCCTTACCATTGCGGATGGATTTAATCTCTGTTCCAGTCAGTACAATACCTGCAGTAAATTTGTCTATAAAAAAATATTCAAAAGAGGCCTTTTTGTTTCTGATTTGAACCGGATTTTTCTTATGTGAATCATGCTGGTCTTTGTTCATCTGTCTTTTTCCTTTCTCGTTCTATTCTACAATCCGGGCGAAGGTACTTTCCCCCTTTATAGTCCCTTGTCCCGGTTCAATATGTGCATCGATGTAATGGGCAATATCAGATATCCATTGCTCTTCATTTTCAACAAAAGCATCATCAAAATCATCAAACTGCGGGAATTTTTCATAGAGGGACATAAATTCCTGATCAGTACAATCTTGTTCAATCTCTTCATGATGAGCCATGTATAAACCGTGAGAACGATTAATCCAACGGTAAAGGTCCGTAATTCCCCAGTTTCGAAAAGCTTTGTCTGTAGGATTCCTATAAATAAAACCTCCATATCCATTGTGGATGAGTTGTATCAATCCCCCATCCATCACTTCTTCATGAAGGATATCCCATGCAAGAAGAGTAATCTGATCAGCATTCAATTCATTCATGCTGTCTGCATTCAACTCACCGCCAATAGATTCCTTTATTGCTTCTATAAAGATACCGACAAAAGCATCATTGTCCTTTTCTGCAGCTTTTTGCAACTCTGAATCTTTTATTTTTACTTCTACCATGAATGTCCAGATTGTAAGTTTTACTTTGCAAAGATAGTGTAATTTTTTATTTATCCCTAACTATCTAAACGAAAATGATGGTAAATGTATAAAAAGTATATGAGAAACTGATCATTTTCAGAAGTTTTTTTGTAATTTTGCGAGGCAATAATTAGAAGCATATACTTAAAAGACTTTTAAATATATTCATTAAAAATTTTAGCGAATATGATCTATTCTAAAGAAGTCGACAACATGTGTGTTGTCGCAAAGGGTGCCAACCATGGACCTGCTCCAATTCCAGAGGAAGGAAAATGGGTAAAGGCAAAAGAGATTAAGGACATCTCTGGTTATACTCATGGTGTGGGATGGTGTGCTCCTCAACAAGGAACATGCAAACTGTCTCTGAATATCAAAGATGGTGTAATTCAGGAATGTCTCATTGAAACTATCGGTTGCTCCGGCATGACGCAGTCAGCTGCTATGGCATCTGAGATTCTTCCTGGGAAAACAATTCTCGAAGCATTGAATACCGACTTGGTCTGCGATGCAATTAACACCGCAATGCGTGAATTGTTCCTTCAAATCGTTTATGGACGTTCTCAAAGCGCCTTCTCTGAAAACGGATTAGTTATCGGAGCAGGCCTGGAAGATCTTGGTAAAGGTCTTCGTTCACAGACAGGTACACTTTATGGTACACTGAAAAAGGGTGCACGATACCTCGAACTCACTGAAGGATATGTCACTAAGATGTTCCTGGACAAGGATAGTCAGGTATGTGGCTATGAATATGTTCAACTCGGAAAGATGATGGAAGCCATCAAAAAAGGCATGGACGCTAATGAAGCTGTAAAGAAATTTACAGGTCGTTACGGCCGCACCACCGCTGAGGAGGGTATTGTTAAATCTATTGACCCACGTAAAGAATAAGGAGATACGACTATGTTAAGAAAAGTAAATTTTGAAAGTCAGGAGCGTCGTGAGAAGCAGATCTCTGCTGTACTGCATGCTAATGGGATCCAGAATATAGAAGAGGCTAATCAGATTTGCGAAGCAAAGGGCCTTGATCCTTATAAAATATGTGAGGATACACAACGGATTTGTTTTGAGAATGCCAAATGGGCCTATGTCGTAGGTGCTGCCATTGCCATCAAGAAAAACATCAAATCGGCTGCTGATGCTGCTGAAGCGATCGGTATCGGACTGCAGAGTTTCTGTATCCCGGGATCTGTTGCTGATGACCGCAAGGTGGGTATCGGCCATGGTAATCTGGCTGCACGCCTGCTTCGTGAAGAGACGGAATGCTTCTGCTTTCTCGCCGGTCATGAAAGTTTTGCGGCCGCAGAGGGGGCAATCCGTATTGCAGAAATGGCCAACAAGGTCCGCCTGAAACCGTTGCGCGTCATCCTGAATGGATTGGGCAAGGATGCAGCACAGATCATCAGTCGTGTAAATGGCTTCACTTATGCAAAGACGGATTTTGATTACTATACGAGTAAACTGAGTGTGTTGGAAGAAATTCCTTACTCTGAGGGGGCACGCGCGAAAGTAAAATGCTATGGTGCTAATGATGTCCGTGAAGGCGTTGCCATCATGTGGAAAGAGAACGTGGATGTTTCCATAACCGGTAATTCTACTAATCCGACCCGTTTTCAGCATCCTGTGGCAGGAACTTACAAGAAAGAGCGTCTGGCTGCGGGGAAGCCTTACTTCTCCGTTGCATCCGGAGGAGGTACGGGCCGTACTCTTCATCCTGATAATATGGCTGCAGGACCCGCTTCCTATGGTTTCACTGATACCTTGGGAAGAATGCACTCCGATGCACAGTTTGCAGGTTCTTCATCTGTCCCTGCTCACGTGGAAATGATGGGGTTCCTGGGCATGGGGAATAACCCGATGGTGGGTGCCACCGTGGCTACTGCCGTGGCCGTTGACCTTGCTCTGAACGGCAAATAACAGAATCCATAACCAACCTGGAATTTACTCAAGTTGATTTCAATATAAAACTCCCGTTTCCTGATTGAGGATTGCGGGAGTTTTATATTCTGTCCCTCGATCAGACAAAAAAATACCTGGCTCGGAAAAGTCAGGTATATAACATCGGAAAAATCATCTCCTCAAATCGGGATGATCAGAAATTTCATTTCTCGAAATATCTCTTATAGAGACCGATGAAACCGGCAGCATGACGAGCTTCATCCTTTGCCATTTCATGGATGGTGTCATGCAACGTATCATTGCCATCAGCCTTAGCTTTCTTGGCTGCGGCAAACTTCTCGGCGCAAGCACCCTTTTCGGCCTTGATGCGGGCTTCCAGATTAGACTTGGTGTCATGAACGAGGTCACCCAGAAGTTCTGCATAACGACTGGCATGATTGGCCTCGTCATCCGCATAACGCTCGAAGACACGGGCAATCTCCGGATAACCCTCACGGTCTGCCTCACGGGCCATAGCCTTATACATCCCTACCTCACTGCACTCACCGCTGAATGTAGCCTTGCAGTGCTGGATCAGATCGTCAGATACTCCCTCTTTATACGCTGCACCCAGATAGTGGACTGTAGCAAAATTATAGTCATCATCATTGTTGCTGTCCAGTTCTTTGAACTTACTGCGAGGAGCCTTGCAGATCGGACATTGTTCAGGAGCCTCTGTTCCTTCATAAATGTACCCGCAAACGGTACATATAAACTTCTTCTTCATAAATGTTTTACTTTTTAAAGATTAAATATAGCAAATAGAATATTCATTCAGCATCTACAGTCTCCTGACTATTGCTCCACATTTCCTTCAGCCTTTTCCTTGGCTGCACATTCGGCACATATTCCCTTGTAATAGAGTTGCTCCTCTTCTACAATATTACCGTCAATCATCGTTTGTTTGCGAACGCGGGGTGCCTTTTCATCAAACAGGTCAATGATCTTTCCACACTTCTTGCAGATAAAGTGGACATGAGGATTGATGTTTCCGTCATAACAGACATGATGATCATCTATCGTTATCATCTGAGCAGCATTGTGCTCTGACAACAGACGAAGGGTGTTGTAAACTGTGGTACGACTCAAAGTCGGAATCTGATCACACAATCCCTGATAGACCTCATCCACTGTGGGATGATCGAAATGGGTCAACAGGTAATTCATTATTGCATAGCGCTGTACGGATGGACGGACTCCATTCTTTACCAGACGTTGATATGCTTCGTTCTTTTGTTCCATTCTCTATTAGAAATTAATTGTTTTTATTGTGGTTGCAAAGATAAGTCTTTTTTTCTGATTTCCAAAACAAATTTGGATAAATGTCATTTTAAAATTAAATCTATTTAAATACTCTCCAGCATATCCTCCCTTCCGGGCACTTTCATTCGTTCCCCCTCTCCCTGTACAGGGAGAAGGGCAAACGGATCACTGACGTTAACAGGCATGTCAGGGAATCAGGTCGGCCGGATAGTTGCTCTAAGCCTTGTCTTTGAGGACATTAACCAGTTCTTCAACGGTAACCAATCTCTGTTTGCCGGTCTCCATATTTTTTAAAGTCACCTTACTGGCCTGGATTTCATCATCTCCTGCCAGTACCACGTATGGGATCTGCTTCGCATTGGCATAAGCCATCTGCTTTTTCATTTTCACCGGATCCGGGTACATTTCTGTAAAGATTCCACTATTACGGACTTTGGCCACAATAGGCATGCAATAAGCCGTTTCCTTTTCGCCGAAATTGATGAACAACAGCTGGGTGGATGTTGCCGTTTCCTTAGGATAAAGATTGAGGGTGTTCAGGACATCATAGATGCGGTCTGCCCCGAAACTGATTCCTACTCCACTCAGGCCGGGCATCCCGAAGATCCCGGTCAGGTTATCATAACGGCCGCCGCCAGTGATACTTCCCATAGGGGTATCAAGTGCCTTTACTTCAAATATAGCCCCGGTATAGTAATTGAGTCCACGGGCAAGAGTCAGGTCAAACTGGATTTCATTCTTCAATTCCAGTTTCTTGAGGGTCTCCAGGATGAACCGGGTTTCTTCCACCCCTTTCATGCCGGTTTCACTCCCTTCAAGTATCCTGCTCATCTCCGTCAATTTCTCATCATTCGTTCCCTGAAGGGTAAGGATAGGCTGCAATTTAGCAATAGACTCTCTGCCTATCCCATCGTTAAGAAGCTCTTCGTTTACGTTCTCCAACCCGATCTTATCGAGTTTGTCGATAGCCACCGTGATGTCTACGATCTTGTCTGCCGCGCCCATGATCTCCGCCATACCGGTCAGAATCTTCCTGTTGTTGATCTTGATCTGTACCCGTACCCCGAAACGCGTGAATACGGTATCCACGATCTGCATCAGTTCAACCTCATTGAGCAGGGAGTCGGAACCTACGACATCCGCATCACATTGATAGAATTCACGATAACGGCCCTTTTGAGGACGGTCAGCACGCCATACAGGTTGGATCTGATAACGCTTGAAGGGCAACTGGATCTCATCACGATGCATGACCACATAGCGTGCAAAAGGGACGGTCAGATCATACCTCAGTCCTTTTTCGCAAAGGCAGGGAGCCAGATGCAAGGGATTGCGCTCCTGAAGTTCTTCATCGGTTATTTTCGATAAATAATTCCCAGAATTGAGGACCTTGAACAATAGTTGGTCTCCTTCCTCCCCGTACTTCCCCATCAGGGTGTGCAACGTCTCCATGGCCGGAGTTTCAATCTGCTGAAAGCCATACAGAGCATAGACACTCCTGATAGTATTGAAAATATAGTTTCTTTTTGCCATCTCCTCAGGCCCGAAATCCCGGGTACCCTTTGGGATGGATGGTTTCTGTGACATCTTAAATGCTTTTATGATTACAAATGATAATGCGATCCCATAGACCACTGATGGCCTTTTCATGGGATCGCATTCAAGTTTTATGATCTTACAATCGTGGCCTCCCGGTCGGGGCCTACTGAAATGATGGATACTGGAGTTTCCAGAAAATCTTCGATGAATTTGATATAATCTTTAAAAGACTGTGGCAATTGGTCCTCGGTCGTACACTTCGTCAGATCGGTTTTCCATCCGCGTATCTCTTTATATACAGGTTCAACCCCCTGAAGATCATAAGGAAGGTCCTTTGTCGTTTCACCATTTTTCAGGCGATAGCCGACACAGGCCTTGATGGTATCAAAATCATCCAGGACGTCACTCTTCATCAGAATGAGTTGAGTAACTCCGTCGATCATGACCGAATAGCGGAGTTGGACCAGATCGATCCAGCCGCAGCGGCGCTCACGTCCCGTCACAGCTCCGAATTCATGTCCCAGTTCACGGATTTTCTTCCCCGTTGAGTCGAAAAGTTCCGTCGGGAACGGTCCGGAGCCCACACGTGTGCAATAAGCCTTTGTGATCCCAAAGACATTCCCTATCTTGTTCGGTCCTAATCCAAGACCGACACAGGCACCGGCACAGATGGTGTTGCTGGACGTCACAAATGGATAGGAGCCAAAGTCCACATCCAGCATTGTCCCCTGGGCACCTTCACAAAGGATATTCTTTCCTGAACGGAGCAGATCATTTACCTCAAATTCGCTGTCCACCAATTTGAACTGCTTCATGTAACGGATCCCTTCCATCCATCTTGCCTCATCCTGGCTCAAACTTGCAAGGTCGGTCCAGCCCAGAGCCTTGAGCATCTGGAGATGACGGGATTTATGGGCTGCATATTTCTCTTCGAAATGATCCAGAATATCCCCTACACGCAGACCGTTACGGCTGACCTTATCCGTATAGGCAGGCCCGATACCTTTGCCTGTCGTACCTACTTTATTCTTTCCCTTAGCAGCTTCGAGTGCACGGTCGAGGATACGGTGAGTAGGCATGATCAGATGGGCCTTCTTGGATATATGAAGGCGATTGCTCAGCGGATGACCGCTCTTTTCCAATTCCTTGGCTTCATCCATGAAAAGATCCGGCGCGAGGACAACACCATTACCGATGATATTGATCTTCCCGCCCTGGAAGATGCCGGAAGGAATGGAACGGAGTACATATTTCTGGCCTTCAAACTCAAGGGTGTGCCCGGCATTGGGACCTCCCTGAAAACGAGCGACCACATCATAATTTGGTGTGAGGACATCAACAATCTTGCCTTTTCCTTCATCGCCCCACTGCAAGCCGAGTAGGACATCAACTTTACCTGTGTTCATTTCTTATTTGATAATTTTGATTTTTTTGTCTTCTGTGTTCTGCTGCGGGTCAATTTTGCCTGACACGTTGAACATACACCATAGATATACAGAGAGAATCCATCTTTGTGAAAGCGTTTTAATTTTAATTCATTTACCAACTGATCTATTTTCGGTGAATGCAGGACCGTGATCTTTCCGCAGATCGAACAGATCTGAAAACAGTTGCAGTCATTATCATAGCTCGCTTCATAGAGCGTTTGCTCATGGAAATGGTGGCACCTGACGAGTCTCAAGACCACGAACAGATGCATCGTATTATAAAGAGTCGCTCTGCTGACCCGGAAATCATTTTCCTCCAGTCTGGCTTCCAGATCGGTAAGTGAGAAATATCCGGTCATTTTGTAAACGGCATCAAGAATGGCATATCTTTCCGGAGTCCGACGATGATGACTGGTAGTCAAATAACTATCCAGGATCTCTCTTACTTTGACCTTCTTGTCCGCTTTCATCTTGACTTAACCACTTCTGACTCACAAATGTACAAATAATTAATGAAATCTGGAACAGAAAACAGCAAAAAATAAAACTTTTGGAAACAAAAAAGAGGATCCGGTAACCTTTAGACATCGGTCCTCTTTAAATATAAGAAAAAGTTTCAATCTTTCACGACTGCAGGAAGCGGTCAGCTTCAATGGCTGCCATCGCTCCTGTTCCGGCTGCTACGACACCTTGCTGATAGACTGAATCAGCTACATCTCCTGCTGCGAATACGCCGGGCAATGAAGTCTGACAGGTGCCAGGTTTTACCTGGACATAGCCCTTATCATCAAGTTGCAGCCAGTTCTTAAACAGTTGAACATTGGGCTTGTGTCCTATCCCCAGGAAGAAGCCATCGATAGGCAGGTCATATTTCCGTTCATCTGTCTCACCTTTTCTGTAGACCAGATGTGCACCTTCAACGCCCTTTTCACCATATAATCCCAGTGTGTTTGTTTCAAACAAAATCTCTATATTCGACTGTTTCTTCACACGGTCCTGCATGATGTCCGTTGCCCGGAGATAAGGTTTGCGGACGATAATATATACTTTTTCAGCCAGCGAGGAGAGGTACATTGCTTCTTCACAGGCAGTATCTCCTCCACCTACTACGGCTACGATTTTCTTCCGGTAAAAAAAGCCGTCACACGTTGCGCATGCGCTGACCCCTTGTCCGGCATATTTTTTCTCATCAGGGAGTCCAAGGTATTTTGCAGAAGCGCCTGTAGCAATAATGACGGTGTCTGCTGAAATCTCTTTACCATCATCATCTGTCAACAGATAAGGACGCTTGGAGAAATCTACTTTGGCAATGCTTCCGTCACGGATCTCAGCACCGAATCTAGAGGCCTGTTCTTTCAAGTCCATCATCAGTTGATTTCCGTCTACCCCATCTGGATAGCCGGGAAAATTTTCTACAAGAGTGGTGGTCGTCAACTGTCCCCCCGGCTGCAGGCCGGAATATAAGACAGGTGACAAATTGGATCTTCCTGCATAAATAGCTGCTGTATAACCGGCAGGACCACTGCCAATAATTAAAGTTTTTACTCTTTCCATTTTAAATAAGTTTGATTTTTTGAAAGTATTCTTCCATGTTCATTTACAAAACTAAAAACTTTTTGTGATTTCGGGGCATACGTTAACCCATTTTAACCTAAAAAGGAAATTATTCTTTCCGTTTTAAGCATAAAAAAAAGATTAGTTATCTCACGACAACCAATCTTTAACCTTAATAATCTAATACCATGAAAAACACATCTGCAAAGATAGAGTGAAAAACATAAAATAAAGCTCTTCACCCTTATTTATTTTCAAAAAACATTCAAATCTTGATTTACATCAATTAATGTATGATATATTCATGTTATAATAATATCTATAGACAAATCATGAAGCACATCAAGATAATAGGATAAAAAAGGAAGGAATATTCAGTTGAACATTAGGTTCATTTTCGGTGATTCTTCAGCAAAGATGAAATCAGCCAACTCCTTAATTGTCATCACCTTGGCATTTTCCAACGGTTGGTCTGTAGATTCTGCATTCCCGTTTTCTACTTTTATATACAGATTATTCATTCTCACATGTCTGTCATTATAGATTCGGAAATTCATCTTAACCATCGGATGCAATCCGGCATAAAGAGCAAGAGCTTTTTGCACGTTAATAACCCGGATCATGGCGGGAATAGTTTTTTGCTGAAGAGGAGTATCAGTTGATTGTTTCAGATCCTCCTGAATAATTTCATAATTTGTCTGGCTATGAAGTAATACACAATCTTTCGCTTTTTGCCATTGATCAAATTCTTTGAAAGTCATCTCTCTTATTCCGTCCGGCGGAGGCGTACAAGTGATTTTCTGAGCATAACCGTAAGAAGCATACCAGTCATAAAGCCATTGCTCAGCAGGAATCAGGGTTGCAAAAACCACATTTTCATAATATAGCATATCGTGAGCCTGTTGCATCAGACTCGTCCCAATATTCTGCCTGCGGTATTCTTCATCAACACTCACTCCACTAATATAAGCTGTTTTTACGACATTACCATGAATAAGCATATTAAAAGGTAATGTCTGAAGAGCTCCTACTACCCTTCCTCCAATCTGACTGACAACATTATATTCGCTTTGATAAATCTTATCAAAGTACAAACGGATAAAGTCTTCAGAATCACCAAAAGTCTTACGCCAAAGTTCTTCAGTTTCTTTTTTGATCCGATCCTGATCAACAAACTGAGCCAGTGGATGTTTTTCTGTTACAGAAAATTTTTCCAGTAAAATATCCGGTTTGTATGAAAGTTTTGAACGCCTTAGTCCTTCATCACCAAGATCTTCTTCACGATTAATATAAAGGTATTGTTCAGGAAGATGCTTGACAAATTCCTGGTTGATAATAGAAAAAGAACCTTCATAGTTGACATCAGCCTTTTCTACGCAAACATCGAAGGTATCTTGATTGATCGGACATCCATAAGAAAACGCCACAAGTTGACCTTTTACAAAAATGGTTCCACCCGTAATACCTATATTATCCCAATACAGAAAAGCTCTTGTCATGGAACGCAACTCCTGGGAGAGTTGAACATCTTCAGTTCCTTTTTCTTCAGAGCCATAACTGTTCCCCCGCCATATAGCTTCAAGTTGAAGGCATTGAGGTATAAGTTCTTTAGTCAGAGGGCGGTATTCGTAATCCGGATAGAGCGTCTTAAACCTATTGATATGATTGCGCTTACTTTGTAATTTCTTTCCCGATAATTTCGTGAGTTTCTCCCGGAAATAAATGTAATCGAAAAAGTTTCTTTGTGGAGAATATTCAAAAACGTCCGGTATGCTTTTCTCCAAAGACTCGACGATATCCCGACAGACTCCTACCATCAGAAAAGGATGTCCCATTGCAATGGAATCTTCTCTTAATTTTTTAATTAAGGAAACAGGGCATTTGATACTCTCAGATATATGATAGGATCCATCCTTCTGGACTTGTGGCTTTGGTACTGGTACCATATAAGCCAGATGGCGACCGGCATAAAATCGAAATATCAAATAATCATCAACGACAGCATATTGTGTATCATAAAGAAAGCGCCAACTGATAATATTTGCAAAGGACAGATCACAATTTCTTCGTTTACCCCAAAGTGTATAACGTTGTATGAACTTTCGGTCACTTACATTTACATCTGAAAATCTAATCATGAATAATTACCTTAGTTAACAAGTTAACGGAAACTATTCTCTGGGGCCTATCTTACTGATTAAGCAACGCCGTTTTTTGTTTGACATAGTTTGAGAAAGAAGCATCGAAAGCCTGACGCTCTTCTCCCGGAATATCCTGGGTACGCAGAAAACTCTTATAATAACTTCTGATATCCTTATGCATCTGTATCGGATCAAAATTTCCATTTTGTTTTTGAGCAAAGTATACACGGAAGATTTTATCTAGTCCTGTTGTCATCTTAGCATTGATTGCAGGATCCAGACTACCTGAAGCCGGAGCAGTCATACTAGTTGTATCTTTAGTCTCACTCGGTTGACTTGTCTGGGTTGCCATTTTACTGGCAGCTACTGTATCCGTGGTATCTTTTACGGCCTCAGTAGATGTGGAAGCTTCACTGGAAGGAGAACCATTTTTAGAGAATAGGACAACAGCTACTATGATGGCTGCTATAATGATAACACCTATCAATAAAATACTCTTCATTTTAGAATGTCCCTCATTGCCCTCATGATTCAAATCTTTAAGAAAAGATTCAATATCCAAGTAACGTTCTGAGCGACCGAAACGGCAACACTTCTCAATGACATCCGGGTATTCAGCATACAACCCGAGCTCCTTCATGATCATTCCCAAGGAATAAATATCGGTCCTGCCATCAACAGAAATTGTTCCGTCACGCTGCTCTGGCGCTGCATATTTAAGGGAACTTGAAGGATCTGAAAGATTATCGGCATAAGAAACCCTAAAGTCAATCAATTTTACTTGATTGTCTTTCGTGAGTAATATGTTGGAAGGTTTCAAGTTGCGATGGACGATATTCTTCCCATGAATATAATCCAGGGCATCCGCAATCTGTTCAACCACATTCTTTTTCTCTTCAAGCGTGTGTCTCTCTGCAATATATTCTTTTAATGACCTACCCTCAATATATTCTAGAACAATACATTTCCCATAATCAGGATGGTCGATAAAGTCGATATATTTTTCAATATGTGGATGATCCAAATGCTGAACGGTACGAAACTCTTTTTTCAAGAGATTTTGCTCTTGGACTTTGTTTCGATATGGTTCTTTTAGTCCCTTCAAGACTACACAACGATCGCCTTGATGGCATTTTACAAATTCAAAAATACCGGAAGAAGGGATTATACTGCAATCCGTATAGGTTATCTGTGGTGCAGCTTTTTCTTTTTGGCTGTCTACAGGCTCTTTTTCGTCTTTATCCATAAGTCATTAAATCTTTGAAAATGTTCTTATTTAAAATCAGTCACAAAGGTAACATAAATCTTTTTAATGGAGAAAAAACAAGATAGAATATTCGATTTATTCTACAAAATTTTTTTTATTTGGTCAATCCTCAAGCAATTATGGAAACAAACTTAGAGTATAGGGAGCAGTATGGATGCTTTGCCCAATTTTTTCAGGGCCTTATCACGGATCTGACGCACACGTTCACGCTTCCAGCCGTTTTCTTCACCAATCTGGGCCATCGTAAGTTTATCTTCACCTATACCATAAATTCCACGGATCACGATACTTTCCCTTTCGTCTAATAAAGAAAGGAGCTTCTCGACATCTTCTGAATTTGAATCAGCCCATAATTTATCGTCCGTAGGGGGTGTGTTTTTATCTTCAAGGACATGCAGGAGGCTCATCGAGCTATACTGGTTGCCTCTTGGTCCTTGATCATCAAGACTTTTGGAAGCTTCTGGCCCATAACTTTTCAATGCCTTCTCTATGGAACTTTTAATAAAACCAGACGCATAATTTACAAAGTGTTTTGACTTATCAGGATCGAAAGTCTGGGCAGCTTTTATCATTCCCAAATTTCCTTCACTCACAAGATCCTCAAAATCCAGGCCCCGGTTTATATAATGCGAAGCTAAGGAATAGACATATCCTTGATTATCGCTGATAAGTTTCTGTATAGTTTTCTGATCGTTCATAATAAAAAGATTTTAACTACCTTTTCACAAAGATAGTTAAATAGAATGAAACCGGAAAATTTCATTCACTATCTTTAACAAATATGAAAGTAAAATCTAAAAAGAGAGAAAAGAAGAAAAAATCGTATCTTTGTAGGATAATGTAAAAAAGATAAAATGAAGACTAGAAAATTCATTCTCTTTCTATTGTTCGTTGCACTCCTTTCTCCTGTTTATGTCGGAGGAAAAGAAAGGCTGAAAGTAGGATTAGTACTTGGCGGCGGCGGAGCTAAGGGCGCTGCAGAAGCAGGTGCCCTGAAGATTATAGAGGATGTGGGTATTCCCATTGATTACATTGCAGGAACAAGTATTGGTTCCATCGTCGGTGGACTTTATGCCTGTGGCTATCGTTCAGCAGATCTTGATACGCTTTTCTGTTCCCGGAACTGGAAAACACTTTTAGCTGACAGGAATGTAGAATATAATACGGATATTCTAAGGAAAAAAAACGGTGTAACCTATTTCTTTGGCTATCCTATAAGCCGGAAAAAAAACAAAAAAACAGACAGGAATATTGGCGTGATAAGAGGTGATAGTGTAACCGGCCTTTTCGACCGTCTTACCCAACGACCTGATTCGATTGATTTCAGAGATCTCCCTATTCCTTTCTGCTGTGTTGCTGTAGACTTGCCTACTATGAAGGAGATAGACCTTAAAAGTGGCTGGTTGTCACAAGCCATGCGTGCCAGTATGGCTATTCCCGGTGTTTACAAACCTGTCCAGATAGGAAGTTATAAACTCATTGATGGTGGTGCACTCAACAACCTCCCTGTTGATGTGGTCAGAGCCATGGGTGCCGACGTGGTTATCGCTATAGATCTGACACAAAACAAACATGAGGTGAAAAACAAAACGATGAACTATAAGCTGAAAGGTCTTCGTCTTCTCGTGGAATGGATAAAGCGACGCCCAGACCTGATGAAATATAATCAGAACGTTAAAGACTGTGATGTATATATCAACCCAGACCTCAAGGAATTTGACGCTACTAGTTTTTCATCCCGGAAGATTAGAAAAATGATACAACGGGGAGAAGAAGCAGGAGAACAGGCAAGACCCCAACTTGTTGAACTCAAAAAACGAATATACGAGCATCAGAACTAATCTCAGACAGGATTACTTATCCCACAGATTAGATGGAAGGTTGTCTGATTTCTTTTGTACTTTGGATAGCACTTTTAAACACACATATCCCTGATATTCAGTACGAAAGCCAGTCGGTTGAACTTTCAATGTATATTCAAATCCAGGATTATAGTTGAAGTTATCTATGATTATCGATCCATCCCAACTGTCATTTGGCTTTTTCTTGATTAAGAAACAGGGCTCTTGCTTTCCAAGTTCTGGATCATAATAGGTGGCTCTGGAAGAAGCTACTGATATCGTTTCTGTATGATCATCTGAAGAGCTACAGGATATAAACGTAAAGATGATGCCAAAGAATAATAAATATAAATATTTCTTCATCATATCAAACTTTAAATGGATTAACAACGGTCAAGCGTCCTAGACTTTCCTCTTTTCACGATACTTATATAGCCAAATCGTTCTTTCTACCTATTCAAGTAACTATAACAGTAATACAGGTTTGCCATAATCTGTGCGATATTTTATATAAATTTGCTTATTTGTGTTTTTTTAACAGCAATTTATATTAACGTAAAGTTTATATCCTTCTTTGATTTACTCTGACACTTGAACTTAAAAAAAAATTCAGAAGATCATTTCATGCACAAAGCCAATGCGAAGAAATAGTCACTCAAACGATTCATATATTTTAGGATACTTATATCTATCGGATAAGAACGGTTGAGTGTCCATAAGCGACGCTCGCAGGTACGAGTGTGACTTCGCGCCAGATGCAGACAAGCCGATAAAAGTGTACCACCGGGAAGCACAAAATGGAATTTCTTATCACCCGACAGTTCGTCAATCCGATGTTCCAGTTGTTCCGTAGCCTTCATCAAAGAAAGATCATTAGCAGGATTTCCTA
>ENA-UOOK01003172-UOOK01003172.1-fermentation-metagenome-genome-assembly--contig:-NODE-3172-length-19048-cov-5.167220_pt1 | contig 19048 bp, 26 predicted proteins | sample MGYA00245777_ERZ724023 | MGnify/ENA primary metagenome ERZ724023 (study PRJEB28704, sample SAMN03018312) | fermentation metagenome | biome: anthropogenic terrestrial biome; feature: soil; material...
TTCTATGCCCACATCTCAGGCCAAGGGCCTGCTCACTGACATCGGGACGGAAGAATAAGCGCCAGTATGTTGTCTGCGAAGAAACCAAAAAAGAGGACCATTGGTGGTCCTCTATCTTATTTTATTTTGAAATTAACAGTTGAGAATTTTGCCATGTCCTCCGACGAATATTTTTCGGTGGCACTGGCAAGGGCACGCTCATATTCTTTCCGATCAAATTCTCTCTTAAGTTGCCACTCAATATTATTTTTTAACCATCTAGAAAGGGTAGTGCCTAACCCAACTAGTCTTAGAGCTTTGATTTTTCCTGTGCTCGAATCCGCCAAAATGATGGTACAGCCATACCCTTGCCCGCATTCTATCTCCTGGAGCGTAGTAAGGTTTTTGGATAAATGGGCCATGTATGGGGCATCCATCCAGCCCATTCCCTCTGGTTTGGCCAAAACAAATACAATCCCTTGGGTTTCAAATAGCCCAAATTCGAGCGATCCTGACTGGAGGACATTAACCTCTTTAGCAGTTGGCCGGTTAAATAGAATGGTCAATGTCGCTCCCGCGTCATCCATATCAAAATATGCGGCTTCTGTTTCAGAAAATAACAACTTCTAAAATAGGCATAAAAAATAGGGGCCTTAGCGGCCCCCAATAACTGTAATCTGCACCCATTCAATATCTGTTTGACCATCTGTGTAAACCACTAGCACCTCTGCGATGGTGAAGAAGGGATTTTACCTTGCGACGCAGAATATTTTAATAGGTACCACATTTTAAAAAAAGAAAGGAAGCTTATAGAATGGGAACATATGAATTAGAAAAGAAGCTGTTAGACAATATAGAGAAACTTAAAGATGAGATGGCAAGTGAACTATACACATCTGAAGCCGATGGAAAAACAAAAGAACTTGTAGAAACTTTGCTTATACACACATATTATACATTTAACGAATTAAACAAAACTTTGTTGGAATACTTTAGATCAAAAGAATTATAAGCAGAAAGGCTCCGCAAGGAGCCTTTTCTATTTCTACTGTACGTCAAACCTCAATCTGGTTTTATCTATCTGCCCATCCGTCAGATTTGCTGTGAACTCTAAAATATGAGTTCCGATTTCTGTTGGCTCCACCAATGCGCTCACTTTGGCCCCATCGATCACTGCCTCCGTTGGGGACGTTGGGGTACCCGAGGATGGCGGTTTGAGTGTCCATGTAGCCTCCAATATAGACACAGACAAACCGTCGCTCCTGGACAGTTCTATGCCCTTGGTGAGACGCTCTCCTAAGAGCATGCCCTTGCCTTGGATTATATTGCGACTCATAAACCTACCTCCTTTGCTGTTAGCTCTGGGCTGATATCCCTAGCCCCAAGGCCGGCAATCTCCTTGCCCTCTAACTCGGGGCTAGCTTCTCTCGCGATGTATGGGCTACTATGCTCTTGCCCCTCGGGATCGCTGCTGGCATCCTTTACTGTACGATTATAAGGCGGCGCGTAGAGAGGGGGCCCAAACAGATGCGAGATTAGAGCCTCACCTCCGGCATCGCTGTTAAACTCGCGCTCAAGATCTACATCTCGCTCGCTGTCATATCCCTGCTCGCTGTCCCAGTATATTTCGCTATTGCTTGCCAAATTACCACCTCCAAAATAAAAGGGCCTGCGTTATGCAGACCCTATTAATCTATGGGAAAACCCTTCTGTAATATTGTTCCACACCAGCCATCTGGGTCCTGGCATAGATTTGTGTTGTAGCAATGCTGGCGTGTCCTAGTACCTTTTGGATCATATCGATCGGCATGCCAGCTTCCAAGAGATGAGTAGCTAAACTGTGCCTTAATCTATGGGGAGTTACTCGTTTCTGGATGCCGGCTTTTTTGCCCAACGCGCTGATCCTCCGCTCTACCGTCTCCCGAACCATGCGCCTGCTATGGCGGCTCTGGAATATCCATAGGTTATCATCGTGCCTGGTATCTCTGTAGCGCTTGAGAAGCCTAGCCGCTTTAATTGAGATTGGGACTACCCGGGATTTGCCGCCTTTGCCATCCCGGATGGTTGCTCTCTTATTTACGATGTCTACATCGTCCCAGTCTAGCGCCACTAGCTCAGATACCCTGGCCCCAGAGCTATAGAGCATCTCTACTATTAGTCGATCCAGTAGTTTTGTAGATGCCTCCCTCAAAGCCTCCATCTCGTCATGGGTGAGATATTTCGGGGATGCTGGCGGTACTCGCGGGGTGTCAATGCGTCTCATCGGGTTTTTGTCGATGTACTCCTCGCGCTCTAGCCAGTCGAAGAAACTCCTGAGGATAGCTATCTTAGTGGCAATCGTTGACTGTTTGTTCCCCTTAGAGTTTTCGGCCATGAGGAATCTACGAATGTCTTGGACAGTGAGTTGAGTGGGCTGCTTATGGACTATTCGGAAGAAGCGATCTAGAAATGATTTGTAGGAAGCTAGAGTACATTGGCGTCTGCCCCTAAGCTGCTGGTACAGTAAGAACTCATCAACAAAGGCGTGCGGCAATGCAGAAACGTGGGCATGAGAAGACATGCTCATTTTAACAACCTCCAGTAGTTGTATTTTCCAGATTTGTAGGAGAGGCAGAGTGGTCTGGAATCCACCTTTTCGGGAGCTACCCTAGCCTCATTTATATTTTAGCTTATTCGCATTGCCTAGTCAAGCCCTATTTCAGTGTCGATAAATCTCTCTATATCACTATTGACTTGGACGCTCTAGCATTATCAGCCCCATCAAAAGGCAAATACAAAGTAGTCCACTCATCCACAGGTGGAGGGCCATCCAAAGGCGCAAGCTGCTCCTGTGTACGGGCTATGGAGGATAGGCGTAAAGCCAAAGGTTGTTTTTTCTTCGTTTGGCGTTATTGTGTCTTTAGTAGATAGATTGAGTCTAACCTGAATGTATCGGTCTGTTGGCGATGTGCAGGGAGCCCCGGTAGTAGCACTATCATCTGGGACTGCTAAGGTTTGAGGGGCAGACCAATCGCTCCAGCTGGCGTCTGGCAATATTGTTGGGCCCGTCCTGGTTTGTACTGTAATAGCCACATCTTCGCCGACAGTCTGCTGCCAACGAACCCTGTCTATCTTAAAAATATCAGTGCCCAGGTCGATAGGCTGCGCGATGATATGGCCATCGCTGTAATGATGCCCACTTCCATCTTTCGCAAGGCAGACGTCACCATTGCGCGTGGGCTGCGTTTGGGTGTCAACTCGGTACAGCTCGCTTGCGTCCCAGTCAGCCTTTGACTGCTTGATGAATGTTCTAAACTCCAGTAATAAGTCTCTTACTGCATCCATGGCCTCCCAGCCGTCATAGGTCCAATTGCTTGGCGCGGTATAATCCCTTAGCTTGATCTCATTGGTGTAGCCGCTGATGCTGTAGGGGTTGCCGCTAGTGTCTCTTTTCTCTATCCGCGCCGATACCTTGCGTTCCTCGCCCCGAAAAAGGTCAAAATAACGAGCTTGCTCAAAGTGGTACGCCTTGGGATCACTTGCTGGCAAACTAAACCCTACCTCGCTCGCCTCGCCTATTCGGCGATTGTAATGAGCTTGTAGTGATTGTTCAAGTACAGCCAGCAGGTTGCGCTGTTTATCGTACAGGGCGACCATATAGCCTGTAGGTAGCTTGGCCACATTGACAGCCTGCTGAGTATCTATTTCGTTGTAACCAACATCGTTATACCCGTGCTGATTAAAAAGCATGATCTACACCTCATCCAACTGGCATTTCTGGCCAAACGACGTCATCTAAACTTACTATGGTCTCCATATCAATCACTTGGGGTAAGTCCCGTAGATCCTGCCTGTAGACCTGCCAATCTTGTTTTTGTTCTTCGGTCAATGGTGCATCGGGCAACTGTGTCCAATCGCATTCTGCGAGTTTAGCATTCCTAATTGAACGGATCGTCTCAAGCAATTCTTCTTTCGTTGGTAGTTTGGGTTCTTCTGGCTCTGGCTTTGGAATTTCCACTACATCCCATGCCTCACCATTCCAAATAGCTTGGTGCTCTTCGTCCGCTTCAGGAGGCTCAACTTCTGTTGCACCTGCTGGCAAGTGATAGACGCCTGGCTCTAGCGGTGATTCCCATGCCTGTGTTACACCTAGATATTCACCTGTTTCGGGGTGATAGCTATATACGTCTTTATGATTCATTTATTTGATTCCCCCCCTATTGGTATCGTGCGATGTACATAAAAGCCACGTTGCGGGGACGGGTTTCGGAACCTCCCGTGCTTTTTAAAGTTGCCTCTTCCCAATAGTCACTCATTTGTCCAATTCTATATTCAGTCGCTCCCCCTCCCGCGTCAGTTTGTGCAGTTGTAGCTGCTCCATCTATATCATCAGCTCTCGCAGAAAGTTTGTTGAATCTTATATCCGAATAATGATTATGCTCTTTGAACTCATCCCCCTGCACACTCCCTAGCTCCCTCCCCACATCAACCCCTCGACCATTATCCCAACCACGGATGAATTCACCCCTCAAATCAGGCACGTTGAATGTTGTCGATCCATTTCCTGCGCCGAACCTTGTCCCATACTTACTATACAATTCACTGTAGACACTTCTTGAAATAGCAGCCCCATTCAACTCAATGAACCCAACAGGAGGGGTCTCTGTATACCACGGAATAGGAACTCCGATCCAGAAATCCCAGAAATCAGTTATTTGTGCTGAGGTATGGGTGTGAGCAGAGGGGGTAAATGTACTAGGCTTGCTTATCACCTCACTCCACGCGTGGTCGTGGGGCGAAGGTGTAAATGTGCTGGGCTTGCCTGCGATTTCAGCCCAAAGAGCAGTTATGGCCGCATCCATAATGTTATCGACAAGAGCCTGATACGTCCCCGCGGTAAACCTGTTTTCTACTGTATTGCCAATTACATGATTAGCAGGAGATGTTCCCTCCGACCCACGCTCCGTTATCTCGAAAACAGGGCCTTCAACGGGATCATCGTGGGGAAAAGCTACCATTATTTCATCATTAATAGACAAAAGATAAGGATCTGTTTGTAAAGGAAATAAATCCAGGCTTTCTACCTTTGCGATTGAACTGCCAGCTAAAAGCGGCGCCCTTAGTTTCGTCCTCGCATTGTTCGCAACTGCATACTTCATAAAATCACCTCGTCAATAGTATCTGGGCATATTAGCGATCACAATATCGGCATTGTGACTAGAAGCCGCTTCATCGCTATATAGAAAGTTGTTGGCCCCTACCATGAGCGGCCAACCATGTACAAGCCAGGACGTGTCCATGTTGGCAGTAACCTGTTCTTCCAGTGCTGGGACTGCCCCGTAGCAGCTACCCATGCCCCACTTGGCCAGATAGTAATCCAAATCGCCGTCAGTGATGTAGGCTAGCCGCCTCTCACAGTTGAGGACTAAGCTCCTCCCCACGGCGATGGTGCCATGCCAGCTTCAAGTTTTCCAAGGTGCCCTCCAGCAAGCTGGTGCTCAGCGTTCGCGTCTGGCTCGTCATGTGCTTCTTAATGACACCATTCGCCTGGTCGCACGTGACATCGTAAAAGCCAACTGTCCGCCCCATCGTCACGCCATCTCTGGTCGCGCCGACTTCTTGACCATCAATGGTCAGCATTCCTGCTCCGATGATAATATTGGTAGTATCTACCGCCATTCTAACCCCTCCTAATTTTGAAATGAAAGTTCAATGTTATCTCTGGCCGCCCATTTTCATCCAGCCCTATTGGCGTAGGTTCGTGCTCTGCCTTTGCAAAGTAAATCCAGTAGCTGCCCAATGCAAAGTTACCCTTAGCATGCAGCAGGTCAAATATCTCCTGCGCTCTCTGCATGGCCACCGGGTATTCAGTTGCCCGCACAAGCACCTGACAGCCAGGGTCCCTCAAAGGAACGTCGATATCAGGCGCATAGCCGCCGGTGTCATAAACAGCTATGCAATCATCAGGCTCAGGTGGCTGGAAGCTAACAAAAAGGCCCTGACCTACTTGGCCAAGACCATTTGCTTGCAGATAATTTGCAATGTCTATTGCTATCATTCCAGCGCCTCCTTAACCTTGTTCGCGATGTGGTCAAAGTACCTTTTACTATTTTTCTTGAGCGGCCGCTCTAAGTACTTGCGTCCAGGTTCCATACCGTCAACGTTAGGCTTACCTCTGGTCAACAAGCCCCTCCCATCGACATAATAGCCCTCTCTCTTGTGCCCTTTTTCATACTTAGGGTGCACGCCTGGCCTTGGTGCTTCCTCATGCCTGCGCAGAGCGTAGGGTGTGTTAAAAGAGACCTCCCCTTCCACGCGAGAGCCTATTCTGTCCACTTCCTTAGCGCCACTGCCAGCCAGATCTCCAGTGTCGAGCGGAGCCAAACCGACAGCAGACCGGAGCAAGTCCGCTGTTACTTCCTCCATCCCCGCTTCTGCTGCCGCAAGAACCTTCTCATTGCCAGCGTCAAGAGCTGCCAGCGCTTCTTCAAGCCCTTCGAGCTCAAATTTTATATTAAACATCGTGCTCATAACGACACTTCCCGAAAATGTACTTCTCCGTCTAGTGCGGGTACGCCAGAAACAGCTATAACAGTCCAGTCTTGATTTTGAAAGTTCAGCAAGTCGCCAGCCTGCACTGGCTCTGCACAGAAGGCTCTAGCCTCCGACACTACCTCCTGGCCTTGAGCATTACGTACAAGCCGCCTCTTGTCCTCCCAGCGCACTTTTACTGGCATGTTGTCCGTCTTAGGCTTACCATAGGCATCTCTGCCCTCCACACGCTTCCAAGTAGCGTCCTGATTGCAGTATCCTTCTATCATCTGATGCTCACCGCCCCCAAAAGGTACGGCTTGAGCAGCTCATACCCCTCCGAGCTGTGGAGCTTCCCTGGTCTCGCCTTGCGAGCGTACTCCTCTGATAGGTCACCTATCCTCAGGCTAACCACGCCTTGTTCTTGAGCCTTTGCCCTCGCAGAGTTGCCATGCTCGAGCAAAGCCAAAGCCTCCTCACATTGAGCAGCCTTAACCGTCTCTGGGATGCCTAGTGGCACCCTGGGAAACTGCAAGGGCTGCCCTGTACTCTCCTTGCGTCCTGCAAATGGCAACCTGTCTATTCTGCGGCAGGCTTCTTTGAGGGCTTTTTTGCGGGTCGTTTCGTTTGCTTCATCCCACTTTTCGCTGTAGAGCTTTCCTCCGAAGTATTCATTTGCGAATTCGATATCGCAGTAGCTGTCGGTTCCAACTTGGAGGGGCATTTTCCTCCCTCCTTCTTCTTGTGATTGAGAACACGCTCTCTAAGTCTCAAAACCCTTTTTTCGTATAGAGTTAATTCCTTTTCCTCAGCCACCTTTTCACCTCCTCGAAAAAGGGAGAGGGGCAATTGCCCCCTCCTAGCCAACATTGAAGATAAATTTAACGATTCTGATCGCCTTATCCTCATAAACAGGTTTCCAGTTTGCGCCTGTTGCCAGCTCTGTGAGACTTGGGAACGCTTTGGCTGTACCGGCATCAGGCTCAACCCACTTGATACCACGAGGGTGCAGGATGGATATGCGCCTATTGACCAGCACGTCTTCGCCTGCAAGGGATAACCCATCGCGAACAACCTCTGTTTCCTGAATCTTGGGATGGCTTCCATTGCCCCACGCGATGGCTCCTTCGCCAAACAGATAGGCTTCAGATGCCATTGTGGTAGTATCGAAAGCGATACTATCATCAACAATCACGCGTTTGCCTAAGAAGTAGGGAATCCTAACCTTACCTTGAGATTCCTCTTTGTACTCAATCAAATCGTTTTTGGCAAGGAATGTTTCGGTCGCGCTGTGAATCATAACTCCTGTAAGCCTATCTTTGGCATCCCCCATTACCTGAACTGCGTCTAGGAATGTAGAGCCGCCGATTAGCTTGGCAGTATCGCCACTAGCACCGGTGATGTCCCAAATCTTCCCTGTCATGTCATTAGCATCAAAGATGCCGTCCAACACAGAAAGCAGGATGTTCTGATACTGCCGATTCCAATAGGCCGCGAATAAATCCGCAATAGCCCTCATGGGATCATCGCCAGATAACAGGGACGCAAGCGCATTCGCTCCATAGGATTTCACGAAGCCAAGCTTACGCGCGATATCCTTGTTGGTGTCGATTTTCCCAGGCTGAGTCGATCCGGTGTCGTCCATGATCTCCAGATCGCCTGTCAAATCGTTCCAAAAGGGCATGTTAACAAGCACGTTTGGTCCGCTTGCAAGTTCGTTAAATTCAGCGTTATTTACTGCGATCCCGCTTTGGATTAACGCTGAAAGCTCCATCGTCCTCTGAATTGCATAAGAGGTGAAAATAGAAGGGGAAATAATATCAGTAATTCTTGTGACTGCCATTTTAAAACCTCGCTTTCTTTTCTGTCAAATTATGCTGTGGGGGTGATTGTCATCGTGAGCTCATCAGTCTTGTCAGAGGTGATAAACTTCTCTAAGGCGACCTTGAACTTATACGTCCCTGGAGTAGATCCGGAAACAGCTGTATAAGATTGCTTTTCGATAACGTAGCTCACGCCCTTGAGTTCTAGTTCAGCAAATGCGTCAACGATAGCGGCGACAATGCTGGGCTCTGCGCCATCTCCTTCTGCCACATCCGCTTCATCCATAGCATAGGTAGCTCCAGCAATCGCCGTCTTAGCAGCTGCTACATCCGCAATAGACTGGATGTCAGCGTGTCTGCCATCAACCTTTTCTTTCACCAAAAGAAGCTCTTCTTCTTCGAGTGATAACCTGCCGCGTGTTCTGTTGAGCACTGCCACCCTTGCATCTATAATGCTAGTTATTTCTGCCAGATCGGCTTTTGCAGCGGCCTGCTTGTCCGTGTTATAATTAGTTGCGTCTGTCCATGCCATACAATATCCCTCCTTTACTTCCCTGCCTCTGCCTTAAATTTAGCAGCTAGCGTAGGGTTTGTTTTGAGTAATTGAGCCTGCTTGGTGAGATTGAAAGTCTCGGCTTTCCATGGGTTCTTCTCGCCTTCGCCACCTGCTCCTGGCGGGTTGGTACCTCCTCCAACTGGGCCAGGCTCCTTTGCTTTGAGCCATGGTTTGGCAGTCACTAGGGCCTCCAGGGCCTCTTTAACTCCCGCCACTGCTCCATCTTCTTTGACCTCGATGCTGTTGCCATCCATCAGCGCATAAGCCGCATCAGAATCGACAAGGCCCATCTCGGTAGCAATAACCTTGACCTCTGCGCGTACCAGACGCTCATTCGCCATTTTTTCAGCCGCCTGGGCTTTCTTCTGTGCTTCTTCCAACTGCTTTTCAAAGTTCTTGTCCGGGTCAGGCTCCAGGCCTAGCGCCTTGAGAACTTTAGCGGTTGTCTCTTGGGCAAGTTTTCCGACTTGCTCCTCCAGTTTCTTAGCTTTGATCCGGTTCGCTGCCGCCTCATCACGCAGCCCTTTGACATAAGCCTCGTCAAATGTCTTAGGCGGTTCTGCTGACGGCTCATTGGGTGGTTCTGTTGGAGGATCGTCCTCCGCAAACCTTTGTAAATCAAACAACCAATCTAACTTATTCATTGAGCATCTAGCTCCTTTCTGGCTCCTGGCCACGCCCTAAAAAGGGCAATATAAAAAGCCCTCGACCGAAGTCTTGGGCTATTTAGCTTTATTTTATTCTTTGCTGGTTAAAATACTACGTTATCATCATCTAGCTGTTTATAAGATTCCTCAACAGTGGACATTCTCACTACGTTGTCTTTCGCAAGGATGATAAGAGGAGGGCCTATAACAGAAACCACATCTCCCCCAACAACAGGTTCATAAGCATCATAACCGTTCCATTTTCCTAAATAAAGAACGTCATTATACCCCTGCTCATTGGCAAAAGATTTTACTTTTCCTATTTCCATTATTTAACGCCCTCCATAACATGATTAACTATATCGAGATTAAATTGTTTATCGTCAACCCTCATCAATCTTGGCCTCTGATTATATAGCGCCAACTCCGTTAGTTTAATCTTCGACCCATGGAATGTTTGCGTTTCATTTATCTTTATTTTAATCCTGCCAAAGTAATTAAGGGCATCATCGCCAGATATAGTTTTGCCAGTTTGCGGGTCATATAATCTCACCAGACCATTATATTTATCTGCCGATATAATGTGCCCGGATCTGGATCTACCTTTCCAAGCGAAACTGAATGTGTATCTTTCTCCTTCTTGCATTGTGTTCGCAACTACATTATACAGCTCTTTTTCGTTTTTCGCAATACAACTTATACCCTTTACTTTATCGCCCGTCTTTGGATCTAGCCATGCCGAATCGGTATCATAAGATAATTTTTCTAGCATAGATCCTTTTGCATTAGGTAACGCTTGCACATCATACCCTCTTATTCTTGCTTCATAAGCCACTACACAACTTTGACAATTGGTTGCATAACCCCCGCGCTTGTCAAAATGAGGGTTAGGCTTCCCTCCGTTAGCTTCATCACGGCTCATAACGGTTCCGCGCTTAACGCCCGCGATTTCTTTAGGGAATAGCTGCGTATTAGTTTTAACGGTATTTTGTTTTGACCCCAAGTGTTCTTTGTACGGATCTAGCAGCTTCCTGTCCCTTGGCGTCGGCTTTCTTCCCTCGCGCTCATATATGCCGCTCAACCGCTTTGCTGCCCTCCGCTTATCTTCCTCGGGCGCAGACGGCGTATATAAGACCTCTCTCGCTTTGCGCTTGTTGTTAGCGATCCTCGCCGCGTCCTGCGTATCCTTGTAGGCTTCCTTCTCTGCTTCTGTGCGCGTGTCCTCAGCCAAGGATGTGTTACTGTGCTTTTGAGTTTCTTCTGCATCAAGGTCTAGCTCGCGGTTATACGGAGTTAACACATGGCGACAATTAGGGTGGACCGGGATTCTTGTCTCCTCGCCATATGCCGGGTACCTTTTATCAGTACCACTAAGGCTATAAACCTTTCCCTGGATCGGTACGCAAAGGTGGCAAGTCGGGTAGTGGGTTGACACTTGCACCAGATCACATCCTGATTCCAGGCACTGGTTTATGGTAGCCACGCTGGCAGCTTCTCTAGTTGTGGTCCTGGCCACCATCTCGGCATAACTATCTAGCCGCCATTCGCGCCCTAGCTTGTCCACAAAGCCTGTTTGTCCTTTGCTCAACATGTCCTCTACTAGATTGGATTTCATCTCTTGCCAGCTCGCGCCAGTGGTTAGCTTTTTACCTGTCTGCTCCAAGCCGACCTGCCTAAATACATCATCAACCCTGCGCCCGACATGCTGAGTAGCGTTTTTAAGGTTACCCGACATATTTTGACCTATCACATCCACTGCGCGCTGATGAACGCGGGAGAAGCTGTCTGTAGGCTTCGGGTATCCCATATCCACTAGGGTGATGATGATATCGCTGGTAGTAGATGAATATACCTTGCCCACAACATCTTGAATCCATAAATCTGCCTCGGTATCCATAGCGAATAGTATTTGATGCACATTTCCCAGAAGAGCCCTTTGATGCCTTGTTGATAGCCCCCTGGCATCCTTATCAATCAGAATTTCGATGATATCCTGGAAGCCTGCCCGATACATCGCGATGAGCTGCCTGATGGCTAGCTCCTCATTGAATGCCATTAATCATCACCTGCCAGCGGATCCTCCCTGTTTAGGCTGGGCCTATACATGAGCGGCACCTCGCTGTCTGCATCAGCCCTAATCCTTGCAACCTCCTGCTCAAGAGCCTCTCCTTCTAGCCCATGTAGCTTCCTGAGTGCCGCCTCTAAGCTAATCAAGCCGCTCTGTTTCTGGGTTGCAATAGTCTGAGTGGTCTCTGGCTCGTCATCAGGAAGCCCGTCTTGCCAGTCAATATTAATATGCTCTATCTTGACGGCTCCCGACATGCCCTGCGCAACCTCAAGTGCTGCAGCTAACTTGAGAGCCTTTTTAATGGCCGGGTCAAACCTCAAGCGGATCCTGTTGGTCTTAGCCAGTGGCGCCATCATTAACCGCCTCAAGGCGGTGCCGCTCTCTGCAAGTCCGGATTTGAGCTGTCCGAAAGCAGCTGCAGAGGTCTCCGACAAGATATAGAGCTGCTCCATCAAAACCTCAATCTGCTTAAATGCGGCCTCCAACTGCCCCTCCCAGACGACATAACCGGGCGCATCCTCGCCATCAGAAACCGGAAAGTATTTGCCTCCGCCTCTGAACGTCCACTCTCCAGTCTTGGGATCCTGCTCAAGTGCACTATCAGGCCCGTACATGTTAGGGTCGGCATGCTTATCAAGGATGCGGCTTATCTGCGCCACTCTAATCTCTATCTCTTGGATGATGCTGTCAAGGTCGCTGTAATCGTCCAGGCCAGTGATGCGGTCAGTAGTGAGGATGTTGTTAGCCGGCACCACCAGGAAGTCGTCAACGCCGGTGGTTAGTTCATCGCTATCTATTACCGCCTCTATTGTGTTTTCATTTAGCGAAAATCTGGTCGTTGTTATCTTGCCGCGCTCGTGTATCTCAGCTTTGAGGTACTTCGCCTTGCCCTCTTTGTACTCATAAGCAAGCACATGAGCTGTAATCTCTTTGATGTTATCCGGCTTCACCACCGGGAACCATACTGCCGGCTGCTGACCAGTAATAATCGATCGGCCATTATAGCTCACTTTAAAAAGGCCCGTCCCAAAGCGACTGATATCTATTGCCGCCTCATAAGCAGTATTGATAAGACCATTATCATCCACTAGCCTGTCTACCGCGACTTGCTCTGCGCTCCCCTGGTCGCCTGCAGTAATATGGGGAGGCTCTCCCAATAGGAGATCTGCCCAGAGCGTTGAGAGTCTCCTGTGCCAGTTTAAGATTATCTCCAGCGTTGCTTGCTGGTCGTCGCGTAAAAGCTTGATCCAACTATCGAACACTTCCGCATGTTTGCCCTCGAAAAGCTTCCTGTTTTGGCTGTATAGCCGCAGACGCTCACCCTCCTCTGGGGGAGGCCAAGGCTTGCCTGGCTGCAAAAAATCTAAACTCGTAAGCACTATATCACCATCCTTCCGGCTTCCGGACTACCTTGGCCGGTCGCTTCTTGTATCGCGTATATAAAAAGTATCTGTTGCGGTCCATGGCGTGATCATTCTCCTTGATGGGCTTGTCCTCGCCCCGCTTCTGGGCCTTAGGATCCCACACGTAGGAGCCGAACTCTTTTCTTGTATCTTTGCAATTTCTTGCCACAAAAAAGCGGCCCGTTTTGAGAAAGGCCGCCACTAGCCGGATGCCGTTTATCACGTCGTTATCTGCATCTTTAACTTGATTGTAATTTCGCTTTCTAAGCTCCACCTTGAAACTAGCTGCAGAAGGGTCAACGTATATGTTTTTGGGCTTAATATCGCCCAGGAACTCCTCGAAGTCATCAGCAAACTCGGCATCGGTCTTCTGTCTGCCCCTTTTCTTGGCATCGTAGTAAAACTCTTTTATAAGATAAACCTTATCGCCCGCTTTATGTCGCTCAATCCCATAAAGACCAAAGGTCATAATCGTTGAAGTACCATAGTCAATAGCGACGTTATATTCCTTGTATTCCTGCCCCTGGAAGTCAAATAAGTGCTTAACATCGTCCCACATGTCAAAGATGATACCTTCGGCTAGCACCCACAGTCCCAGGATATAACGCTTGAAAAATACCCCGGAAAACATCCGTATGTAGCGCTGTTTGGTCTTGTCGGTTAGTGATGGGTTATCGTCCATGGTAAAGTGCAGGTGGAGCAGGTTCTTTTCGATGAGCTTGTCAATGAACTCTAATTTGAACCAGTGATAAGGCCCTTCTGGGTTGCAATTAAACCAGAGCTTGGCACCATCAACGGAGCATCTAGCAATAGCCTGATTGACGAATGATTGCGGCATTAAGGCGACCTCATCAAAGAGTGCGCCTGCTGCCGTGATTCCTTGAACCAAGTCTTGGCTTCGTTCATCCCTACCGCCAAAGATATAAAAGTAATTTGTACGGCCTGTTTTTTTGTGCGTGATAATTACCAGGTTATCTGCTCTTTTATCCTGGACGATATATCCTCGTATCCGCAGGATAATCTTAAGTAAAAAAAGGACGTTACGCCTAAACGCACCGATGGTCTTGCCAGCCAAGATGAAGTTTTGGAAATTAAAACTTGCCATCGCCCAAACGACAAAAGCGAAGGACATTACTATAGTTTTGCCCGCCCTGACGGAGCCATCACATATTATCCCGTCTTTATCTTTGTGCGGACTGCCATCCATCCACCAGGTAAGGACTTTCTTTTGCTTCAGGCTAAAGGGTACCCAGCGGAAAGGAGCCGCTCTAATCTTCTTCATCGGCCCACACCTCGCTTACTGTGCCTTGTAAAGCTTCCAGGAAGCCATCGTCTCCCTCTTCTCCTTCATCCTCTTCTCCAGCCTTCCTGGCGGCAAGCTTGAGCTTCTCTTCTTCAATTTTCCTCTTCCACTTATCAGGGATTAGGTCGAAGTATTTTTCAAGCTTCTCTAAGGCTTTCATTTTGTCTAATAACTTAATCTTAATGCCATCTTTACCCTGGGAAACCTCGCTGATTAGCGCACCGTCAACATCTGAGCTATTATGAAGCTTGATTATGTTTTTCTCTTGCGTGATCAGTTTTCCTTGATCATCAAAGCCCACAATATCTTCTTCCCTGTTAAAAGAAAGATAGTCTGTAATGTCTGCAAAGGCTATCTTTACATACTTTTGGAGCACGTCCATGCCGTCAATGAAGAGTTCCTCTCGCATGCTGGCTTTGAGCCTTCTAATTTCAGTTTTTATACAAGGATTTACAAGGAGTTTATAGCCCTCGGCATTAGCTACACTATAACTACATTGATAAGCCTTGAGATACGCCTGTGTCGCATTAAAGCTTTTTACATAATACAAACAAAAAAGCCGCTGCTTTTCAGTCAGTTCGGCTTCTTCTAATCCTTCGACAGCTTCTACTGCCTTCTTGCTCTTGTTTGCCCTCGACTTAGCTTTTTTTGTTGCAACACTCTTTTGTTGTGTTGCATCTTTTGTTGCAACAATGTGCTTGTCCCAGTTCTCCCTGTTTTTCCGGCTTCTGAGAGTCGCATACTTAACTCCATGTTCTTTGGCGAAGTCTTTTAACTTAACATCGCCCTTGCGCTTTATATAATCGGCTTTAATTTCATCCCAATTTGGCACATCACCTCACCACCGCTAAACACCACCACCTGGATGATGTTACTCTTTTGTCACTATCGCCATCATACTCCAATTATTTGGTATGAGTGCCCTCGACTCCGCGTTTTTCTCTGCCCATTGTCCGCTTTCTAAGCCATAACAGGGCTTCTTCAAGTTTTGTGATTGCCAAAGCATTCTCTCTGCAAGCAAACTCGCTCTTTTGGAAGTGCTCTAATCGGCATATTACCATGGCAATCAAATCTTCGTTATTTACTCCGTTTACGCCATGTTCTTTTATCGGCCCTTCCTGAAAATGAATCTTACCTAATACTTTACGGGGCCACCATTCCGGATCGTCCTTCAAAGGAACTCTAAGCACTTCAAAATTGTGCGGAGCGTTGTACTCAAAATCTTCTTCGTGATACACTTCCGTGTATTTGCTCGTCAGTAAGTCATGGTCTAGTTTTTCCATTTATCTCTTCTCCTTAAGCTTAGTTATCGAAGAAATCTTTTAAACGAGAAAAGGCCACAGTGCAGCTATCTGTGACCTAATCTCACTACCAAGTACATTGTTTATGGCAATGGCTACTTCGTATGGCCTTAGAGGCTGCCACTGCCTTTATTTATGATAGCCCCTTATGTACTGGGCTTATCACCTTTTTAGAAAGCGGGCAGGGATTTGCACCCTGCATTAGTTGGGCCCGATTATTTCAACGGTTTCATCCCGCTCGGACCAACACGGAAACCTTCTCACCTCTGGCTTATTGTCTTCCCAGAGTGTCCCGATTTAACTTAGATATGCGTCTACCTTTTCCGCCACCGCTTCGGCTTATAACCATTTAAGTGGCTCCCACCGAAGCAGGGGCCTATATAAAAGAGGAGGAATTGCCTTCTTGGGGTAAAGCGCATTTTTTGTCCCGGGCACCTTCGCCCAATATCATATTACCACACAAAGAGGGTCAAAAAGTCGCAACTTAGTCGCAAGATGTCTATATTTTCCATCCCAAGCGCTCTGCGATGAGCGCTACGATCTCGTTTCGCCAGCGGAAATATGTTGCCCTATCAATCTTCAGCTCCATGGCCAGTCGGTCGGGATTTGACCTTCTCCTGCTCCAGTATTTCAGCTTTATCAGTTTCTTATGGCTCTCTGGGAGCGTGTTATAGGCCCAGTCGATTGCTCTTACCCTCCTGGCTGTCTCCCTCATCACTGCAGTAGATATATGATGCCCAGCTAGCTTTAACCCCTGCTGCCCTGTGGGATCGCTCTTTGCATTCTTGGGGATTATTCCTGTTGCGTTTATGCCTTTTCCGGGGTAATAAATAGCCTTTTCCTCTGCAAAATATTCTTCTAACTCTTGCACGCTCTGGTCATAGTTGTACAGCTCTTTCTCGATGAGCTGGTAGTTTGAGCGCCTTACATCTAGTTCGGCTGAGGTCAACGGCCCCACCCCCGCTGTTTGATAGCCCCGCCGTAGCGCCGATAAGAGTCATGCCGCATAAGCCGCTCTATCTCTAGTCGCTCCAGCTCCTCCTTTGGAAGCTCATCAGGCGGCATCTGTCCCTCTTTCAGGACTGAGACGGGGAGCAGGCCCCTCTTCACCAGCTCCCAAATAAGCTCTGGCTGTTTGTAATAAACAATTTCAAATAACTGCATTAATCCAGCTCCCCCTCTCTAATAGCTAACAGCTCTTATCTGACATCCTCAAGTCAATCGCCCACACAGGGAAAGCCGCTCTATTCCTTCACCTCCTTTTCGGCGCACCTGCTGCATAAATCAGGCTCTACCCAATAGCATCCTCCGGGGCAGGCATTATTCCAAGTACAGCCGCAAACACGACACACACCGTCATTTCGTTGAACCGGCATATTCATCCGCCACCTCCTTAGATTGTTAGACTTATCAAACACCCCTCTTTTTCAACTTATTGATTATCTTACTCATATGCGCCGTGGCAACAGCCTGAGCTATGGCCTTGTCCTCCTCCGTCTCCACTTCATCACCCATAATCCCGACAAACTGGGATACCTTAAGACCAAGGAATTCCTGGATGACCTCATCCGTCCCCTCCTCTGCCACAAGGTAATAACAAAGGACGCTATCCTCTTGTCCTATCCTATGGGCTCTGTCCTCTGCTTGGGAGTGGATTGCTGGGCTCCAGTCCAATTCCCCGAATACCACAACGCTTGCTCTTTGGAGATTGAGACCTGCCGCAGCTCTTAGGCTTATCATGCAAAGATTGGTTCTTCCTTCCTGGAAGGCCGTTACGCTCCTGTCCTTTTCCGCACTCGTCTGCCGGCCAGTTATCTCAACTGGGTTGTAAGCTGCAAGCTCCTCCTGGTAGATGTCAAATACCGCATGGTGGTATGCAAACACCAGAACCTTTTCTCCGGCGTCGAGGAGCATCTTAAGAAATGCAGTCACAAATGATGCCTTAGCGATTCCTATAGCCTGCCTGCTATCATTAACGATTTCGCGAGTTAGCCGGCCCTTTTCAAACCTATCTGTAATTCCATCAATTGTTTTGGCTTTGTCTACAGCATCCTGAATTAACTTGCCATATTGGCCCTTATTAAAGTCTACGGTTTGCACCACACGCCGTTTTGGCGGCAACTCCTTAAGCACCTGGTCTTTAGTGCGCCTGAGCATTAGCCCCTCTTTTTTGAGGTATTGCCCTAATTGCTCTGGATCGATTACGACATCTGACCCGTACCCATAGCACCACTCTCTCGTAAAACTATCCCAATCTCCGAGGCAATGATATTCTATAATGTTCATTACGCTCCAAATTTCCCCACCCCGATTGTAAATTGGGGTACCACTTAGTCCGATACAGACAGGGGTAGCTCCGGCCAGGAGCGATGCCGCGCTATATTTCTCTGTCCCTGTGTGCCTTAGTTCTTGGATCTCATCAAAAATTACCGCCTTAAAATCGTACTCTTTGAGAGCGTTTTTCCAACCCCGAAGTAGAAGGTAGTGTATTAAGTATATGTGAGCGTGTGGTAGCTCGTATGGCTTAAGGCCTTTTATAACATGTACCGCGTCCTCGCTATTATCACCGTATAAGTTAAGCTGTCCAGCTTCAGGCAACCTTAGAAACTTGCCTATCTCTTTCTCCCAGTTCTTAATAAGATGGGGCGGCGCTACAATAATGGCGGGATATGCCTTTGTCTCGGCTAAAAAAGCTAGAGCCTGAGGTGTTTTCCCTAGTCCCATCTCGTCCGCCAGCAGGGCCCTTTCTGTGCCTACCAAGTAGGATAAGCCTTCCTGTTGAAATTCCTTTAACTCACCTGTGAACTCTGCGGGGGGAATAAGCTTACCTGGTCTTTTTCCAAAGTCCCTTATTCTCATTGCATGGTCTACTGCCGCCTGGTAGCTCTCTTCCCACGCCTTCTTGTCTTCAATTTCAAGCGGATAGCGAAGCATTATCCAGTTTAAGCTCTCAGCATTACGCTTTGTGGCCGGGAATCGACATACGCCACGACCTAAAGATGTAGAGCCAGGGAAAAGACGCTTAACAACCTCGACCATGCCAGGGTCTCCTTCGATAATCCACTCTTGCACTGTGCCATTTTGTATATTTGGCTTTAGCCTTCCTACGCTCTCGCTTGTTTCAGGTGGTCTTTGCATGTATGCAGGTATCATAACGCTATCCCCCACAGCTTCTGGAGCCCAACTACCGCGCAAGGCTTGCCATTATTCGTCCTAGTTATAGGATTGCGTAGGCTCGTCTCAACCACGATAACAACTGCCTTAACCTCATCGTGCTGCGCATAGCGGTTAATCTGTTTTACAAGATTGCTGCGATTGGGCTTGCCTTTTTTCACTTCAACTGCCACACCATCAACGGTCAAAAAGTCCACTCTATTCCCAGGCCCAAGCTTTTTTTCCTTTGTACCACTACAACGTGATTTAAATAATATTGGACAAAACGAATCTTTTGTAGTACA
>ENA-UOOK01003173-UOOK01003173.1-fermentation-metagenome-genome-assembly--contig:-NODE-3173-length-19048-cov-3.351393_pt1 | contig 19048 bp, 17 predicted proteins | sample MGYA00245777_ERZ724023 | MGnify/ENA primary metagenome ERZ724023 (study PRJEB28704, sample SAMN03018312) | fermentation metagenome | biome: anthropogenic terrestrial biome; feature: soil; material...
TAGTAGCAAAAATAAACCTACTAATGTTAAAGTTGTTTTTAAAAATTTCATATATAGATCCTCTAAAAATTACATTGAAAAATAGTTACTAATAGTTACTATTTTATAAGTTGTAAACATAACTAAAAGTTACAAATAAAAAAAATATTATTTATATGATTTTTACTTAAGGAGAAATTAAAGTTTTGATTTCCTGTATAATAAAAAAAGCTGTCCTTTTGGAGGACAGCTTTATAAATTATTTTACTTAAAAAATTTACAAAAAGAATTAAATCTTATAAGTGATATGCAATTCCAATTGCTAAAGATAAGTTTTTAGATTTTCCATCTTTTATTATTTCAGTAAAGCCATAATTAGCTCTGAATTCAGCTGTGAAATTACTTGGTAAAGTTACTTCTACGCCACCAGCTATACCAATGTCTAAAGTTTCATAATCTGGTTTAAGCAAATCAGTACTATTATCTGAAATTGAATAATCGCTTGCTACTAAGACTCCGAAATATGGACCTGCTAAAATAGAAGCTGAACCCATAGATAATTTAGCTAATACAGGTATTTCAATATAAGAAAGCGAAGTAGTTGAAACTATCTCTGTGCCTATTATAGGAACTTTAGTAATATGTTTAGCACCTTTCATAGCAAAGTTTAATTCTGGATGTAAATAAAATCCTTTTGCTAATCTAAGGTTAGCAAATCCACCTACTGCAAATGAGAATTTCCAATCTGCTGCTTCTCCATCAGTAAGAATATTACTTACGCCAAAAGCTGCTCTTGGTCCGAATGAAAAGTCTTTAGAACCAGTACCTGAACCCCATTGAGCCTGTGCACTTGTTACTGCGAATAGGCATAAAATACCAATAATTAATTTCTTCATTTTAAAAATTCCTTTAATTTAATTATAAAAAGTTGTTTAATTTCAATTTTTAATATATCTGTTAAAATATACGATACAAATTTTATTTTGTTGTATCCTACAAAATAGGATTTATTTTATACAAAGAACAATTACAAAATTTATACCAAATCTACAAATCACATTTAAAAAGACGAATTATTTTTTAAATATTATAAAGATTTTTTTAAATAACTAAAAATTAACTAGATCTTAATTATATTATTATCAATTAATCGTGTTTTTCCTAAATATGCAGCAATAAGCAAAACAATTTCTTGTCCGCTTTCGAAAAAATCAGGTTCAGAAAGATTAGTTGCATCAGCAGAGCTTGCATAATCAATTTTAAAAGCTTTAGTATTTTCAATGTAATTTTTCATAATTTCATTTATTGCTAATCTATTTCTTTCTCCATTTTCAATAGCTTTGGTTGCTTGATGGATTGCTAAATTAAGAGTAGGTGCAAGTTTCCTTTCTTCTTGGCTTAAATAAATATTTCTGCTACTTCTTGCTAATCCATCAGTTTCTCGCACTATTGGAGCAACAACTATTTCAATATCGAAGAGCATATCTCTTACTAATTGCTTTATTACAAGGCTTTGCTGGAAGTCTTTTTGCCCAAAAATCCCATAATGAGGTTTAGTAGAATTAAATAATTTTGCTACAACGGTCGCCACTCCATTAAAGTGTATAGGACGAAATAATCCCTCATAGCTCTGGCTAATACCTTTTATATTTATTTCTGTATCGTATCCATTTGGATATATTTCATTAGCCGAAGGTACAAATAGAAAATCTGAACCAGCATCTGAGAGCAATTTGCTGTCTCTTTCTAAGTCTCGCGGATATTTATCGAAATCTTCGTTTGGAGCGAATTGAGTAGGATTTACAAACAATGTAGTTATTACATAATCGGCTTTGGTTTTCCCTATTTTTACTAATGAGAGATGTCCCTCGTGCAAATATCCCATTGTGGGAACGCAGGCAATAGTTTTATTTGATTTTCGAATATTATCAGAAATATTTTGAATTTCTTTTACAGTTCTAATTATTTCCATTTTGTATTTCTTTTGATTTATTTTTAATTGGTAATATTTTTTTTATTTGATTAATTTCTTGTGGTGTGAAGAATTTTAGTAATTTTAATGCTAATAGAAATATTAATATTGCAATTAGCTTAATAAGAACATTAACTATGCTAAAATCAAATGATATAAATTGAATTGATATTACATATATAGAAATTGTCAATACAATTAATAAAAGCACTCTCTTCCATTCATAAGTAATTGGATATACTTTGTGCGAAAAATAATATAACAATATTGCTGAAATAAAATAGCCCAATAGTGTAGTCCAAGCTGCCACTTGATAACCGTAAATTGGAATTAATGCAATATTAATTGCTATATTTATAATTCCTGCAGTAGCGAGAGAATAAACAAAATATTTAGTTTTTTTAGAAATTTGTATTCCAACTGCGAAATTATTATATACTCCGCTAAAATAATAAGCACCAAGAATTATTGGTATGATATTCATTCCTTCGTAATATTTTGGATTAATTAATCTGCCACCAATAGAAGGTAACTGTACTAAATCTGACATAAACAACGAAGATACAAGAAATACTACTGCACAACAAAGAGTAAAATATGTAAATATTCTGCTAAATAATTGTTTGGAGTCGCTATCTTGGTAATGAGTTAAATAGAAAGGTTTCCACGCATATTCAAATAAATTCACAAATAATAGCATAGGGATGCCTAACTTATAATTTACTGAATAAAGTCCTAAAATTTCTCTTCCGCAATATTCGCTAACGACAATTCTATCCGATACTTGTAAAATTAATTGAGAAATTGAAGCCGGTACAGTTGGCAATCCAAATATAAGCATTTCTTTGATTAATTGCTTATCAATCTTAAGTAGTAAGTTCTTAAAAATTACAGGAAATAGCAAGAATACACCAATAGTATTACCTATTATTTGAGCCCATATTATACCACTAATTCCAGTTTTAAAATAAGTAACAAATAATATATTTAGAAGAAAAACAATAATTACAATTAGTAATTTAGTTATTGCGAATTGTTTACTGTGCCTTGTCATACGCAAATAAGCGTATGGAACATAAGTAATAATGTCCGTAACAGGAATAAATGCAGCTAAAATAAATAATTCTGTTGCATTGTCTAAAGTAAAGAAATAACCCGATAAATTAGGCGAAAAGAATATCCAAATTAATGTGATTAATAAGCTAACGCTTACCATAAAAATAAAGCTATTGGAGAAAACAGCTTTATTGTGTTTTAAATCATCTTTTTTAAAGAAACGGAAATAAGCAGATTCCATTCCTAATGAATAGAATACTACTATAATACCAATAAATACATAAAGATTATTTACATCTCCTACATCAGACTTACTTAAGAAGTTGGTATATAGAGGTGTCAATAAAAAACTTAAGAACCTTCCTAAAATTGTGGAGATACCGTATATAAATGAATCGCTTGCTAAAGTTTTAATTCTACCCATTTATTATTTTGTATTCATTTTTAGTTAATTAATAAATAATTAATAAACTATATCTTTAAAACGAATGAAAATTAAAATTAAAAATTTATTTAAATCACAAATAATTGTTGAACGCAAAATTATATAAAAATCAATTAATAAAAGCATAAATGATATAATTTATAGTAATCTAAATAAATTCAATTTCCTTTTATATTCTTTTAAATATTGTTAATCACAAATTAAATGCTTAATTTTGTAAAATATTATTTTAAAATAAATAAAAAAAGGTATAAATATGATAAAATCAATTAATCACATTGGCATTGCTGTTGCTGATTTAGATGCAAGTATTGCAGTTTTTAAAAAAATTTTAGATTTCAAAGATATTCATAGAGAAACAGTACTCGATAGAAAAGTACATGTAGCTTCTTTTAAAGTAGGTGATGTGCTAATAGAACTTACTGCTCCGACTGATGATGAATCTCCAATTGCTAAGCATTTAGAGAAAAATGGTGAAGGTATTCAGCATATTGCTTTCGAAACTGATGATATTAATGCAGAGCTAGTTAGATTAAAAGCTGAAGATATTAGATTGATTAATGAAACTCCTGTCCCAGGAGCTCATGATATGCAAATTGCTTTTATGCACCCAAAATCTACAAATAGAGTGCTAATGGAAGTATGCCAACCAAACAAAAATCACTAAAAGTAATTAACTAAAATAAATATAAAATTTTATTTTTATTAACATCATAAAAAATAAGTCCCGCTATGAATATAACGGGATTTTATTTTTATATGATTATTAGTTGTTTTTACTTAGCTTTTTAAGATATTTATTGATTTTTTTCATTTAGTAATTATATTTTATTTTATTTGGATAATTCTGATAATTATTTTAATTTTGTAGTTCTTTAATTTGCAATAATTAAAAAAATTAGTTCAAATTAATAAAGATAAAAAGTAGATTAATAATTAAATTAAAAGAATAAAGCGGTGTTTAAGGTTTTTATTCGTGGCTTAAAAGACGGTCAGTTTCCAATAGATTTGAGCACTAAAGCAAGCGATATTCAATATATTTGCCCAGAATTTGCTAATAGCGAAATTAAAGTATCTGGTAATTTAAAGGTATTTGGCAATAGATTTACAATAGAAATAAATGCTCAAGCCGAAGCTAATTTAATTTGCGATTTATCCTTAGAAGAATATAAAGAAGTATTTGATATTCCTATTGTGCTTTCATATATTGCAGATGCAGAATTATATGATCTCAATCAGAATGACAATGATTTCAATATGGAAGAAATCATTATTCACCCTGATGATAAAGAAATCGATTTTACTAACGATGTGAGAGAAATATTATGCTTAAATCTGCCCATGAAGAGAGTTTCTCCCAAATATAGAGGGACTGATTTTAGTGAAATTCATCCGGAATTGAATAAACAAGAAAATAACTCTTCAATTGACGATAGATGGGAAAAATTAAAAAATATAAATAAATCATATATTAAATCCGGATTACTTTTAGGAACACTTTTATTTTTTGCTTTTTATTTTCAAACAATAGGTGTACAATATACAACGGCCGGCAATAACGCTTTTTTAACTGCCGGTTATGTAATAGTTGTACCTTTTTTATATTGGATAGTTAAAAATCAAAAGCCTGATGCTAATAATATTATTGCAGCTTTTTTGTGTATAACCGGCATTGGATTACTTTCGCTCAATTCCGATTTTACTATGGGATTAGGTGATATTTTATCCTTACTTTGCTGTGTGTTCTTTGCAAGCCACATTATAGCAATAGATATTTTAACCAAAAAGAATGATCCTATTCTTTTATCTTTTCTTCAGTTTTTATTTACAGCTGTTATAGCTTTTATTGTAGCACTTTTTACAGAAACATATCCGACTAATCTAAGTATCGATACCATTTCTTCTATATTGTATATAGGTGTATTTTGTACTTTAATTGCACAAGCCCTTCAAGTAGTTTGCCAAAAATATACACACCCCTCAAAAGCTTCACTTATCATGTCTCTTGAATCTGTTTTTGGCTCAATTTTTGGAATAATATTCCTTAACGAACCGATTACAATTAAAATATTAGGCGGTTCAATCCTCATTTTTCTTTCAATAATAATTTCTGAAACAAAACTATCATTATTTAAATTTTCGAAAAAAGTGAAAGCATTAAAAGATTAAAAGTTCATTATATGACAAACTATAATACAAAGTTTAATTATATAACAGACACTTAATAAAACCTCTTATTATGGATTTTACCCAAATAAGAGGTTTATTTTATTTTTTTAATATCTTTTTTAAGTACTGACCTGTATATGATAATTCTATTTCTGCAACTTGTTCAGGAGTACCTTTTGCAATAACCTCTCCTCCTCTATCTCCGCCTTCAGGCCCCAGGTCAATAATATAATCCGCTGTCTTTATTAAATCCAAATTGTGCTCAATTACAACTACTGTATTTCCGCTGTCAACAAGTTTTTGTAATACTTCAATAAGCTTATGCACATCTGCAATGTGAAGTCCCGTAGTGGGTTCGTCTAAAATGTATATTGTCCTTCCTGTAGGGCGCTTAGAAAGTTCTGTTGCTAACTTTACCCTTTGAGCCTCTCCACCTGACAATGTAGTCGCAGATTGTCCAATTTTTATATAACCAAGTCCAACATCTTGAAGTGTTTTGAGCTTCCTTGCGATGCGAGGAATACTTGAGAAAAATTCGAGTCCCTCTTCCACTGTCATTTCAAGGACGTCATATATACTCTTACCTTTATAGTTAACCTCAAGTGTTTCTCGGTTATACCGCTTTCCTTTACAAACTTCACATGGAACATAAATATCAGGAAGAAAATGCATTTCAATTTTTATAATACCGTCTCCCTGACAAGCTTCACAGCGACCTCCCTTTACATTAAAAGAAAATCTGCCTGCACTGAATCCGCGCAGCTTAGCTTCCTGTGTAGATGCGTACAAATTTCTTATATCCGTAAACACTCCTGTATATGTTGCAGGATTAGAACGTGGTGTACGCCCGATTGGGGCTTGATTTATTTGAATTACTTTATCCAATTCCGAAATTCCTTTAATCGATTTAAACTTGCCGGGATGACATTTTGCACCGTTAAGTTCAGACGCTAAATATTTATAAAGAATTTCATTTATTAATGTAGATTTACCTGAGCCCGATACCCCTGTTACACAAATAAATTCACCGAGAGGTATGTTAACGTTTATATTTTTTAGATTGTTTTGTGCTGCTCCAATTATTTGAAGTTTTTTCCCGTTGCCTTTACGGCGGTTATTGGGCACATCAACTCTTTTTTCTCCACTTAGATATTGTCCTGTTATAGATTCTTTACATTTTACAATATCTTCCGCTTTTCCGCTGTAAACTACGCTTCCTCCGTGTATTCCGGCACCTGGTCCTATATCAACAATATAATCGCATGCCCGCATAGTTTCCTCATCGTGTTCAACTACAATAACAGTATTTCCCAAATCACGAAGTCTTTTTAATGTTCCGAGAAGTTTAGCGTTATCCCTTTGATGAAGTCCAATACTCGGTTCATCAAGAATATAAAGGACTCCCATGAGTGAAGAACCTATTTGTGTGGCAAGTCGAATTCGCTGACTTTCGCCGCCGGAAAGAGTTCCGGATGAACGAGATAAAGTCAAGTATTCCAAACCAACACTTTGCAGAAAACCTAATCTACTTTTAATTTCTTTCAATATTGGTTTAGCAATTAAAGTTTCTCTTTCTGTAAGTTTTAGATTATTGATAAGTTCCAAAGCTTGAGTAACAGATTTATCACAAAAATCGCTTATATTTATACCGCCGACTGTAACAGCGAGGCTCACTTTGGAAAGGCGCTGACCTTTACATTCGTCACATGGAATAACACTCATATATGATTCAATTTCTTCTTTAATCCAATTGCTTTGAGTTTCTCTGAATCTACGTTCAAGGTTGTTAATAATGCCTTCGAAATCAGTTTCAAATTCTGCTTTATAAAAGCTACCGTCATTTTCGCTGTTTCTCTTTATTTTTATTTTTTCACCTTTAGTTCCATACAAAAGAATATCTGTAATTTCCTTGGGTAATTTTTCTATAGGAGTGTCAAGAGAAAAATGATAATGCTTGGAAAGCGCCTTAAAGTACATTGAGGCAATCGTATTACCTTCCATCGCCCACCCACTTGCCTTAAGTCCGCCTTTATTAATCGAAAGCGTTTTATCCGGTATTATTAAATCCGGGTCAATTTTCATGAATACTCCCAAACCGGTACACTTAGGACAAGCGCCATAAGGATTATTAAAAGAAAACATACGCGGAGTAAGTTCTTCAACCCCTATTCCATGTTCCGGGCAAGCATAATTTTGAGAAAAAGTTATATCTTTGCCATTTAAAATATTAATAACTATAATTCCGTCTGCAAGTGAAGAAGCTGTCTCAATAGAATCAGCAAGGCGCGAATGAATAGACTGATGAATAACCAGTCTGTCTACTACAATTTCTATCGTATGTTTAATATTCTTTTCGAGCTTGATTTTCTCGGATAAATCATAAATTATGCCGTCAACCCTGACACGTACAAAACCACTCTTTCTTGCGGTTTCAAATTCCTTAGTATGCTCACCTTTTCTTGAACGGACAACCGGAGCAAGAATTTGAATTTTTGTGCCTTCTTCCAACTTTAAAACTCGGTCTACAATTTGGTCAATTGTTTGCTGCTTTATTTCTCTTCCGCAAACAGGGCAATGAGGAATTCCAATTCTTGCATATAACAGCCTTAGATAATCGTATATTTCAGTTACTGTTCCAACTGTTGAACGAGGATTTTTAGAAGTTGTTTTCTGGTCGATTGAAATTGCCGGAGATAAACCTTCAATGTAATTGACATCCGGTTTTTCCATTTGACCTAAAAATTGACGTGCATATGATGATAATGATTCTACATAGCGACGCTGTCCTTCAGCATAAATAGTATCGAATGCAAGAGAAGATTTCCCCGAACCTGAAAGGCCTGTAAAAACAATTAATTTATCCCTTGGAATTTTAACGTCAATATTTTTTAAATTATGTTCTCTGGCGCCTTTAACAAAAATATTTTTTGCTGTCATTGATTATTTTCCTCCAAGTATAAATCCGTTCTACTTTTCGTCGCTGAGCTGTTTAATTTTATCACGTAGATATGCGGCATGTTCAAATTCAAGCAGTTTGGCAGCTGCTTTCATTTCTCTTGTAAGTTGTTCTATCATTTGCTGTTTCTCACTATTTGTAAAACGTTTGTGTTTCTTATCTTTATTATCATTTTTGTGAGTTGATATCTCTAAAACATCTGAAACTTTTTTAATTATTGTCTTAGGAACAATTCCGTGCTTTTCATTATATTTGGTTTGAAGTTCTCTTCTTCTGTATGTTTCACGAAGTGCTATTTCCATGGAGGGCGTTACCGTATCAGCATACATAATGACTTTTCCTTTAGCATTTCTTGCAGCACGTCCAATAGTCTGTATTAATGAACGTTCAGAACGTAAAAAGCCCTCTTTGTCTGCATCAAGTATAGCTACAAGTGAAACCTCGGGAATATCAAGTCCTTCACGCAGGAGGTTAATACCTACAAGCACGTCAAATTCACCCAGACGCAAATCTCTTATTATTTTCATACGTTCCACTGTATCTATATCATGATGCATATATCTTACCTTAATTCCCATTTCTTCAAGATATGATGTTAAATCTTCTGCCATTTTCTTTGTAAGTGTAGTAACAAGCACACGTTCCTTTACTGCCGCCCTAACATTAATTTCTGAAATAAGGTCATCAATTTGTCCGTCGGTGGGTTTTACAATTACTTCCGGGTCAACCAATCCAGTTGGGCGTATAACCTGTTCAACTATTTGCGTTGATTTTTCTTTTTCAAAATCACCAGGTGTTGCACTTACAAAAACGACTTGATTAATATGTGAATAAAATTCGTTAAAATTAAGTGGTCGATTGTCATAAGCAGAAGGAAGGCGAAAACCAAAATCAATAAGAGATTTTTTTCTTGCTCGGTCACCTGCATACATAGCCCTTGTTTGTGGGAGCGTAACATGTGATTCGTCTACAAAAAGCAAGTAATCTTTCGGAAAATAGTCCAACAAAGTAAAAGGCGCGCTTCCCGGAGCACGTCCTGACATTATGCGTGAATAATTTTCAATTCCTTTGCAAAAGCCTATCTCAGACAACATTTCAATATCATACTGTGTCCGTTCCTGTATTCTTTGTGCTTCAATCAGTTTACCGTTATTTTTAAAATATGAAACACGCTCTTCACTTTCCTGTTCTATATTTTTTAAAGCGCGCTGCATTTTTTCTTTAGGTACAATGTAATGCGATGCGGGATATATTGCAACATGTTTTAAATGTGCTTTAAGTTCACCGGTTAGCGCATTTACTTCGCTGATTCTGTCAATCTCGTCACCAAAAAACTCTACACGAATAACAGTATCAGTTGACTGTGCAGGAAAAATTTCGACTACATCCCCGCGAACCCTAAATTTATTTCTTATAAAATTTATATCATTACGTTCATACTGAATTTCAACCAATTTGCGTAATAACTCATCACGGCTCTTGTTCATTCCGGGACGCAATGATATTACCATAGTTCTATAATCAATAGGGTCTCCTAAACTATAAATACAGGAAACACTTGCAACAATAATAACATCTCTGCGTTCTGAAAGAGCCGAAGTTGCCGAATGCCTTAATTTGTCTATTTCGTCATTTATCGCTGAATCTTTTTCTATATAGGTATCAGTTGTTGAAATATATGCTTCAGGCTGGTAATAATCATAATAGCTTACAAAATATTCAACTGAATTTTCCGGAAAAAATTCTCTAAATTCTGAACACAATTGTGCGGCAAGTGTTTTATTATGAGCTAATACAAGTGTTGGGCAATTCATTTTTTCTATTATATTTGCCATAGTGAATGTTTTGCCTGAACCTGTTACTCCAAGCAGAGTCTGTTCTTTATCTCCATTTTTTAAGCCTTGAACAAGTTGACGGATTGCTTTAGGCTGGTCACCCGTGGGCTTATATTTAGAAACTAATTTAAAATCCATTTTTTACTCCATATCAAACTCTGAATTAAAAACATTTGGCATTATACCGCTTTTTGCAATTGATAAAAAATCATTTCCGCTTACAATGATATGATCTATAAGTTTTACTTCAACCGTATTCAGTGCTTCATATATCCATATTGTAGAACTTAAATCCTGTTGTGAAGGCATACATTCACCACTGGGATGATTATGTGAAAGTATTGCGTAAACAGCATTATACTGAACCGCAAGTCGGACAATTTTTTTGATGTAAATATTAGCAGTTGTTGCCGTTCCTTCGCTTACGATACCACAAAAAATCACTTGATTTTTACTGTCTAAAAGCATTAGGACAATAAATTCGTTTTTCCGTCCAATGAACTTTTTTACCAACAGTCTTCCTGCTTCATCATAACTAAAAATTCTGTTTTTATCCTTATCGAGATTTTCCTGATACTGTCTGCAAATTTGAGGAATTAGCTTAATTAAAGTAGCTGATGATTTACCAATGCCTTCTACCTTAAGCAGTTCATCAAAAGGCGCATCAAATACAGCAGACAGAGAACCGAATTTATCAAGCAGCAAATGTCCTATCTTATTTGTATCTTTTAGTGGTATTCCATAAAAAAGCAAAAGTTCCAATACCTCGTGCGGTTCAAAATTATCGAGACCATCTCTTAAAAATTTATTTTTAACTCGTTCACGGTGTCCGCTATGAACGGGTTTGGCGGCGTTATCGTTATTATTTTTGTTAGGATTGCTCTTACTCGTTTGCAACGCTGCCTCACCCCCACTTCATAGATAATATAATTTAAATTTTTCTGCTGCCCGGCTTAATTGGCGCAGATGCACCCGCTTTACAAAGAGGACAATCTTCGGGATCCCATGACTCAACATTTACACTAATTACCGATTTAAAGGGAACTCTAAAATCAATTTTGCCACAAGTGCGGTCAACAATCGAACCAACACCGACAACAATTCCACCTGCTTCTTTTACCAGTTCAATTACTTCCTTTACTGAACCACCGGTTGTAACAACATCTTCAACAACAAGAATTTTGTCTCCCGGATTTACAACAAATCCGCGGCGTAAAGTCATTTTCCCTTCATCATCACGTTCTGTAAAAAAGTTTTCACATTTTAAAGAACGACTTACTTCATATGCCATCTGAACTGCACCCATAGCAGGTCCTATTACTGTTTTTACTTCATCATTTAAAAATTTTTCAGCGAGTGCCGAACAAAGTTCTTCACTATATTTTGTATTACGAAATATTTTAGCACACTGAAGATATTTATTGCTGTGTCTGCCTGAAGTTAGTTTAAAATGACCTTCCAGTAAAACTCCCGCTTCTTTTAAAATTTCCATTACTCTTTGTTGTGTTAACATATCAGATCTCCTTACTGGTTGTGTTTGATATATTATATACTAAAATAATATTTTTTGAAAGTGTTTTCGACTTTTACACAAGCTTTATCTATGATATAATTTTTACATATAAATTAAAAATGAATCATAAATTTACTGAAACTATGAATTGGGAGCTATTAAAAATGAAAGAAGTTATTATTGGTATAAATGATGCCGGACAAAGATTAGATAAATTTCTAACAAAAACATATAATAATCTGCCTCCGTCTATGATGTATAAGAGCATACGTAAAAAGGACATTAAACTAAACGGAAAAAGATGTGAAATATCTACTCGCCTTTATGAAGGTGATGTATTGACAATGTACTTAAAAGATGAATTTTTCCAACTTTCACCCAAGGAATATGATTTCCTTAAAGCTCCAATAAAGCTTAATATAATTTACGAAGATGAAAATATAATGATTTTAGATAAGAAACCCGGTCTTATCGTTCATCCTGATGAAAATTACCACTTTGATTCTTTAATTTCGCGTATCCAGCATTATCTATACGAAAAAGGTGAATACAGTCCGGAAAATGAGAATTCGTTTGCACCGGCTCTGATAAACAGAATTGACAGAAATACCGGCGGAATAGTTATGGCTGCCAAGAATGCAGAAACTCTTAGAATTATGAATGAAAAAGTAAAAAAAAGAGAAATGCAAAAATTGTATTTGTGTATTGTTTATGGCAAAATGGAGCAAAGCGAATCTACGATTAAAGGATACCTTGAAAAAAACGAAAGCCAGAATCGTGTATATATTTCAAATAAACCAACAGAAAAAAGTAAAATAATAAAAACTCACTACAAAGTATTAAATGAAAAAAGTAATTTCAGTTTGCTTGAAGTCGAACTTTTAACAGGAAGAACTCATCAAATACGTGCACATCTTGCCTCCATAGGACACCCGCTTGCAGGTGATGGGAAATACGGCACAAATGCTATTAACAAGAAAACAGGATTCAAATATCAGGCGCTGTATTCATATAAGCTTAAGTTTACTTTTGAAACAGATGCAGGAATTCTTAATTACTTAAACAACATGGAATTTAAAGCCAATGATATTTGGTTTTTAAAAGAGTTTAATAATTGGCAATAGCTCATTTATTTAATTGTTATATTTACACATGTAATATCCTCCTATTACACAATAATTGCAACAGGAGGATATTTTGATATAAATAAATTATATTCAGTTTAACTGTTTTTATCTACCTTATGAAACTTTTTTAAATTTCCCGTTTTTTCACTTCTTTTATCGAGTTCGGTTTCAACTTCTTCAAGGGTAATTCCCTCGTTTACCATTAGTACAGTTAAATGATAGAGTAAATCCGATATTTCATTAATAGTTTCTTTATTGTCGCCGTTTTTTGCAGCAATAATTACTTCACTGCATTCTTCACCGCATTTTTTTAAAATTTTATCTAAGCCCTGTTCGAATAAATAACAGGTATATGACCCTTGAGAGTGATTGCTTTTTCGGTTAAGTACCGTATCATAAAGTTTCTTCATAGTGTTATTCATTTTTACCCCTCCAAATTTCATTAAAAAAACAGCTGTGTTTTCCCGTATGACAAGCCGCCCCTATTTGTTTAACGATAATTAAAAGAGTATCATCGTCACAGTCACCATATATTTTAACAATTTTCTGTAAATGTCCCGATGTAGCACCCTTATTCCACAATTCTTTGCGTGAGCGGCTGTAGAACCAAGTATAACCGGTTTCAAATGTTTTTTCTAAAGACTCCCTGTTCATATACGCAAGCATTAAAACTTCGTTTGTACCGTATTCCTGAACGACCGCCGGGATAAGTTCAGATTTTTTAAAAAATTTATCTGTAAAGTTATCTGACTTTACACTTCCAATTTTATTCATCTTTTACACCTCGGCAAAGTTCAACCGCTGATTTTAAATCTAAGTTGCCACTGTAAATTGATTTTCCGCAAATTGCACCATATAGTTCTAAATCCAGCAAATTACTGATATCTTCTATACTGCTTATTCCTCCGCTCGCTATTATATTACATGAAACTGTATCGTTAAGAGTTTTAAGCATTTTTACATTTGGGCCGGATAATGTTCCGTCAAGAGATATATCTGTAAAGATTATAAACTTTACACCACATTGTTCCATTCTCTTGGCAAATTCCAAATAATCCACATTTGAAGTTTTAGTCCACCCTTCAACCGCAACTTTACCATTTCTTGAATCAATACCAACTGCAATTTTATCGCCATATTTATTTACAGCGTCCGTTACAAGTTTTGGGTTATTTAAAGCGGCAGAACCTAAAATTACTCTTGATATTCCGTTACTAACATAATAATCAATTGTTTTAATATTCCTTATTCCGCCGCCCACTTCAATGTTCAAATTTGTATTCTTTTTAACACTGAAAATAGTATCGGCATTTTCCGGTTTTGAACTTTTAGCTCCGTTTAAATCAACCATGTGTATCCATTTTGCACCGGATTCTTGAAATTCTTTTGCCGTATCAACTGCATTTTCCGCTACCTTATGAGCAGTATTATATTCGCCTTTAACAAGACGTACACATTCCCCGTCTATTATATCAATCGCAGGTAAAATAACCATTTCAAATCTCCCTTTTTATTTATAAGGAACCTTTTATAGAAAGTACGCCGCTTGAAGTCTTGGCAGCAGCTAATTGTAATGCATGCCCTACAGCTTTAAAAATAGATTCAATTTGGTGGTGCGCATTCTCTCCATATTCACAGCGGATATGAAGAGTAATTCCGGCGTTCATTGCAAAAGCACGCATAAATTCTTCAGTCATGCAGGTATCAAAGTCCCCTGTACGTTCCTGTTTAAACTGCGCATTAAAAACAAGAAATGGTCTTCCACTTATGTCAACAGATGCAAAGGATAAAGCTTCGTCCATAGGGACATAAAATGTTCCAAAGCGTGCTATTCCTGATTTATCACCAACTGCTTGAGAAAAGGCTTTGCCCAATACAATTCCTACATCCTCAATCGTATGATGACAGTCAACCTGTAAATCTCCTTTGGCTTCTACTATAAGCCCAAAACCTCCATGAACAGCAAAAGAATTAAGCATATGGTCAAAAAATCCTATGCCGGTATCAATTTTGACTTCTCCCCCATCAAGAGAAAGTTTAATATTAATATCTGTTTCTCGTGTTTTTCGCTGCAAGGAAATCGTTCTCATATACTACACCTCTATATTTTCCAATGATTTTTTGAAATACTTTAAGAATTCTTCATTTTCTTCTCCCGTACCTGCCGTTATTCTTAAATAATTCCCCATCAGCCTAACAGCAATTCCGCATTTTAATAAGTAATTATATATTTTTTCTGCGAAACAAAAAGGAATATTAAGAAATATAAAATTAGTAACAGTTGGATAAACATGCAGTTTTCCCTTATTACTTTGTTCAATATCAAGCATTGAAGAATATAGTTTATCTCTTGAAGAAATAATTTTATTTATAGAATATTTATTCAGTTGATGCTCATTTAAAACAATTGAACCTATTTTTTGCGTCAGCAGATTTACATTGTATGGAGATTTTACCGCTTTTAAGGCATTGGTTATTTTTAAGTTTGCCACGGCAAAACCAAGCCTGATACCCGCCATTCCCAAAGCTTTGGAACATGTTCGTAAAATTATAAGATTATCATAGGTTTCTACTTCATCTAACAACGATTCATTCCAAAAATCCATATATGCTTCATCAAGCACTACAAGAGCATTTACAGATTTAATAAGCTTTCTGACGCAACCCTTTTTTAGTCCAAGCGAAGTAGGATTACATGGATTAGAAAAAATTATCAATTTAACATCTTCACTGTTTGCACAAGCAATTAATTTATCAATATCAATTGTCAAATCCTGTTCTTTTTTCATTTGTATACATTCCGCTTCAACAATAGAGGAATAAAAGCTGTACATCGAAAAATCGGGTGATAGAGTTAAAATTTTATCGCCTTTCATTAGAAAAGCGTTGAATATCACTGAAATAAGTTCATCGGAGCCGTTTCCCGCCGTAACCAATTCATGTTTAACATTGTAATATTCAGCAAAACTTTTGCACAATTCAGAAGCCATAGGGTCAGGGTATCTGTTATATGAAATATTTTTTATTTCATCGGTTATTTTATCTAACAAATCATTTGAAACAGTAACAAACGATTCATTTGCATCTAATCTAATTTGATAATTCCCTGTTATCGGGTCATATGGACGCAAGTCCCTTATTTTTTCATTTAACTTGTAAGCCATATTACTTCCTCACTTCAATTGAATTTGCATGAGCAGTTAAGCCCTCTGTTTGAGCAAGTTTAATAATATCATCCTGTGCAGGTTTAAGCGCGTCCTTTGTATAGTAAATAAAACTTGACTTTTTAATGAAACTGTCTACGGACAGTGGTGAGAAAAACCGCGCTGTACCGCTTGTAGGAAGTACATGGTTAGGGCCTGCAAAATAGTCACCCAACGGTTCGGGTGAATAGTTTCCGAGGAAAACTGAACCTGCATTATCTATTTTACCTATGTACTCCATTGGATTTTCAGCACATACTTCAAGATGTTCAGGTGCAAGTTCGTTTGCAAATTCTACAGCCTGCTCTATATTATCACATACAATAACAGCACCAAAATCATCGAGAGATTTATTTATTATATCTTTTCTTGAAAGTTTATCTATTTGAGTGTAAATTTGTGAAATTGTTTCTTCAGCTATTTTTTCGGATGTAGTTAATAATATTGCCGAAGCCAATACGTCATGTTCAGCCTGCGACATTAAGTCTGCGGCTAAAAATTTAGGATTAGCAGTTTCGTCAGCTATAATAAGAATTTCACTCGGACCCGCTATCATATCTATATCAACTGTACCGTAAAGTTGTTTTTTTGCGGTTGCGACGTAAATATTTCCCGGTCCAACAATTTTATCTACTTTCGGTATTGTTTCCGTACCGAATGCAAGCGCTGCAACAGCTTGAGCTCCGCCCGCTAAAAATACTCTGTCTACTCCTGCTGTTAGCGCAGCTGCCATTATATTTGGGTTTGGTTTTCCATCCTTTCCGGGTGGTGTGACCATAATAATTTCGCCGACACCGGCTATTTTAGCAGGTATAGCATTCATCAATACAGAAGACGGATATGCGGCTGTACCACCGGGAACATATATTCCTACCTTTGTCAGTCCGCGTATTCTTTGGCCCAATATTACCCCATTCTGCTTTGTACTTAGCCAGCTTTGCTGTTTTTGACGGGAATGGAAATCTTTAATGTTTTCTGCCGCACGGATTAAAGCTTCCAAAAATGCAGGTTCACACATTTTTGTGAGTTCCTTCATTTCAGATTTTGTTATGTCAATTTTCTCCGGTAATTTTCCGTCAAATTTCAAAGTATATTCATTAAGTGCTTTGTCACCGTTTTTACGAATATTTTCAATTATATCTGAAACAACAATATCTACCTGCTTATTTGTTTCTTCATTGCGTTCTTTTAACTTTTTGATAAATTCACGACCAAGGTTTCCTCCGTTTTTAATAATCTGCATCATTATTTATCCTCCTTGGCTTTTTCCATTAGTTCCACAAGATTTTCTATTTCATTCTTTTTAAGTTTAAGACTTACCGAATTAACAATTAATCTTGCTGATATATCACACAAATATTCAATCACTTCAAGTCCGTTTTCCTTTAGCGTTGTGCCCGTTTCAACAATATCCACTATACCGTCGGATAGTCCTAATAAAGGAGCAAGTTCAACAGAACCCTCTATTTTGATTACTCTAACATCCATTGCCTTGCTTTCAAAATAATTTCTTGTAACATTAGGATATTTTGTAGCTATAGTCTTTGCGGAATATCCATTAAAAAAGTCTTTACCTTTAGGACCCGCAAGTGCAAATTTACATTTTCCAAAGCCTAAATTCAACACTTCATAAAAATTGCTTCCATGCTCCATTATGGTATCTTTTCCGACTACTCCAAGGTCACAAACGCCATGCTCAACATATGTGATAACATCTGCGGCTTTGGCAAGAATTACTTCAAACTGATTTTCTCCAATAGGCAAAATTAATTTTCTGCCCTTATTTTTTACAGCAGAACAGTCAAATCCCATCTTCTCAAAAAGAGAAACCGTATCCTTTTCAAGTCTTCCTTTGGTCAGTGCAATTCTCAAAGGCTTCATTATCATCAATCCTATTCAAGATTTATTTTTTTAATATTATTGCCTACAACAGCGATTTGTTTTATTCCTCGAATTTTTGCATAATCAACAGCCTGCTCTTTTGTTTCGAAAACACTCATTTCACATTTAATACCTTGATTTATAAAATTTGAAGAATAATTCAAAGCTTTTATTTCAAAGCCTGTTTCTCCGTGGACTAAAATATCCGCAGGCTTTACAGAGTAATCTCGGTTTTGGCTCAATAATATTTTCACAATAGCATCAACATTAATTGCAAAACCAATTGCAGGCATAGGCGAATCAAAACTTTCAAGAAGATTGTCATATCTGCCGCCTAAAAGAATTGCATCTCCACATTCTTCTGCATATGCACTAAAAACTATATTAGTATAATAGTCATTTCTTTGTACAAGTCCTAAGTCTACTATTATTTTATCTTCTAATCCTAACTGCATAAGTGATTTATAAAGCTTATGCAGATACTCTAACATATCTGATGTCTTTTCGTCCGTAAAATATTTTGCAGCTTTGTTAAAAACTTCTTCTCCGCCAAAAAGTTTCGGAAGTGTTTTTAAAGCTGTAACTTCTTTTGAATCTCCCAATGTATCTAATAATGAATTTAACAATGTGTAATTTTTTGACTCAATAGCACAGCGGATATCCTCTCTTAAACTGTCTGATATAGAAAGCTGTTGCGAGAAAACCCTGAAAAATCCAGCGTGGCCAAGCTCTAATCGAAAATTCGGAACACATTTACTTATCGCTTCAATTGCTGTAACTAAGACTTCAAGATCTGCTTTAATACCCTGTGCTCCAAGTAATTCAATTCCGGTCTGTATCGTTTCATCACTACGCCCAGTCAAAGATGGATTATTTCTGTAAATAGGCTGAGTATAATAAAGCCTTATCGGT
>ENA-UOOK01003174-UOOK01003174.1-fermentation-metagenome-genome-assembly--contig:-NODE-3174-length-19047-cov-41.856834_pt1 | contig 19047 bp, 21 predicted proteins | sample MGYA00245777_ERZ724023 | MGnify/ENA primary metagenome ERZ724023 (study PRJEB28704, sample SAMN03018312) | fermentation metagenome | biome: anthropogenic terrestrial biome; feature: soil...
TCTTCTGTTAAGAACGGCTCTGCCACCCTTAGTGGCCATACGAGCTCTGAATCCACAAGTGTGAGTTCTCTTAATCTTACTAGGCTGATAAGTACGTTTCATAAAGGTTAATCCTCCGATTTAATAGGTAATGCGCATTAAAAAACGCATGTAGCGATATTATATTACCTAGCCCGATTTAAAGCAATAAATGATTTATATATATAATTAATATATAACAATACCTTAAAGCTATCTTTTAGAAAGATAGAAAAAAGGGTATTTGGTAGCTATAATATCCTTGCTATGAAAGACGGATTCATTAAAGTAGGTGCAGCAACTAGTGATGTCACCCTTGGGGATATTTCCAAGAATATTTTAGCTATTGAAGAAAAGATTGATGAAGCCAAGAAGAAAGATATTAAAGTCCTTTGCTTCCAGGAACTGAATATTACTGGCTATAGTCTGATGGACATGTTTTTTCAGAAAACAACTCTTGATTCTGCATTTAAGGGACTGCTTGATCTTGCTGACTACTTAAAAGGAAAGGATCTATTCACGGTTGTCTCTTTGCCCTTAAGGTATAAATCTAAAATCTATGATGCCGCAGTAGCTTGCTTTGATGGTGAAATACTCGGTATTCAACTAAAGACTTTTCTTCCTAACTACAATGAATTCTATGATGCTAGATATTTTACTGCTTCTTTCTCTGGCAACGACTTTATGGTGATTAGAAACAAAAAAATACCAATTGGAAACAAGCTTTTATTTCAATGCACTAATGTTCCTGATTTAACTATCGGAATTGAAATCTGTGAAGACTTATGGACTCCAATACCGGTTTCCACTCATCACTGCCTCAATGGTGCCACTTTGATTCTTAATCCTTCTGGTTCTAACGAATTGGTAGGGAAAGATCATTATCGGGATCAATTAGTGTCTTCAACTTCATCAAGATTAATTACCGGTTATGTTTATGCTAATGCCGGTTTTGGGGAATCTACTCAAGATGTTTGCTATTCCGGGCACGATATAATTGCTGATAATGGCAACATTCTTTCCGAAGTAAACGATTTTAGCAATCATCTGATTTACTCTGATATTGCGGTTTCATCTTTATCTTTTAAGAGAAGTAAAATGACTACTTTTATTAATGAAAATGATAAGGAGTATCAGACCATCCCTTTTGCTTTTCAGGAACCTGAAGACAAGGTTCCTGATCGAGTCTTTCCAAGAAACCCTTTCTTAAGCGGACCAAGAGAGAAGATTAATCAGGATCTTAAGAAGATGATGGAGATTCAGACTTTTGGATTAGTTAAGAGAATCTCTTATTTGAATATCAAGGATGTCGTGATAGGTGTTTCTGGAGGACTTGATAGCGCCTTAGCTCTTTTAATCTGCTATCAGGCATTTAATAGATTAAAACTAGACATTAAAGGAATTCACGCTATCTCAATGCCTTGTTTTGCTACTACTTCAAGAACTCGAGGAAATGCCTTAAGCCTTGCTAAGGAATTAGGTACTGATTTTAAAGAAATTGATATTTCTAAGACAGTTAGAGATCATCTAAAGGACTTAGGTCATCCATTAGATGTTTATGACACGGCTTATGAGAATGCTCAGGCTAGAGAAAGAACCCAAGTTCTAATGGATTATTCTAACTATGTTAAAGGCATTGTCATTGGAACTGGCGATTTAAGTGAGATTGCTTTAGGTTGGTCTACTTATAACGGTGATCAGATGTCGATGTATAACGTTAATGCTTCTATTCCTAAAACTATGATTAAAGAAGAGGTTAGATATATTGTTTCTTTATATGATAACAATTCAAAATTAAAGAACACTTTAGAAGATATTTTAGCTACTCCTATTTCACCGGAATTAATACCTGACAGCTGTACTAATAAAGACAAGATTCATCAAGTCACGGAAGATATTTTAGGTCCATATGAATTACATGACTTTTTCCTCTACCATATGCTAAGAGATGGCTATGATCCTTCTACTATTTATTGGTTAGCTTGCTTATGCTTTAAAAGCAAATATCAGCCGGAATTTATTTATAAATGTCTAACTACTTTTTATCATCGCTTTTTTAACAACCAGTTCAAGCGTTCAGCCATGCCAGATTCGATAAAAGTAGGTAGTGTTGCCCTTTCTCCAAGAGGCGATTTACGTATGCCTTCTGATATGAGCTTTAACAATTTTATTGAAAGCTTAAAAAATAACAAACGGAATTCGTAAGGTTATTGCCCTTAGTTGTTAAATTAACGTAATTTATCATTTACCTTTGCTTTCTTTTGCATTAAAATTTTAAATATAGCAAAAAAGCACGAGGCAATTTCGGAGGATCAATCTATGGGCTTCAAAAAAGAAATCAATGATAGCTCAGCAATAACAAACAAAAAGTCTAAGTTAAATTATGGCCGAGTAAAATTTGATATAAAACTAGCACAGGCCACGGCTGATAATGGCTTTGTTTATGAAGCCTATAAATTAATTAGGAAAACTCTTTTAAATTATAAGTTACATAGTCGCATTTCTTCTTCTGGCGAAAGTTTTAGACTTCATCGGAAACGCTTTGCTAAGATTACTATATCCGGTAAGAGATTGAAAATTTACTTAGCTGTCTTACCAAGTAAGCTTAAAAGCACCAGTGTCCCATTCACTGATGTATCAAATAAGAAATCATATTCTGATATTCCAATTGCCATTAAAGTTCACAGCCATCTGGCTGTTAGAAGAACCTGTAAGGTTATAGAAGCCATGATGGCTCCTTATGTAGTTAAACCAACTGCTTCTCTACCAGTTAACCCACCTACTTCCAATCAGAAAAAGCATGTGAAAGAGAACTGAAAGAGGGCAAAAAGCTCTCTTTTTATTTTCTTTAAAGTTAAATTGAAAAAAGTTGTTATACTAGGATTATAATTTTAAATGGTCTTGAGGATAATTGGAGAAATGAAAGCTAAATTCAAAGTTAGAAATCCTTCGTTTTCAAAAAAAATAACTGTGCTTTTATTGCTAGTCCTATCTTTTACTTTATCTTCTTGTAATCCTTCGACTAATACTGGTCATCTGTCTTATTCCAAAGAAAATAAAACCTATCAGTATAAGCTTGATAATATTACTGAGAACGCCTTGCATATTGGTTTATTCTATAGCGAAGAAATGACTTCTACCTCTGATAATACCATTCCTAATAACGGCCATATCACTAAGCTGATTAAGTATAAAGTTTACCCAAGTTCTGATGCTAAATTTACTGCTTTATCTACCCGGATTTGTTCATTAACATTTGTTAGTGAAGAACCTTCCGTTCCAATGCAAAAAGGCTATGAGATGGTTGTTTCCTTTAAGGATGGCTATTCCGATGTGTTTGATGGAAATCAATTCTATTGCTACAGGACTGATAGTGGAGCCACTATCAAGGACAATAAACTTTATCTAGATAGCACTGCTTATTTTGCAATCATTAATGAGTATCTTTTAGCAATATAAGTTTTTGGCGATTGCCTTTAATGTTTAGGTTTAAAGCTTGAAGATCATCTAATATTTTTTGACATTCTTTTAAAAGAGAGTTCCTATCGTTTTCATTTAGGTTTTTAAAGGCTTCAGCTATTGATTCATCATATTTGTTGTGATGATCAGTATTAAGCTTCTTCCAGTTAATACCTTTAAAGTAAGGAAGCCACTTATCATCAAACGTTAATTCTTTTTCTAAAAGCAGTACTGCAATAATAGGATAACCAGCATAATGCTGCCAAAAGGTGGCATTATCGTTTGAGGAAAACGAATCTTTTTCTTTTATTACGGTATATTTTTTAAAAAAGTCTGAAGAAGTCACTAAAAACCGGGAATCTGAAATCTTTTCTATTCTTTTATCAGCTAAGGCACTCAGGGCTTCACAGGCCTTAGAAATAGGAATAATTTTTGCCATTTTTGAAACTCCCATTTATTTAATATACTAAATAAGATTATAATATGTTATTAAGAAATTGAGGTTTTAAAATGGATACCAAAGATACTACTGATAACAGCATTAATAAAGAAGAAAAGAAGAGTTCTCTTGAAGAGAACGTTAGCGTCTATAAATGGCTTAAGCTTGCTCAGTCTGTTATTTTGATTGCTTTAGGTATTATTTTTATTATTACCGCTTATTTCAGTGAAGGATCAACTGACAAGTCATTAGGTTATAGTGTGGCTACGGTTTTGTCTGTCTATGGCTTACTTGATTTATTTGCTGGATATCTTTTATATCGTTCACCCTTTAATCAGGAAGTTATCTTTGGTGCAATCATTATTTCTTTATCAGTAGTCTTCTTTGTTACCCCCACTCTTTTGTACGATATTCTTACCCCTCTTCTTATCGGTGTTATGTTTACTTATTCTGCCATGATGATTGCTTATGGTGTTGATAAATGTATTGGTAAAGGCACTAAAAAGAATGTTGCAACTGCGGTTCTATCCTTTTTAGGAGCAGCGTTATTGATTGCTGGTGCTGTTGTTTATATTGTTTTTAATAACAAAGACCCTAAATTTATTCAAAAATGGATGACTATTATTGTCGGCGGTGTCTTAATCATTATCGGTTTAGTAAGTATGGTTTCCTTACTTATCAAGATTAAGAATACTAAGCGTGTTTTAAAGGAAACAGAGTTTAAGAAATCTGCTACTCCTACCACAAATGACACCAACGAAGTGTTGAATCATGATGTAAAAGTTGTCGATATTTCGGAATTGAAGAAAACCAGAGGCAAGAAGATTCATAACAAGCAGATTGCTTACTCCAAGTATGAGATTCAAAAGAGCGATGATGATTCTTCTTCTTCTGATGATTTAGATGGCAGTGATGATGGCGGAAATGATAAACCTGAAAGCAACTAATATGACTTTCTCTTCGGTACTTAGGGCTGTTTACAAGACTTATTCTGTTGACACAGCGTTTCTTTCCCAGAAGATGAAAGCCTCCATTGGTTTAGTTAAAAAATGGGAAAACGGTGAAGCTTTACCTAGTAGAAAACAATACGAAGATTTTTCTGCTATGTTTGCTATACCACTATCAATATTGTTGAGTTGTAAAGAAAAGGAATAAAAAGCATTCAATTTATGAGGAATTTTTGTTATAATTGATTTTGCATTTGCATTAAGAATGAATGAAGGTCGTATTTATATATGGCTCAGAAGCGGTGTTTAACGATTCAAGATTATAGTTGTTTAGGAAGGTGCTCTCTTACTGTGGCCCTTCCAACTATTTCTAGTTGTGGCATCGAAACCGTAGGTATTCCTTCAGCTGTTTTATCAAACCACACTGCATTCCCTAGCTGGACTTATCATGACTTAACTGGGGAACTTCAGGCCACTGTTGATAAATGGGCTGGCTTCAAAAATCATTTTGATGCTATTTATACCGGATATTTAGGAAATAACCAGGTTGGTATTGTTCAAGGCATTGTTGAAAAACTTAAAGATCAAAATACTTTAGTCCTTGTCGATCCAGCTTTTGCTGAATCAGGTCGAATCTATCCTGGCTTTGATCAAGCCCATGTTTCTGCTATGAGAAAATTAGTCTCCCAAGCCGATGTTATTGTTCCTAATTTTACTGAGGCCTGTTTCTTAGTCGGCGAAAGATACCCAGGTGAAAGCTATGATGAGCTTTTTGCCAATCGACTTCTCGAAGAGCTAGCAGCTTTAGGACCTAAGAAGGTTGTTATTACTGGTGTTACTTTAAAGAGAGGCAACATCGGCGCTATTTATATGGATATGACCTCTTCAGAACGTTTTGGCGCTTATGGAGCCACGGCATTCCCAGATCGTTTTCATGGCTGCGGAGATTTGTTCGCTTCAGCTTTGGTTTCTTGTCTTATCTATAATATTTCTTTACTCTCTTCAATCAAGATTGCTCACGCTTTTGTTCATCGCTCTATGGCTGAGACTATCAAAGATAAAGAGAACGGTGCTCTTTATGGTGCTGAATTTGAAAAAGTATTGCCATCATTATTTAAAGATATCATGACTTCCATCCGTAAATCCGGTGTTGATGAATAATAAATTTAGATACAAAAAGCAGTCTTAAAAAAAGAGCTAACGCTTAAGAAGACAGCGATAGCTCTTATTTTTTTAATCTGAAGAAACTAGTCTTTTAATATCGGGGTTAACTGTAGTAGAGACTTGGAGAGTAGCTTTAGATAGCATAGCTCCAAATTTTACTGAAGCACCGAGATTCTTACCCTTTTCAATCATCTCATGAAGGACTCCGGCAAAGAGAGCATCGCCTGCTCCGCATTCACTTACAATGTGGGTAGCTTTCTCTACTGGTAAGTCTTCTATACGGCTAGCATTACCATAGACGATTGGATTAGAACCGTTAGAGATAACTACATTCTTAACACCAGCTGAGAGAATATCATTTGCTAAAGTATGAATGTCTTTATCCTCATTCATTAAGGTCTTAGCTTCTAAGTAGTTCATCTTGAAAAGATAGATTTCTTTTAGATGCTTGCGGAAGCGGGAGACTTTGCTAGCAGAGACAGCTTCGACATAGAAGAGATGAGAGAAGTAGTTTGCAAAGATATAATCGATTGTTTCTTGGTTTAAGTTGGCATCCAGAACGATGTTATGATGCTTAGAGGTGATGTCATTGAAGAAAGCAATATCTTCCGTGGTACGGCAGTCTAAGATTCTAGAATCACAGACACCGACTGTCATGTTTCCTAAATTATCGTTGATAGAAAGATAACTAGAGGTAGGGCAGTTCTTGTCTTCAATGGCTAAGACTTTGACCTTCAGGGAACGCAAATCACGTCTCAGTTTTTGTCCACCGGCATCGTTACCGATTGCCGTGATAAAAGTGATTTTATCCCCTAAACGAGCTAAGTTCTCAACTACGTTCCTAGCTACACCGCCAAAGGAGATGTTTAAATGGCCGATATTGGAATCTTCGGGAATAAGAGGGTTAACACTTGAGGCTGTGTAATCAATGTTAGAACCGCCGATTATAAGAAGGTCTTTCATTTTATTTTCTCCTATTGTTTTTTCAACTAAAGAAACTAATTGTTTTCTCCGCCGTTATAGTTGGGATTTTCCTGAATCTTCTCAATCTCAGAATACTTAGCAACGATTGTATTAGGACGTCCGAATAAGGTAATTTGAAGCGAAACTTCAGAATTAGTAGGATCAACGGACTCAATAGTTCCTTCGGCATCAGCAAAGGTACCAGAAAGAATCTTGACGTTATCGCCGACCTTATAGTCGGAATACATATCAGGATCTTCAATATGCATTCTCTTTAAAACAGGTTCAATCTCTTCACGAGGAATCGGGAAAGGCTTAGCACCCTTACCGGATGATCCAGTAATACCAGAGACACCAGGAGTGTTACGGACAACAAACCAAGTCTCATCAGTCATGACCATTTCAACAAAGATGTAGCCAGGATAGTAGTTCTTAGTCTTAAACTTAGGCATCATCTTACCGGTCTTCTTATCTTTAGAAAACTTAGGTTTGCCATTTTCATCTAAGACTGGATCTTCGTATTCAGCACAAATAATACGGAAAATCTTATTTTCCATACCATAAGAGATAGCTCTCTTCTCAAGCATTTCCTTTACTTGTCTTTCACGCATAGCAAAGGTATTGATGACATACCAAGCCTTTTCAGGAAGCTCATCATCGTCATCCTTGTTCTCATCAGGGTTAACTTCACCGATGAGAGGGTTAAAGGTATGCTTATGAACAGGAAGAGCCTTCTCTACAGTGGTCTCATTCTTGTTTTCTTCAGTATTGCTAGAAACAGTAGTAGTAGCAGCAGTAGCAGTAGTAGCAGTAGCAGTAGTAGCAGCAGTAGCAGTGGTATCTTCTACTTTCTTTTCTTCATCATCAATCATTAGAATTGTCCTCCGTTAATAATTGTAACAATCAAATCAGCAGCAGCACCGCTTGAAGAAGTACTGGACTTCGGAAAAGCATTGCTGAATCCCTGCATAATCTGAATAGTAAGCCAATCAGCTAAAGCAATAAATAAAGCACTGAATACAGCAATTACTAAGACAATGCCAACGGCCTTCCATAAGGTTTTCTGATCAGGCCATCTGATACGTCTAGCTTCTTCGCCGACTCCACGGAAGTAACGAGTAAACTTATTCATTTTATTTTCCTTCCTTGTGTAAGGTATACTTACCGCATTTAGGACAGAATTTTCTGATTTCTAGTCTAGTTCCATCACCGCTTTTTTTAGTGGCGTTGTAATTTCTAGACTGGCATTCAGAACAAACAAGAACTACTTTTTCACGCACGGTAATTTACCTCTCTAAGCTAAAATAAAAACCCCTTCTTTCGGGGTACGCCTATATTATATATATTTATATATAAAAAGCAAACACTTACTTCTTCTCATTATTACTTAAAGAAATTAACTGCTTATTCTTCTTATGACTCTTAACTAATAGACTGACCATTGGAATCAAAAGAATACAGGAAGCCACCAGCCAAGCCAAAGGATCAGCAGCACAGACAAAATAGAATGACTCAATTGAGGCTGTTGAATCAATGGCACCGCCATTGATTAAGGCTGGAGCATATAAGCAAATTAGTGATCTAGCAAAAAGCTCACCTATACCAGCTAAGAAGGGGAACAACGGTTTATTTAAACCTTGGAGCGTATTCCTAGTAACAAAGAGTACCATCAGTATTCCTAAACAAGGACAGGCAATGTAAAGATAAGCATTACCGTATCTTAAAGTGGTAGCTGTGACTTTATCATCGGCTAAGAAAACGTATTGATAAGCACCATTTATTGTCATTAATAAACCAACTGTCATAACAAAAATCCAAGCGCAAAGACCAATAATTAAACTATCTCGATATCCTTTTTTAATTCTATCTTCATCATGGGCGCCATAGTTCTGACCGATATAAGAAAGCATACTGGTTCCTAAAGCAGACAGAGGAGACATAAGTAAGCCATCTAATTTATTTGCAACACTATAGCCAAGCTGTGCAGGAGTGTTTAGAACAAAGTCAGCCCCTGTTGAATCAACATAGTCGTATTTTACAATAGCAGCCTGCATTATTATGATTCCAATTTGAAGGATAGCATATTGAAATCCTAAAGGTAAACCTAATCTCAAATGCTGCTTAACAAAGTTCCAAGAAACCTTAAAGTCACCTTTTCGATATCGAAGTGATTTATAACGTAAAAACGTGTAAATACAGGAACCAATAGCAGCAAGCAATTCTGAAAGTATAGTAGCTAACGCAGCACCTGCAACCCCTAGATGACAGCCGACAATAAAAGCAAAATCCAAGCCTATATTAATTAAGGTTGAAAAAACCAAAAACAAGAACGGAGTGAAAGAATCACCTAAAGCTCTAAGCGTTGAAATAATCCAGTTATAAGAAACCTGGGCAATAATACCTAAACTAATAACAAAGACATATGTGGCAGCAGCGATGTAAACGTTGTTCATCTCTGACCCTTCAGTGCTTGGTACAACACCGATAAATTTGAGAAGAGGATTAATGCAGCAAATTATCGAAATAGTGAGAATAACTGTTACCACTAAAGATAGCCAGGCCTGAAGCCAAAAGCTCTTTCTGGCATCATCAGGGTTTTTAGCACCAATCTTATTTGATACTATGACACTAAATCCACTGGTACATCCCCAAGTAAAGTTTAAGGCCATATTCACTAACGGAACTGCATCATTAAGGCCAGCAATCTCAGTTTCTGAAAGATACTGTCCGGCAATAATAGCATCAGTTAAAGAATAAATCTGTTGAAAGATTAAGCTTAAAACAGTCGGAATCAGGAAAAGAATTAGATCTTTGGTGATGCTTCCTTTTGTTAGATCGATAGGATCAAACAAATGTTTGAATTTTTTAAATAAAGTCATTCTTTGCTATTTAGTTCTTTATCATAGATATTCTAGGACTTCTATTTTAAAAAGGAAGAGAAAAGAGCAAATTCATATTTTAATGTAGAATTTTTAAGTAAAATAAGGAACTAAAAAATGAAGTCTAACTAAATAAAAGCTTTTAGTCTGCTTTTAATTTAACTATTTCCTTTTTCTTGAGGTCATCATCCCATCTAGAAGTTACAGCCTTATGGATGAAGTAAATATAAGGCATACCTAAGTTAGTTTCTACTAAAGAATCCTGAAGCAAAGTCGATATAGATCTAGTTAAGTCAGAATCATAAGTCTGACTTCTGATTCCGAATACTAATAGTAAGAATTCCCATAAGAACTGAGCCATGAATCCAATAATAAACAATCTAACAATCGGAATCTTCTTACTTTCGTCCTTATTAACAATATTCGTGATGATGACAATGAAGTAACCGACTAACATTATTAATCCCATGATTCCGTGGTATTTATTAGTTGTTCTTTGTGTCTGGAAGCAAAGCATAGTAGGAATAAGATTATTTAAGAAATCTGCTAGCAAAGGACAGCAGATCCACCAAACCACAATCAAGGTTGAGAATTCTAAAGCCTTCTTGTCTTTAGATAGCCACAGCCAAATAAAGGCAAAGTCTAATATTCCATAGCTCATAGACATCCAGAAGAGCACTCCGCCTACTCCTAAAGGACCTAATTCTGTAAGAGTATTGGTATAGTTATTAAAGGTATAGGAGAAGATCTCTCTTGAATGGGTCGCCCCATAGAAGATTCCAAAATCGACAATCCAATAAAGCAGACCGCCAGTCAAAGCCCAAAAGGCCGTGACCTTTCTTTTAGTAGCAAAAAGAATCACTACAAAAGCAATCACAAAGATGCTGTCCATGATGACATAGGCTAAAGAGAAGTTTCTAGTAGGCATGATGTAATCACTAGACTCAGTTAACAAAAGATTGTTTATCATGTCTATATTTTACCTTTTAGTTTTTAATGAATAAATTGTTTTCTTGCTTAATCAAAAAAGCACTATATCGAATGTTTTAATTTGCACTTTATCCTAGAAAAATTGGAAGAAACAAGTGAAATCACCAAACTTTTTAAATCTTTTTAGAATAACTTTTAAAAAATTTGTTCATAATCCTCCTCATCTTAATTTCATTTTTTAATGCTTCAAAAGTTCCTTTTAATCTATGCCTTTTAAAGTAAATGTTGCCCAAATCTATGTTCAGTGCTGAAGTAATTGCTTAAAAAATTCAAAAATACTTACAAATTTGTAAAATTGACCATTTACGTTTTCATTACAAATTTGTGCTATAATTGCAAAAAGGAGGTAAGAAAAGAGGAATAAGATGTCTAAAATAATCTCAATTGTCGCAGTTTCTATTGTAGGATTTGGTTTGAATGGCGCATGTATTTCTAATAATGGGTCAGTTGAGAATGGCTATGTAATGACAAAAGAACTTACCGATTCTGTTATTACAGATTTAAACTACAATTCTTCAGTTATTAATTCATCTGATGTGACTTATTCAGGAGATGGATTAACTAATCTTCCATATTCAACTAATCAATATGCTCACTATCAGGGTGTTAAGTTTACTATCACTGACAGGTATAGTTTAGATGATACTTTTATCAGTCGCCCTTCTGATGCATCAACACAATCTACCCTTCCGTATTTTGGTATTGCATTATTTGTGACTAGTTCGCCTGATTATGTCCAATCAATCGTAGCCAGTTCATCTGGGCAAAATTTAGATTCTCTTTATGCAACATGTGATAAGGAAGTTGAACAAACTATCAGTGCACAAACCAAACAGAATATTACTGTAGGTGGAGAGTAATTAGGAGCATCAATTGAAGCGTCTCTATCGGCTTTTGAAGAAGAATCTTTTGGAATCGGATCTGGAACCAGCATTTCTGTTTCATATGATTTTGATTCTACTGATTCATCAAAAACATATTCACTTTATAAAACAGTATTTCAATATAGATTTTTGATAATGATTGAATATCCAACCTCCAGTTCTTACTACTTGGATCTAAATAATGAAAAAGTCTATTATTACAATTACAGTAGCATGGGTCTTCTGACAGATACTATCTCGACTTCTCAATTTGAGATTAAAGTCAATTAATACAGGGAAATTAAATGAATAGGAAAATTAAACTATTAAGTGTTGCATTTACATTTTTAGCGAATCCTTTTTGTGGGAATAAAAGCAACATCACGAGTTTTGATAATGTTTTCAACAACATAAGACGAGCAAACTATACCCAAAAAGCAACTAGCATTGATGAAAATACTGCAAATTCATATGTATCAGATAGCAAAGGAAGACAGACAATAGAAATTCGTAAAGGAAATTATATTTTCACTAGATATGAAATAGTTAGTTCAAGAACATTTGTTAGCAGTTATTATGTTGGCTTAAGTGTTGTTCACGATCCCGCAATAGCTTCCACAAGTATTTCGATTTCATCCTTTACATCTACTACTATAGGGTATACTTCAGGATTTGGGGCAACTGCAAAAACTGGCGCTTTTGGTCTTTCAACTGAAATGGAATTAGAAATGTCTAATTATAATTCCAATTCTGAGACTTTTACTGCAGGAGTTACTTTGAGACTTGCTTCCAACAGTAAGGATAACCCCAATGAAGCAGGAACTTATTATGTCTACCTCAACGCCTATTACTCAGATGTCGTTAATATTAAGAAAAACACTGATGGCACATTCGTCTCAGCTGAATATGTAAAAAAATCCAGTTCATTAAAAACAACCTTTGCTCTTTCTCTAACTAAACCTCAGGAATTTAACCCGGTTCCTCCAAAATGCTAATGAAAAGTATAAAAAAAATAATACCATTTCTTGTATTTGTTTCCATGGTTAGCTCTTGTTCTGGGGAAACAAATTCTTCAGCCAAAACAAGTTCTGATAATTCTCCTTCTCTTTCTTCTTCTCCAGAAGTCGAAAAATTAAAAGAAATTTCATGTCCGGACAAAAATACTATTTTGGATTTTCATATTGGCGTTGGACAATTAATCTATATTCCAACTGATACTTATATGAATGTTGGAGAAGATTTCAATTGGGATGGGTCTATTAGTCTATCTAGTGTTGAAGGAACTGGAGATCTTGATAAACTGGCATTTACTCCGCAAGGAACTATAGGAAGTGTGGTTTTTTCTACTACATGTCTTGGGGAGTTTATTACACCTATTAAGATTACTTGCTTCAAAATTAAATATGACAACGAATATCTCATCTCACAACCTGAAGATATTACATTAACCTGTGATATTGATTATCCTTCTAAGCCTGATCTTCCGCCTTCTTATTTTAGTTATGACGGGTTTGGTGTCTTTTATGAGCAATACTGGACTGGTGGAATGGTGTTGGATAAACCATCATTGTATTTTGTTCTTCATAGGGATTATTTTGATTTTTCCTCTTATTACTTTATGTCATATAAAAGTTCTAATGAATCCCTCATTTCTTTCTCTAATGTTCGGTACCTTGCCATAAATCATGAAGATGAGCCAGATGATTTTTATCCTTTTGGAAAGGACTCTGATTATTTGCCTATTCCAGAGAACGGCATTAAAGCAAGTGGAGACCTTTATATTAAGATGACAGTTAACATCAATAGTGCGGTATCAAAATACTGCAATGTTGGAACTGATTTAGAGATTACACTTAAAAACCTCGGAGATACTTTCACTATCTATCGTCAATTTGCTGAATTAAATCTTAATTATATAACCCAATAAAAATGAAAAAGTTTAATTGGAAAACGTTAGTTCTATCGATTTCGGTTGTTGCAAATTTGAGTTTGCTTATTTCATTTTGTGTTCTTTTTAATAAGAACGTAAAAAACAATCCCGAAAACTATATTCCTTCTACTGCTGATGAAGTAGAAGGAATTTCAGGGTCCGGGTTTAAAGTATCAAATAGTGATTTTGCCACTTACAACAAATATGATATTTCTATTTCTTTTGAAGAGTCTCCTTTTTCTGTTCTTTCCGTAAATACTGTCACCATAAAAACTGGGGTTTCCGTTTTAAAAGGAACGCCTGTCGGAACATATAATGGGAGTGACGTACTTGCACCTAATGATGGCTGTGCTTTAAATGTTGAAGGCGATGATATCAAAAAAATTACTTTCTATTCATATAACATGTTTGATATAGAATTACCTATATCAACTAGTGACTATTATTCAAAAGATTATTCAAAATTAAGCACCCCTAAATTGTTTGTTAGTTCATCTGTTTCATATGATGTTGCCTTTTCTAGTTTTGATTTCTCAGAATTGGATTCATCAGAGAAGGTTATTGCCAAATATAAAGCCCTTGATTGCACTGCTATTTTGACTGATAAGTCTCAAGTATATTTAGAAGACATTCAAAAGCAATACGATAATTTTTTCTATATAACCAACAACAATTATGTCGAACATACCTACCAGACTTTTCAATATATTGTTAATGGGAAAATTGAAACTATACAAGTATATTTTGAGGCTATCGTTCAGGGTAATGCATTAATTTCTGGCAAAGGGTTAGCAGAAGGTTTGATTCTTTATGTCTACTAAAATTATTCAACTAAAAAACATTTCAAAATCCTTTGGTCCCAAGAAAGTATTAGAAAATCTTAGTTTAGAAGTGGATTCCGGAGAAATGGTTGCTATTTTAGGACGGTCAGGAAGTGGGAAAACAACTCTTATTAATATTCTTGCACTTTTTGATAGTCGATATACTGGTGATTATTTCCTTTTTGATCAGAAGATAAATAGGAAAAAGGATTATTCTGATTTAAGAAATAAGCGAATTGGTTTTGTGTTTCAATCATATTATTTAATTAATTCGTTGAATGTTAGAGAAAATATTCTTCTTCCATATCAATACGAATCAAGTAAAGATGAGGTTGATTTAAAGTATCTTAATTATTTGACCCAAAAGCTTAATATAACCGATCTTCTTAATGGCCCCGTTAACTGTTTAAGTGGTGGAGAAAAGCAAAGAGTTGCAATAGCTCGTGCTTTAATTCATAAACCGGATTTATTAATTTGTGATGAACCCACCGGAAATCTAGATGAAGAGACCGCTAAAGAAGTGATGAATATACTAATTTCATTCAAAGATGAAAAGCATTCAATTTTAATTGTAACTCATGATAGAAGAGTGGCTGCATTTTGTAATCGCTGTTTGTTTCTTAAAGATAGGAAACTAAATACTTATGAACAAAACAAATAAAGGCTTCTTAGGATTTATAAAAAGATGTTTTTCTTATAAAAACAATATTTTTATTTTAATTTTAAGTCTTTTTGTTTCTTTAGGGACAGCGTTAGGTATTGGTGTTATTAATTATAATCAGGAAAAAAACAGTTATTACTATGGTGATTACCCAGATAACTATTCTTTCTGTTGGAATGTTGATTGCAAAAAATCAGACCTAGTAGAAAGTACTTTTTATGGTTTGGATTATACTAAGGTATATACTGAAAAAGACGACATTACTATCACTAATCTATCGGGATATTTTCCCAAGACCCATTTTAGGATTTATGGTGTTAGTGAGAATTTTTACCACTATCCTCTTCAGTCTGTCGATTGTGATACCAATATTAGATTTTCCAATTTAGAAAAAGGAACTTCTTTTACTAAAGCGGATATAATACAAAATAATCTTTCTTTTATGATGTACACTAGTCAAGCGCATTTGTTTTCAACTAAATCTTCATCACTTACTATTACTATAAAAGGACAAAATTTTAAATTAATTGGTACTCTTAAAGATACAGCCGATATTGATAGAACTATTAATAATGATGATATTAACATTCATATCTTTGTTCCTTACTCTACACTTAATTACTTATTTGGATTGTCTCGTTGTTATTATTCAATAAACAACCAAGGTCATACTTTAAAAACAACCAAAGATAATGTCCCATATTTGGCTAATGGTATGTACAATGATTATTCCTATTTTAAGAACAGCACTTCAAAATTGAGTTTACTATTTTATGAAATTGATGGCCTTTTAATTTTCCTCTCTTTTATTTCTGTTTTGATTGTGGGTATTCTAAATATTAAGAACCGCTCAAATGAGATAGGTGTTAGGAGGGCGGTTGGTGCAACTAAAGATGATATTAGTTTTATGTTCTTGTCTGAAGGAACGTTCCTTATTGGAATATCGGTAATACTTTCTTTTGTTCTTGACGTTGCTATTTTTGGTATTATGTCTACTATTCTTTCTCAATATCACTTTATTTATGTCTTCTTCTTTGACTGGAAAAGTACGGTTTTGGCCTTATCAATTTATTATCTAGCTGCTATAATTGGTGTTTTAATTCCAGCGCTTATAGGATCTAGAACAAACATTTCGTCTATTCTTGTGGAGGAACATTAACGTGAAAAGAAATACTGTTCTTTTTTCTATCAATATTTGTTTGATGGCTCTTCTTTGTAGTATGTTTGCTATTAAATCAAAAAGTAATAATACAGATATTTATAAGACAAATTTAGTAAATGATAGTACTGTAACTGAGTTTTATTCAGGATTTAATAGGAATAATGAATCCATAGTCTACAAAGATTTAATTGAAAATGAAAACACTTCTTCCGGAATAGTAAGTATTCCTAGATACACAATTAAATTGATTGATTCAGGACTTAAAGGTGGCCAGATAGTAAAAAAGGGGACCTTGATTAATAGTACAGAGATTTCTTGTAACTCACGAGTGTTTTCTATTTCTGGTGATGATATTACTTTTGAGAATCTAGATGAAACCTTAGCAACTTCCTCTTGTGGGCTTTCTGGTATAGCGCTTGATGAGTTTGAAATCAGTTATTCGGTTAATTTCCAGAACAAAGTATTTCAGCCAATTAAAGTGATTTCCTCTTTTAATTCTATTGAATATGCTTTTGATGTTGGATTAATAATTGATAATTCTCAAGGCTTCTTTTTAAATGGGGTTTCAGTTAATGTTTCTTATGATTTGGTTATTCATAGAAAGGGAATGTTTATAAAGCAGAATTCTGTTTTCTATGATGAAAGTAATAATCCGGTTGTTCACAAACTCTATAGGATACAAGGAAGGTATTTTTATAAGATTGTTCCTATAACAATTTTAGAAGAGTTTGGAAGTTACTATTCGATAGAAGGTGATCTTAACGAAGGAAATCACTTGGTATAATGAATCAGTTTATCTGGAAGATAGCCGAAAAGGATTTTTATGTCTTATATAATACTAGAAATGGTGTTTCTGTATTCATACCTAACAAATTTGAATCTCGTGAAGAAGAAGTTCTAAATAATAATCATTTCTTTAGAGAACCCAACTATAGCAAAGATATGCCCGTAGTAAGAATCTGTTTAAATCCCACATCTGATTGTAATTTTAGATGTCGCTATTGTTTTAATTCAAAGAAGAAAAAGAAATCACTTTCCTTTTTTGATTGTCAACTCTTCATTGATAAGGTTGTCGCCTTTTTCCCAAATGCAAAAGTTTTTTATATTGATATGGCAGGTTCTGGTGAACCTCTTTTGAAAATTAATTTAGTCCTACAAATAGCTGATTATTGTCGCTTTCTAAGTGACAAAATCGAAAAAGATGTTATTCCTATGCTTGCTACTAACGGTTCTTTACTTAGTCCATCAATTGTGTCGGCTTTACAGAAACATAAAGTACTTTTTGGAATTTCTCTAGATGGTTACCAGGCTTATCATGATTCAAATCGAATAGATGTTTCAGGGGAAGGAACTTATAAGAGAGTTCTTGATAATTTTAATAAAATTAAAAATAAAAGTTTTGTGGGTGGCGCGATGACATTCGGTGATGAAAGAGTTGATGTTTATCAAGCTTACCAAAATATGCTTTCCTTATTTCAAACGGTATCTATTAGACCGGAAAGAAAGTCTTATCAAGGATTTGACTTTTCATTTATAGAAAAAGGATATGAAGAACTAACCAATCAACTTATTGATGAGGCTTTATTAGATAAGCTTATCAATATTGAAAAGATTATAAATGGAGATGATTATTTCGGGGGTTATTTAAAGAAAGTTCTTCTTGATGCTTGTTTAGCTAATAGATGTGATATAGGAATAACTAGGCTAGCTTTAGGAACAGACAAAAAGATATATGGCTGTTCTAGCTGTGTTGATATGGATTCAATGAAAATGTATGACTCTATTGAAGAGATGAAAATGAAAACTGAAACTCTTCCTTTTTACAATCAAAAAACTAAGGATTGCAAAAAATGTGTGATTGAAAACGCCTGCGGTGGCGAATGCCCTATTATGACTAATCAAGGGTATCACTCAAAAGAATTGTGCCTTTTTAGAAAGCTTTTATTTGAACTAAGCGAAAAATTATGTGGAACAATCTTCTTAAAAAACCCAAGAGCATATAAACAATTATTTCTTTTTGCTCACCAAGTATTATTAAGAAATTATGGAGATCCTGAAATAAAAGAATTACTCCATTGTTTGCCTTTTAAAATGTCATTTACTCAACTAAAAGATCTTAGAGATGAAAAGAACGATGAATATCAAAAACTAAAGACACATTACATGTAATTCACTAAAAAAGGAGGCTATTAACCTCCTTTCTTTTAGTTTTGTTTACTTAATGATATCCATTCCCATATAAGGCTTTAAGACCTCAGGGACAGTAATCGTTCCATCTTCGTTCTGATAGTTTTCAATGACGGCAGCAACGGTTCTACCTACAGCTAAGCCAGAACCATTAAGCATATGGCAGAACTCAGTCTTAGAATCCTTGGTTCTCTTGAATCTAATATTCATACGTCTAGCCTGATAATCGAGATCGTTAGAGCAAGAAGAAATTTCCTTATAGTTCTTAGTCTTAGGAACCCAAAGGCCATCTTTTTCTTCATAGTCATTATAAGAAGGAAGCCAGACTTCCAAATCATAGCATTTAGTAGCAGAGAAACCTAAGTCGCCGGTAGATAGACAGACACGGCGATAAGGAAGCTTCAATAACTCAAGAATCTTCTCAGCTTCTCTAGTTAAGGATTCAAGTTCGTCAAAGGACTTTTCTGGTAAGCAGAGTTTGACTAGCTCGACCTTCTGGAACTGATGCTGACGAATGATACCGCGGGTATCTCTTCCGGCAGCTCCAGCTTCAGCTCTGAAGCA
>ENA-UOOK01003175-UOOK01003175.1-fermentation-metagenome-genome-assembly--contig:-NODE-3175-length-19047-cov-4.067660_pt1 | contig 19047 bp, 16 predicted proteins | sample MGYA00245777_ERZ724023 | MGnify/ENA primary metagenome ERZ724023 (study PRJEB28704, sample SAMN03018312) | fermentation metagenome | biome: anthropogenic terrestrial biome; feature: soil; material...
CCCCGGAGCATCAGGGGAAAGGCCTTGTGAAAGCGCTGCTCACCCGGCTGATGGATCTATATAATGAGAAAGAAAACGACGGCTTTCTTTATCTCACCACCCAGACCTGGAGCTATAAGGCAATAAACCTGTACTCGAAATTCGGATTCAAACCCTATCGGGCGGAAAAGCCGGAAAACTGGAGATCGGAAAATTTCACCGAAGAAAACGAGCGGGCGTGGGAGATCATCCGGCAGAAAATAAAAGAAAATGATAAACATTATTGATACTTTTGAGGAGATTGTCCGGCTTGCTGAAAAAGGGACTTTTTCCATGGATAAATGGGAACGGTATGCGGCGTCCATATCCGAGAGCCTTCCCCCGAAGCTTTTGGAGGACGCAAAGGATTATGACTTTGACAGCCAGATTTTCCCCATATTGGAATCGGCATTAAATAGCCCTTCCCAGGCAGAACGGGCGCACCGGTCGTTTCTGAAGGTAACGGATAAGCTGCCGCAAAGATTTTATGAGGTATTCGGCTTTGAGCCGGATGTTCAGATCGTGCTGTATCTTGGACTTTGCAGCGGAGCGGGATGGGCCACCGAGCTGGACGGCAAAAAGTTTGTGCTGCTGGGCCTTGAAAAAATAGTGGAGCTGGACTGGTGCAGCGAAACCAATATGGTCGGGCTGGTTTACCACGAGCTGGGGCATATGGTACATGATACGTTGGGCACACTGCGCGTCGAAACAAAAAAGGCTTCCGACCGCTCGGCCTGGCAGCTTTTTCAGGAAGGGGTCGCCATGTACTGTGAACAGCTGCTTTGCGGCAGGAATGATCTTTATCATCAGGATAAAAACGGATGGCTTGCCTGGTGCCGAGAGCATAAAAAAGAACTGTTTTCAGAATATTTCCGCAGGATGGACCTAAACGAAAGCACACAGGATTTTTTCGGTGACTGGTGCAGCTACCGGGGACACAGCGACACCGGATATTATCTGGGCTGCGAATTTGTCAAAGATCTGGTGAAAAAATATTCTTTCCAGAAAACTGTCCGAATGGACTTGAATCAGGTGAAAGAAGGACTTAATGGCTTTCAGGCATCTTTGTGTCCGGTGCGAACTGTTTGACAATCCTTTGAAAAACCTGTAAAATAGAGTGGATATAAGGACAGATAAAAGCAATTACCGCAAACAGCGTGAAAATAAAGAAAAACCGCATGATACTGAAGATAAACGGAGGCTGTGCCAGTGGGACTTTTAGAGAAAATATTCGGGAATTACAGCAAAAAGGAAATAAAACGAATCAGTCCAGTTGCCCAGAAGGTTTTTGACCTGGAGGAAAGCTATAAGGCCATGAGCGACGCGGAGCTCAAGGGCACTACCGCAAAGCTGAAGGAACGCCTTGCAAACGGCGAAACTACCGACGATATTCTGCCCGATGCCTTTGCGGCCTGCCGCGAAGCCTGCGACCGGGTGCTGGGCAAACGCCCGTTCCCGGTCCAGGTTATCGGCGGTATCATCCTGCATCAGGGGCGCATTGCCGAGATGAAAACCGGTGAAGGAAAAACCATTGTGGCGACTATGCCCGCTTACCTGAACGCACTGGAGGGCCAGGGCGTCCATATCGTGACAGTCAACGATTACCTGGCCAAGTTTCAGTCGGAGGAAATGGGCAAGATCTACCGTTATCTGGGGCTTTCCATCGGCGTAATTCTCCATGATCTGGATAACGACGCCAGGAAGGCCGCCTATGGCTGCGATATTACTTATGGCACCAACAACGAGCTGGGCTTTGATTATCTGCGCGACAACATGGTGATCTACAAGGAGAAAAAGGTGCAGCGGGGCCATCACTTTGCCATTGTGGACGAGGTGGACTCCATCCTGATCGACGAGGCCAGAACCCCCCTGATTATTTCCGGGCAGGGCGACAAATCCACCGATTTGTATACCATCGCCGATAAATTTGCCAGGACATTAAAAAAGATCAAGGTCGTGGAGCTGGACGACAAGCAGACCAACGACGATGTGGACGGCGACTATATCGTGGACGAAAAGGCCCGCACCGTGACGCTGACCAAATCCGGCGTCAAAAAGGCCGAACAGTATTTTAATATTGAAAATCTTATGGACCCCGAGAACATGACCGTTCAGCATCATATCAATCAGGCCATCAAGGCTCATGGCATCATGCAGAACGAGATTGACTATGTGGTCAAGGACGGACAGGTTATCATCGTTGACGAGTTTACCGGTCGTCTGATGCTGGGCCGCCGCTATAACGAGGGACTCCATCAGGCGATTGAGGCCAAAGAAGGCGTCAAGGTGGAGAGAGAGTCCAAGACCCTTGCCACCATCACCTTCCAGAACTATTTCCGTCTATATAAAAAGCTGTCTGGTATGACCGGCACCGCCATGACCGAGCAGGAGGAATTTACCACCATCTACAAGCTGGACGTGGTGGAAATCCCCACTAACCGGCCTGTTATCCGTATCGACCATCCCGACGCAGTTTATAAGGCCGAGGCGGGAAAATACCGCGCTGTCATCAGTCAGATTGAGGAGTGCCACAAAAAAGGACAGCCGGTGCTGGTGGGTACCATTTCCATCGAAAAGTCCGAGCTGCTGAGCGGAATGCTCAAGCGCAAGGGGATCAAGCACGAGGTGTTAAACGCCAAGTATCATGCCAAGGAAGCGGAAATTGTCGCACAGGCCGGCAAATACGGTGCCGTTACGATCGCCACCAACATGGCCGGACGCGGTACCGACATTATGCTGGGCGGAAACTCCGAGTTTATGGCCAAGGCGGAAATGCGCAAGCTGGAGTATCCCGAGGAAATGATCGTGGAAGCGACCAGCTTTTCTGAAACTGAGGACGAAGAAGTTTTAAAGGCAAGGGAAGTCTTTAAGCAGCTGAACGATAAATACAAAAAGGCCATTGAGCCTGAGGCCCAGAAGGTTAAGGATGCCGGCGGCCTGCTTATCATCGGCACCGAGCGCCACGAGTCCCGCCGTATCGACAATCAGCTCCGCGGACGTTCCGGCCGTCAGGGAGACCCCGGCGAAACCAAGTTTTACCTGTCGCTGGAGGACGATTTGATGCGTCTGTTCGGCGGCGAGCGGATTCAAGGCATGATGGAAAGCCTTGGAATCGACGAGGATACTCCCATCGAGAACAAGATTCTGACAAGCTCTATCGAATCTGCCCAGACTAAGGTGGAAGCCAGAAACTTTGGTATCCGCAAAAACGTGCTTCAGTTTGACGACGTAATGAACCGCCAGCGCGAAATCATTTACTCTCAGCGCAATAAGGTCCTAAACGGTGAAAGTCTGAAGGACAATATCAGAAAGATGATCCAGGATACGGTGGAAAATGCCGTCAATACTTTTTTGGCTGATGGGGAGGTACACGACGACTGGAACCTGATTGGCTTAAAGGACTATTTTCTGGGTGTCCTGCCGCTGGATAACGAATTGAGCTTTACCACGCAGCAGCTTACCGATGTGTCTAAAGACGATATAAAAGAGCTTTTGCTGAAAAAGGCATTCGAAATTTATGAGGCCAAGGAAAAGCAGTTCGGCGAAAAGATGATGCGGGAAATCGAGCGGGTGGTGCTGCTTAAAAACGTCGATATCAAGTGGATGGACCACATTGATGCCATGGAGGAATTAAAGCGGGGCATTTATCTGCGTTCCTACGGGCAGAAAGATCCTGTTGTGGAATACCGTATTGAAGGCTCTGAGATGTTCGACCAGATGACAGAGTCCATCAGGGAGGACACTATACGTCTTCTGCTAACAGTGCAGATCAAGAATCCCAACGACGAGCCAAAGCGCGAGCAGGTGGCAAAGCCGACCACGGCTTCCGTGGCGGGAGACGGTTCCACCGCCAAGCAGCCGGTAAAAAAAGGAGTAAAGGTTGGACCTAACGACCCCTGTCCCTGCGGCAGCGGTAAAAAATATAAAAAGTGTTGCGGCCTGAATAAATCATAATAGATGCTGTATTAAGAATCAGGACATATTTCCGGACTTAGAAAAGAAACGGAGATATGTCCTTTTTTATGGAAAAAATTAAAGTTTAAAAATATGCGGGAAATTGAAGAAAAGCGGAAAGCATACTCGTTATATAAGTGCAGGCGGGTAAAAAAGGGCGGTGATAGGGCAGATTATGACACAAAAAAATTTCGGCAGACTGGTAAAGCAGTATGAAAAGCTGGTTTACAGCATCTGCTATCAGCTGACCCAAAACCACCACACCGCGGAGGACCTTGCACAGGAAACCTTTTTGTCTGCCTATTATCATATTGATTCCTGTCCGGAGGAAAATTACCGGCCATGGTTTGCCCGCATTGCCGCCAATAAGGCCAAGGATTTCCTGAAAAGCGCCTATCATCGGAGGGTGACGGCTGCCGAAGAGAGCGAAATGCCCGAAATCCTGTCTGAGAAGGATAATCCGGAGGAACTGGTGGTTTCCGAGGCCAGTTCCGAAAAGGTAAAGCGAATGATCTGGGAGATGAAGGAGCCTTACCGGCAGCCCGCCGTATTGTATTTTATCGAGGAACAGTCGGTGGACGAAATCAGCAGACGTTTAAACCGCCCGGGAAAAACCGTTTACACCCAGCTTGCCCGGGCAAGAACCATACTGCAAAATCAAATGGGAAGGGAGAAAGACCATGAATCTGTTTTTGAATGACGGACATCTTGCCGAAGGAGCCTTGCAGGCGCTGGAGGATGGCAGACTGTGCGAGAGTGACCGCCTGCAGATTGCCGAGCATTTAAGCGTCTGCGACGACTGCCTTTTGCAGTACAGCCTGTTTTTGACCGATGACAGATGCCTTTCTCCTGAAATGCCGCTGGAGCCGCCGGTGACGGAGAAGGTACGCCGTCGGGCGGTAAAGGTTTTTACCAGCCGCTACGCTGTGGCGGCTGCCTCGATCCTGCTTGCCATGGCCTTATGGGCCACCGGATTGTTTAACGCGCTGGTTCCCGACCGGACATCTGCTTCTCAGGGAGAAAACAAGGACAAAATCAGTCCTATATCGGTGCTGACTACCGTAAGCACCTCCATTGACCACTTTTTTAACAGCATTACCGAAGGGCTTTCCAGGGGATGGGAGCCTCATCAAGGTAAAAATAATTCTGAAACGCAGAGCAACTGATTTTGATAAAGGAGAATTACTATGAGAAAAAATGGGCTTTTGACTTTTATTTTCGCCTGTATTCCGGGAACAGGCCAAATGTATCAAGGGTATATGAGGCGGGGAGTTTCCCTGATTCTTTTGTTTGCCCTGAATATTTTTGTCACCTCCATCATTCCCATTGCCGGGATTTTTCTGCCGGTGATCTGGGCGTACAGTTTTTTCGACACCTTTCATATTCATAATGCCGTCAACGATGCATACGCCAGCCTGAAAGATGGCTATTTATTCGGGCTTGGCGAAACGGATTCCGGGACGTTAAAAAATCTGTTTGGAAAAAAGCATATCCTGATCGGAAGCGCTCTTGTTATTGCAGGCGGATACATGACGCTTGAGAAGTTTATTCGACCGCTGCTGGTGCGGTTCTGGAGTGATACCGATATTTATTGGCCTATTGAAATGCTGGATTCACTTCCGTCTTTTTTTGTTGCGGCTGTCCTGATTGGACTGGGTATTTATCTGGTAATAGGCAAAAGGCCTAATCGGAAAATTGAAGAGGACTTTATAGAATACAGGGGAAATACCAACAATCGCAAGGAGGAGCAGAGATGACGGAACAAATGAATAATATGGACAACATGGATAATATAGGGCAGGAAGAAATCAACCGGGCAGAAAGTCCGCAGGAAGAAATCAAGGCTTCTCCGGAGTCTGCAAAATACAATCCGCCTCCCGTTTTCACGGCTCCGGCGGTAAAAGAAAAGGAGCAGCCGCCCCGCAGGGTGGGCACCATCACCATGGGGCTGTGCCTGATCCTCTGCGGAGCAGGATTGTGCGCGTATCTGGTTTACCCCTTTAAAAACATCGAATACATTTTACGGTTTGCCCCTCTTGTGCTGGTTGGCCTTGGAATTGAGATTCTGATAGCCAACGCCACCTGCAAAAACAGAAAACTGAAATATGATTTCTTGAGCATTTTTATTTCCGTGATTTTAATCGGTGCCAGCATCTGCGCTACTGTGTTTTCAGTCTGGATCGATTATTTCAGCCCGAAAAGCTTTGAACAGCGGCGGCTTTTGCAGGATGAGCTTTACAGCTTTTGTTATGAACAGCTGGAAGACGAACCGGTTGACACGCTTACCATCCAGTGGGATGAATCTTATCCGTATTTGAATTATTATTACGTGAATCCCGATACTACTTTGGACGAGATAAAAAGCAGTTCCGAGTTGGGCATGCAGTTAAATTTGAAAGGGAAATACGAGTCAAAATCGGCATTTGCCAAAAAAGTAAAAGAGATTGTTCAGAAGCTGAATCAAAACGGGATAAAGCCCGGAAGCATTGATTTTTGGAGCGAGTCTGCGGACGGTTCTTATAGGCTGTGGCTGAACGGCTGGTTTCAGCAGGGCTTTTCGGCGGAGGAACTGGCCGAAAATATAGTGGAATATAACGCAGAAGGCGAACAAATACAGCAGGAATAAAAAGCGCGGCATTTCTTTATCTCCAAATTATAAAAAGGAGAGAGAAAGCCGCGCTTTTTTCTAAGAATTACGCATTGTTTTTTATTTTTTCTTATATTATAATAAAGAAAATACATAAGGGGGATGTTTTATGACGCGAAGAGGACCTGTGGAAGTTATTTTGCTTTCTATCGTTACCTGCGGCATCTACTATTTATATTGGATCTATGCTATGTCAGACGAGGTGAATCGCAGCATTGGCGACAATACCGATCTTTCTCCGGCCACCGAGCTTTTGCTCAGTATCGTTACCTGCGGCCTGTATACAATTTACTGGTACTATAAATTCGGAAAGAAGCTGGTGCAGCTTGCGGGAATGCGGGGCACTTATGTTACCGATAATTCTTTGGTTTGCGTTTTGCTCTCCATATTCGGCTTCGGAATCATTTCGGCCGCTATTTTGCAAAGCCAGTATAATCAGCTGATGGGTGCGGGCAACTAAATTAAAAGATGAAAAAACCGCGCGGGGATTTCCCGTGCGGTTTTAATATTTATCGGCGGAGCAGCCAGAATATCAGGGAAAATGCTCCATATAAAATAGGCTGATGAATCAGATAGAGAAACAGGGTGTTTCGCCCGACAAGAGAAAGAAATGAAAACCGGCTGCGGTAAAAGCGGGAGGGGAGCCGGTTTTTTTGGAGAAAGACTCCGGCAAAGGCCCCGCAGAGGAACAGAAACATCCAGGGCAGCAGAGGATAATAGTCCGAAGAAAAAAAGGTATCGTTAAAAAATCCCAGCGGGGAAAAATAATTGGTGGAAGAAAGCGGCTCCGGCAGCTTTATTTCCAGCAGGTACGGAACCCCCAAATAGCCGTAAGGGACCCGCCGTGTTAAAACAAACAGTATGGCGGTGATTCCTATACCGGTTGCCGGCGAAAGCTTGTCCAGCAGCTTGTGAATCAGGGCGAACAGTAAAATACAGGTGCCGATCAGGTGGAGGACGCCGAATACAATCAGCTGATCGGGAACAAAAAGATAGGTAGCGGCGGTAAGGATCATGGCAAAACCGAGGCAGTAGAGGCCCCGCCGCAGGTTGCTGCGGCTGAACCTGCTGGAAATTCCCGCAATAAAAATAAATGTGCCGGCAATAAAGTCCCGCAGGATATTGACTACCGCGCTGGAAAAAAACGGGATAGGGACGTCAAATATAAAGCACAGGTCATAGGCGGCATGGTATAAAATCATCAGGAGCAGGGAAGCCCCTTTGATTTCATCCAGCAGGCCGATACGGTGTTTCTTGTCTTGCATTGACAGCTTCCTTCCTGTGGGCAATCGGAAAAGATTGTAAATTGCTTGAGAACCGATTATAATAAAGCTAAATTTTATATGCGGGTTGCTGCGGCAAGCCGAAAGCAAATTTCAAATACCGCAAGACGGGCCGTAAAAATAAGAGAAAATAACTACTTTGCGGTTATTATACCAGATGCCGGGCGGCAACTCAATGATTATTTTCAGTTGGGGGTATGAATCGTGGTTTGGGGAATTATCATACTGGTTATTATTCTGCTGGCATGTGCCTTTTTGTTTTTTATAACTCCTGCAAAGGCGTCAGAAGCGCTCCGTCCGGGCTTTTATGCCCATCGGGGACTTCACACCCGGGATAAGTCCGTTCCGGAAAACTCCATGGCCGCCTTTGCAAAAGCGGCAGACTGCGGGTATGGTATTGAGCTGGATGTGCAGCTGACAAAAGACGGTCAGGTAGTGGTTTTTCATGATTTTAACCTGCTGCGGGTCTGCAGGGAAGCGAGGATGCTAAAGGACTGTACCTATGAGCAGCTTCAAGGGTACCCGCTGGAGAATACCGCCCAGACCATTCCGCTATTTTCCGAGGTGTTAAAGCTGATTGGCGGGCGTGTTCCGCTGATTATTGAACTGAAAAACGAGAGCTTTTCCAACGAGCTGGAGAAAAAGACGGCGGAGCTGCTTAAGAATTACCAGGGCGGTTTCTGCATAGAATCTTTTAACCCATTTTCGGTAAGATGGTTCAAAAGGCACGTCCCCCGCATTGTACGGGGGCAGCTTTTGACCTCTTTTGATAAGGAAGGCGGCGTCCGGTCAAAGCTTCGCAGGGTTATATTGCAGAATCTTCTGCTGAATTTTCTTGCAAAACCGCAGTTTATTGCCTGCAACTATTTATATTATAAAAATTTTCCGGTAAGATGGTGCCGGTTTCGGGGCTGCGCTCTTGCAGCCTGGACTATCCGGGATGAAGAAACCATCGAACAGCTGCAAAAAGATTTTGACATCATCATTTTTGAGCATTTTCTACCCAAAGTAAAGGAAGACAAATGTCAGATTAACAAAGCGTAATTTTTTGCGTTCTATATTCCATGGGGACTATCCACAAATCGTGAAAAACCGTTGAAAACTATGTTGAAACTGTTGATAACTGCTGTTAAAATATTTTTATCTATCGAATTTCAGGCGAAAAAATGAGGACGCCATTTTTTGGTTTGCAAAAAATATCCTTTTTGAGTTTTTGATGAAAGCAGTTGACAAACCCTGTTTTCTGTGATTTCATGGGACGTGCTTTCTGGTTAACGATACACTAATACCCTCCGTAATATAAAGGAGCAGGGCATTCTGCAGAAAATATTGGGCTGTATGCGAAAGGCAGTTCAGGATTACCGTTTTATTGAGGATGGGACCGTATTGCTCGCAGGCATTTCGGGCGGAAAGGATTCGGCAGCGTTACTACAGGTCATTCCCCTGGGAAGGATTTATGCAGGCAGCTTGGGGCAGAATTATTATATCAGGCGGGCCCGGATCGACGAGATGATTTTTGATATCCGCAAGTAGCCCAATCTGTGCGGCCTTTGCGCCCGCATGCGGAAGGGAGCATTGCACAGCGCGGCCGGGGAGCTTGACTGCAATAGGATTGCGTTAGGGCATCATTACGACCATGTGGTGGAAATCTTTATCATGGACCTGTTTTAGGAAAGGTGCATCGGCTGCTTTTGCCCAAGACCTGTCTTCTCCGCAAGGACCTGACCGTGATCCGGCTGCTGGTCTATAAGGTCAGGAATGGCTGCAGAAAATGGAAAAAAGAGCGGCACGGTTTTAAGAGCCTGTTTTTTGAGACTATGAGAAGAACCGGAATCGACGGCTGGTAACTTTTGTTGGGAGGCAAGCAGGCATGGAAAAACGGCAGCATCCCATTAACATTGTAGAAAATATGGGAAAGCTTATCTTTTTGTTGTTGATTCCCGTACTCCGTGGTCTGCTTTCTTACAGCGGAGGCGGGATTACCGCATGGATTACTGGAGCCTGGCTGGATATTGTCATTGTGGGGACGATTTTGTCCGTGGCAGTCATCCGCTGGCTTTCGGGCACCTACCGGATTACGGGAAGCGGAATCGCCTTTCAGAAAGGCGTGCTGATCCGCCGGGAAATTTCAGTGGATTTTGACAGAATCTCTACGCTGACGGCGGAAAGCCTGTTTTATTATAAGCTGTTTCGGGCCGTGAGGGTACGGGCGGATACCGACGGGGGCGGCAGACGCAGTTCCGATATCCGGATGACGCTAAGGGAAGCGGACGCCGAGCAGTTGCTTGCCCTCAATGAAAAAAGCAGGCAGTCGGAGGAAAGCTTCATTAAGCGGGTATATAAGCCGAAGGGGCTTTATATCGCCGCCGTTTCGGCGGTTTTATCCAACTCCTTTGCCGGGGTGCTGCTTGCGTCCACTTTTATATCCAATCTGGGCAGTATCCTGGGGGAGGAATTTAAAAACCGCATATACGGCACCGTTGCCTATATTGCACGGCTGCTGGCTTTTGGGCTGTCTCCCGCGGCGGCGGCCTTGGGATATGCGATTATGGGCGGCTGGCTGGTTGCGTTTATCAGCAATCTTATCCGGCATAAAAACTTTACGGCTGTGCGTTCCCAAAATATTCTTCAGATCAGCGGCGGCTTATTTACCACCCGGCGCTATTCCGTCACGGTGGAAAACATTAATTATCTGGATATTTGCCAGAGTGTATCTACCAAAATCTTGCGCCTGTATACCGTTTTTATGCAGGCCGCCGGATACGGCAAGTCAAAAAATGATATGTCTTTACTGGTTCCCGCGGCAGGCTATAAGGAGCTTACCAAAACGCTGAAGCTTCTGGTTCCGGAGTATTCCTTAAAGCCTCGTTCGGTTTATCCGAGATTTCGGTCCATTATGCGTTTTCTCACTTTTCCTTTGGTGTTGATGGTACTGCTGTGGGCTTCCGCCCGTATTTTTTTGCTGCTGCTTCCTTCCTGGAAAGATCTGATTCTGTTTTCCGCCGTTATGATTTTTTTGCTGCTGGCCTGGTTTCTCGCCCTTCGGCTGACCAATTTTTTCACAACGGGCATCAGTTTTGATAAAAGCTTTGTGATTTTGCGGTATTCCAAAGGATATTACCTTCATACCGCGCTGATCCCTCATCATAAAATCAGTCGTATCGAAATCCGTCAGACGATTTTGCAGCGCTGGGGCAATACCTGCGACGTGGTCCTCTATTCTTACTCCGAAGGGAAAAATGTCCACCGGGTGAAAAGCGTGGACAGGAAACAGGCTTTGACATTAATGGGCCTTTTGGAAAAAGCGGATACAGTAAAGTAAAAGCTAACCGCCCCGGCAAGCCGTTTTTTGGCTTGCCGGGGCGGTTATATAAAGAAAAGGAGAAAAAATGAAAAAAGCAAAATTTAAGATAGCAGGTTATGAGGGAACATATTCGTCTGCGTTAAAGCTGACGGTTTTGGTCTGGCCGCTGCGGTAGACCTCCATCGTAACGGTGTCGCCTACCGAAAGGCTGCTCTTGATGGATTCCAGATCCTCGGAAGAGCTGACCTTTGTACCGTTTACCGACGCGATATAGTCGCCCGCCTCAAGCCCTGCCGTTTCGGCACTGGAACCGGAAGTGACGGAGGCTACGTAGGCACCCAGATAATTAACACGGTACATTCTGGCCACCGTAGCGGAGGTGATGTCTACCACAGAGAAGCCTAAAGCTACTCTGCCGCGCACATAACCATATTGCATCAGCTCGTCTACCACGGTTTTTACGTCGTTAATGGGGATGGCAAACCCAAGGCCCTCCACGTCTTCACCGGAGGATTTGGCAACCACGATGCCGACCAGCTGGCCCTGACTGTTAAACAGGCCGCCGCCGGAATTTCCAGGGTTGATCGCCGCGTTGGTTTGCAGCAGGTTCATGGTTTCGCCGTCCAGGCTGATTTCCCTGTCAAGCGCGCTGATGATGCCGTCGGTGACAGTACCTCCCAGTTCGCCCAAGGGGTTGCCGATGGCTACCGCCGTTTCACCGACTACAAGGGAGTCGGAATCGCCCATGGCCGCGGCCTGTAAGCCTGTTGCATCAATTTTGACGACGGCGACATCCGCCTGAGAATCGGTGCCGACTAAAGTAGCGTCGTAAGAATTACCGTTTCTCAGCGTAACCTTAATGGAGTTGCTGCCTTCAATGACGTGATTGTTGGTAACGATGTAGCCGTCGGAGGAAATAATCACGCCGCTTCCGGCGCCTTCAGAGATGTATTGATTCATCCAGGTTCCGGTGGTGACGCTTTCAGTGGTGATTTCCACCACACTGTCGGCGGTCAGGGCCGCTATCTGAGCAACAGTCAGGTCGGAACCGGAGGAAGCAGACTGGGCAAGCAGGGCGTAGGAAGAATTATCACTGGAAGCTGTCATCGGGGTTGTCTGCGTCGTCTGGGTCCGGTTTCCGCCGTTTTCAGAAAGGGTGCCGGCCAGGTATCCGCCGCCGAAGCCTACGGTTGCGGAAGCGGTAATACAGATGGCCGCAAAGGCCGCAGCGGTTTTCAGGGTAAGGGATTTGCCGGGCTTCTTTTCCTTTTTCAGAGGCTTTTTGTAGCTGCTGAAATCTGGGGCGCTGTAACTCTGGGGATAGGAATGCAGGTCTTCGGCAAAGTGTTTGTTTTCATCGTTTTCGACGTTATGGTTGAAACGGTTGTCGTCTAAGTAACTCATAAGGAAACCTCCTTCTAAGTAAGCTGTATTGGTTTTTACTATGCTTAGAGTATACCCCCCAATTATGTCTTTAGTTTGAATACATCCTGAAAGAACAGTGAAAATTTGTCATAGGCCGTAAAGAGTTTATTACCCGTTTATGAACGGGTAAAATAAATAGGAGTAAAAAGGAGCGGGTAAAAATGAAAAAAGCGCTAATCCTGGGAGGCAGTTATTTTATCGGAAGGCAGTTGGCTCAGGTGCTGCTGGAGCACGGTTTTGCAGTCTATACCTTAAACAGAGGAACCAGAAAAGACGTCGATCCAAGAATTCATCTGCTGACGGCAGACAGAAACGATCCGGAGCAGATGAGAGCGGCTTTAAGCGGGCACAGCTTTGACATTGCTGCGGATATCAGTGGTCTAGACGGCGCACAGACAGAAACCGTCTGCCGCTTTCTTAATATCAGCCGGCTCGGTGTGTTTGTTTTTCTTAGCTCCAGCGCTGTTTATGATATTGACAAATTAACGCAGCCCTACAAGGAAACCGACCCGCTGAAAGAAAATAAATACTGGACTTTTTATGGGCAAAACAAAATTTACGCCGAGCAGGTTTACACAAGGTTTTTTATAAGATCCGGTATTCCGCTGGTAATTCTTCGCCCGCCTTATGTTTACGGAGAAAATAATTATGCGCAGAGGGAAAGCTTTGTTTTTGAGCATCTTTTAAATAGAAAGCCGATTATCACTCCCAAGGCCAATAACCGCATCCAATTTATTGAAGCAAGGGATCTTGCCGAAACCATCCTTTTTCTTATCGGCTCTCCGGTAACGGAGAATGCGGCAATATACAATGTGGGAAATGTCCATGCAGTTACCTTCCGGGAGTGGGTGGAATCCTGCGGAAGAGCCGCCGGAATCTTACCGGAAATCATAGAATATGACAACCTTGCACATAATCGCAAAGCACGTGATTTTTTCCCTTTTTTTGATTATGACAATGTTCTGAATGTTAAAAAAATTAAGAGGTTTTACCCGAAGGAAACAGATTTTATAAAAGGGCTGGAAAAAACATATGGATGGTATCTGCATGAGAAGGACAATATTGTATTGAAACCGCAGATGACGGACAACGAAAGAAATATTTTAATCGAAATCCACGAAACAAGGGAAAAAGCATAAGACTGATTGACCGATATGCTGAAATTATTTAAAATCAGAGAGAAAGACATTGCTAAAACAAACAAAAGCTATTATAATATTTTATACATGTAGCAGTATAAACTGATAGCAGAATAAATTGTTGGTCAAGGGGGACAAATGATGATAACCGGCGCGGAAGCGATTGTGAAGAGTCTTGAAAACGAGGGAGTGTCAGTCGTCTTCGGATACCCCGGCGCCGCTATCTGCCCTTTTTATGACGCGCTTACCAAAAGCGGAAACATCCGGCACATTCTGGTGCGGCAGGAGCAAAACGCAGGACACGCCGCCAACGGCTATGCCCGCATGACCGGAAAACCCGGTGTCTGCATCGCTACCTCCGGTCCGGGAGCCACCAACCTGATTACCGCCTTGGCTACCGCATATATGGACAGCATCCCCGTGGTTGCCATCACCGGTCAGGTAAGCAGCGATCTTTTAGGGCGCGACGTGTTTCAGGAGGCCGATATCACCGGAGCAGCCGAGCCGTTTACCAAGTACAGCTATCTCTTGAAAAATGCCGCCAATCTGCCCCGTATTATCAAGGAAGCCTTTTATATTGCCGGTTCCGGACGTCCCGGTCCGGTCTTAATTGATATCCCCGTAGACGTGCAGAAAGCAAAGCTTGAGTTTTCCTATCCCTCCGAGGTCAATATCCGGGGCTATAAGCCAAGCGTGAAGGGAAACTTCATGCAGATCAAGCGGGTCTGCGCCGAGCTTCATAAAGCGAAAAAACCCCTGATCTGCGCCGGCGGCGGTGTAATTTCTGCCGACGCAGGGAAAGAGCTTGCCGCTTTCAGTGAAAAGTACCATATTCCTGTGGTTTCCACCATGATGGGAATCGGCGTAATGCCTCCCGCCCATCCGCTCTACCTCGGCATGATCGGGATGCATGGCTTGAAAGCCGCCAACCGGGCGCTGAGCGAGGCCGATCTGCTGATGATTATCGGCGCCAGGGTGGGGGACAGGGCGGTGGCAACTCCCGACGCACTGGAAAACCGTTCCGTGATTGTTCATATCGACGTTGACCCTGCCGAAATCGGCAAAAATGTGGGCACCAATATCCCGCTGGTAGGAGATGCTAAAACGGTATTTAGGCAGCTTTTGGAGCAGACGGTGGAGGCCGACTTTTCAGAGTGGTCGTCCTATCTGACCGAAATCAAAAACATCCGGAACATTGACGATAAAGAGCGCACCGGCTGCATTAACCCCAAGGCGTTTATCAAAACGCTGTGCGAAAAATGTGAAGATAATGCCTGCGTTGTGGCGGATGTCGGCCAGAATCAGATCTGGAGCGCCAATTATTACGCAGTGCAAAACGGTCGGTTTCTGACCTCCGGTGGCATGGGCACTATGGGATACAGCCTTCCCGCCGCCATGGGGGCAAAGGCCGCCGACCCGGACAGGCAAGTGATTGCCATCTGCGGAGACGGCTCCATGCAGATGATGATGATGGAGCTCGCCACCATCTGCCAGCATGACCTGCCTTTGAAAGTCATTGTGATGAAAAATACCCGGCTGGGCATGGTTCGGGAGCTGCAGGCAAAGCTTTACCATAAAAACTATTCGGCAGTATTTTTAGATAAAAGCCCGGATTTTTTGCTGCTTGCCAAGGCTTATGGAATTAAGGCCAAACGGGTGGACAACGATCGGGATGTTCCTGCCGTTATTGATGAGCTGCTTTCTGAAAAGGAATCCATGCTGCTGGAATGCGTAGTGGACCCTGAAGAGTCTTCTATTTAAGGGAGGAAATTGAAGTGAAGCACACCTTATCCGTTTTAGTGGAAAACCGAGCCGGTGTTCTTTCCAGGATTTCCGGCCTGTTTTCCCGCAGGGGCTTTAATATCGAAAGCTTGGCTGTCGGTATTACCGAAGACCCCAGCTTATCCCGTATGACGATTGTGGTGGAAGGAAATGAATATACCGTTGAGCAGGTGGAAAAGCAGCTTAATAAACTGGTTGACGTCATCAAGGTGCGCAGGCTGGAAGCCGGTGAGCTTTTAAGCCGCGAGCTGATGCTGGTCAAGGTTAATGCGGATGTGGCGAAGCGCGGCGAGATCATGAATATCGCCGAGATTATGGAGGCACGGATTATCGACATCAGTCTGAATACCCTGACGCTGGAAATCAGTGCCACCCCGGAAAAAATTGATCTTTTTGAGGAGCTTTTAAAGCCCTATATCATAAAAGAGCTGGTACGAACCGGTATGATTGCCATTGAAAAAGGCGCTGATACCATTAATACTAAAATTCAAAAATAAAAGAGAGGTAATTGAAAATGGCAAAAATCTATTATCAGGCTGACTGTAATCTGGGATTACTGGATGGAAAAAAGGTCGCCATTATCGGCTACGGCAGTCAGGGACACGCTCACGCGTTAAACCTGCATGAAAGCGGTGTGGATGTAGTTGTCGGCCTTTATGAAGGCAGCAAATCCTGGCCGAAGGCGGAAGCTGCCGGCTTAAAGGTTACGACTGCTTATGAGGCTGCAAAGCAGGCTGATATTATCATGATTCTGATCAACGATGAAAAACAGGCTGCTTTGTATAAGGAAAGCATTGAGCCGAACCTGACCGAAGGCAAGACGCTTGCCTTTGCACACGGTTTCAACATCCATTTTGGTCAGATTGTTCCTCCTGCCAATGTAGACGTTATTATGATCGCTCCCAAAGGCCCGGGCCATACCGTACGCAGCGAATATGTAGAGGGAAAAGGCGTTCCCTGCCTGGTGGCCGTTCATCAGGACTATTCCGGTAAGGCGCTGGATGTCGGTCTTGCCTATGCCGCCGGAATCGGTGGCTCCAGAGCAGGCGTTTTGATGACCACCTTTAAGCAGGAAACCGAAACCGACCTGTTTGGCGAGCAGGCTGTCCTTTGCGGCGGTGTTACCGCTTTGATGCAGGCTGGCTTTGAAACCCTGGTAGAAGCGGGCTATGATCCTCAGAACGCTTATTTTGAGTGCATCCATGAAATGAAGCTGATTGTCGACCTGATTTATCAGGGAGGTTTCAGCAAAATGAGATACTCCATCTCGGATACTGCAGAATACGGCGATTATGAAACCGGCAAGCGCATTATTACCGAGGAAACCAAAAAAGAAATGAAGAGGGTTCTCCATGAGATTCAGGACGGTACCTTTGCCCGTAACTGGATTCTGGAAAACCGCGTGGGCCGTCCTCATTTCAACGCCTCCAGAAGAATGGCTTCCGAGCATCAGCTGGAAAAGGTGGGCAAGGAGCTCCGTAAGATGTATTCCTGGAACGAAGAGAAATAGATAGTATAAGTAAAAAGAGCCGGATATCCGGTTCTTTTTATTTTGAAAATTTTTCCTTATGTATAATGAAAACAAAGGCTCATATAATAAGCTTGGATACATTGATAAGGTGTATCCGGTATAGCAAGTATGCGGATAGTAGTGAATTATCGGAAGAAGATAGGAACTTTCGCAAAACACCTGTTATTTTCGTGTTTATTATGGAATGCGATGTGATTTTGGTTGTATTCGATTTGTTTTTCTTCCGTGAGGAACGAAAGCCCTGCTTGTGAAGGGGCTGAAGGTTCCTCACGGAATCTTTAGCCTTTATTTTTTTACTAAAAAGGTTCATTGGCGACAGGAAAATCATCCTTGTTCCAATGAACCTTTTTACGGTTATAAGTCTTTTTGTTTGCCACTTTTCTGGTGACCGGGTTTAGCGCTCCCCAGGTATATCGCTTTTTTGCGTTCAGCTCTTTCTGGGCTTTCTTGCTTAATTTTTCCTTCGAAATAAACCGTTCCAAATGAATTCACTCCTTATACTCTACTATACCCTTGCTAAATGATTGCATTTTATTATAACATACAGGCTGCCTTTTTGAAAGGTATAAAAAATTACTATAAACGCTCCAGAATAAAACAGGCCGACTAATTTCCTTTCAACGCCTTATGAAAGGAATAATGTAAAAATCACATAATATCAGTGGCAGTTATCGTGCAGTTCTACAAAAAACAATTTTTTAATCTGATTTTTGAAGAATATATTGTGAAAGATGTACAGCAGTTTACGATTTGGAAAAATAAATTCTGAAATTTAGATAAAAATTTTATATAAAATGCTAAAAGACATATAGGCTTCTTGTTATTTTTTTCAAAAAACAGTCAATTTTTTAATTTTTGTGTCGATATATTGTATAAAGGGGTATGCGATTATATAAATATTTTTAAACACATTTACTAATTGTCTGGAAAGAAAAACGGACAACCCTTTCAAATGTAGGCGGAGATTTTTTCTCAGCGGCATTTGACTATAATTTTTATTTAAGGCAGGAGAAGAACATGAAGTCATTGCAAAAAAAGTTGTTGCTGTTTGTTCTTGTGATCATTCTCATTATGGCTGTGTCCAGCCTGGGCGTAGGAATAATAACCAGTTATTTAGGCCTGACTAAAAATGTAGAAAATAATTTACAGGCCAGCTGCGAAATCGCTTCCGAGTCCATTACCGCCAATTTGAAGCTCTTAAAGCAGCAGATTTCCTCAGTAGCGGGAATTGAAAAGCAGAGCGGAGCATCTGCCAAGGAATGGCTGGCTTCACAAACCTATTATATGAACCTGTATGGATATGAGGCACTCTCCGTTGTCAGCGCTTCCGGAGCCATTACCAGCACCGATTCTTCGCTGAACGGAAAAAATATCGCGGATAAAGGCTATTTTCAGTCCGCCCTGCAAGGAGAAGCAACCGTATCTACTACGGAATTTGACGATGCAGGAGAACTCAAGGTTTACGCATGTGCCAGAAACAGCTCTGGCGAGGTTGTCATGGGTACGCTGGATGGAATGATCCTGACATCGTTTGTAGAGAACGTTACTTTTGGTTCAACTGGAAACCTGTACATAATAGACGGAGAAGGAGCCACCATTGCAAATAAAAAAACTGATATGGTGCAGATACGTGATAATACTATAAAAAATGCGGAGACCAATTCTGATTTAAAAGGAATGGCACAGGTACTTACCAAAATGGTAAGTGGAGAATCCGGCGTCGACCGTTATCGGTATAACGGCGTGGAAAGGATCTGCGCCTATATGCCTTTGGATGAAATCGGGGGCTGGTCTATTGGCATTGTCGCTCCTATTCAGGAGATGATTTCTTCGATTTGGGAGACCATTGCTTATATGGTGGCCGTTACAGTCGTTGTTTTGCTGGTTGCTGCTGTATTAACTTTAGTGATGGCCAAGCGGATAGCCATCCCGCTGGTCAACGTGACCAACCGGATGCAGCTTCT
>ENA-UOOK01003178-UOOK01003178.1-fermentation-metagenome-genome-assembly--contig:-NODE-3178-length-19034-cov-7.867801_pt1 | contig 19034 bp, 13 predicted proteins | sample MGYA00245777_ERZ724023 | MGnify/ENA primary metagenome ERZ724023 (study PRJEB28704, sample SAMN03018312) | fermentation metagenome | biome: anthropogenic terrestrial biome; feature: soil; material...
GTTTAATGGACAGCTAGCCCCGTCGTCTGTTGGACATTATACATTAGCAGCAACAGCTTACCCTTTGGAAGAAGCTGTGAATTTCTGTTTTTTCGAAAACATTTCTACTCACCTTTAGTGCATTTTTCGGCCACTATGGGAAAATTAAAAGACCTCAAACCATGATAATATTAAGGTTTGAGGTCTTTTTTGTAAGCTAACCAGGTTATTTAGAGATAGGAAAGCTGTCTTTAAGCTTTTATAAATCTTTGATTTTTACTTTTAGGTGTTTGGGGTAGTGTCATTTTTAATTTTCCCTCTGCCACCAAAGGCATAATATAACGGGAAACCAGATAGGAGACAGCTTTGAAATTAAATCTTCGGGCCAATTCTTCCCTTGTTCTGGGCTCATTACAAAAAGCGATGATCTGTGCCTCAAGGGAACCAGTAACCTCTTGGAAATTAAGCTCTTGCTTTTTGAAGAGGATAACTTTAAATACACCTCGCTGGTTTTCAAAAACCGGTGGAGGTAAGCCCGCTTTTTTTAATTCATGGCGGATAGTGGGAATTCCGGAGAAACGGTTCTCAGTGTCGATCATAATTTCCAAAGCTCCGGCGATGAAGGGATTCCGCGTGTCAGCGGCAATCTTTCCCAGATTATCTACGGTAATTCTGCCATATAAGCCGCCGGGGTTTTCCAGCTCTAATCTGTCATTGAACATAATTAATCTAATCGGGGAACTATCAGTGTGAATGCTATAGTCGCGGTGAATTAGTGCATTGAGGATTATCTCTCGCACTGCTTTGAGGGGGTATTCAGGCTTATCCTTGCGCCTGCCCTCATCGTCAATAATTGTTTTGGTTCTCATATTCCTATGGACAAAGCTTAGTGCCCCCCCGAGCATTTCGGGAATTGTCCCTTCAAAGCGCTTATTATCAATAAAACGTTCATTATCATCGCCGGTTTGACCGATTTCGGTCCCGGGAACAACAACTGCTGTGATGCTTAATTGGGGAAAAAAGGCTTGGGGATACATACCCAAAAGCATAATCCCCGCAACTGTGGGGACACCTTTTTCTGTGATCCCTTGCAATTGCAAAATTTGCTCATCAGCAAGCCCGGAAAGGTTTGGTTTCTCTCGTCTAATCTTAACCAAATATTCCCCAAGTGCGACCGAATCCAATGCATTAAGGTCAGCACGCCCTACAATACGCAGCTCATCTTGAATATTTCGTTTAAATGCTTCATAGCTATAGACTTCGTATTCTGTCATTGGTAAATCAGCGTCGCCCACACGAATATAGGAGCCCCTCATCCTACCGGCTCCCCGATAATAACAAGGTTTGTCAAAGATATCGCATTCGGCAATTTCGGCGCTGACAATTAGTTTACCCTCGATTTCAGCAACTGTAAAGAGGGGCCTGGAAGGCGGCTCCATTTGCATTGCTTGTTCTGTAACTTTCTTTTGCAAATCCTGGGCATCATAAACCCCGGTTACCTTATAATCGTCTTTCTCATCAATTCCAAAAATGATGATGCCGCCGTCTTTCTGGTTAGAGAAGCTTGATAATGTACCATATAACCTTGTGGGTGCACCTGATGCTGCTTTTTTTAATTCTATATTTTGAAGCTCACATTTTTTACGTGCAATCTCTTGAGCAAGACCGACTAATTCTTCCGGCAACATAACGCCACCTCCTTTTTTTCTAGTATACCATTATTCTATAAAAGCATCAAGGATTTTACGCAAATTCTGTTCGTTTCAGGAAAATTTATTTATCTAATTTAATTTTAGGCTAACGAGATAATAAATAATCCCTTATTTCTCGCAACCCAAGATTGATTTTCATTAAATAAGTTAAGCAAAAGTTGAAAACATATGTTCCGTGAGCTGATCCTTTTGGCTAAATAAGAAATTATTCCTCTTGGGGTCTTTCGCTTGCGTAGGTAATAGTCTAACATTGTTCCAATTTTGATAGAACGCAGAGATTATAGTGCTATGCAAAGAAATATACTTTTTAACAATCGGTTTAGTAAAAACCGGATTTGGTGGTTCTGGAGCCTTAGAAAAAGGTGGAGAACTGCGGATTTCCTTGCCCGCAAAAGCCGGGGGCAGAACCCATTACCTTCTTGGAGTTTACCCCATATTAGGTTGTTTGCCCTTTTAAAAAGCCATTTGCTAAAGGAGGATTTGAATCATCTTTGGCGAAATGAGGAACAAGTTAAATGAATGGAGGCCTATTAATTTGTACTTCACACTACCAAAACTCGAAAAAAGAATCGCAGAGCTAGGCGATTTAATCTACGACAAAAAACAGGCACTAGCTACCCGGTGGTCTGAGGGAGAAAAACCTGGAGCTTATTTAGAGGCAAAGCCGGGCCTATGGTGGGGCGGTCGGGATCAAACAGCTTGGTTTCAGGGAACGATTAAGGTTCCTGAAGACTTTTCAGGCAAGCTAGCTTTAGCCTTTGAGCTCTCCGGCTATAGAACCGAGGATCTTTCCGGGCCTGAACCTTTGCTATTTTTCCAGGGGGAACCTGTCGGTGCAATTGATAAATTTCACCGGGAAGTTGTTTTCCCGGGCAAGTGGCAGACTAAAGGCGAGATCGAATTTGCAATCAAGGCTTTCTCTGGCCTTAGCAAATATCAACATCGCTTCGATGGGATCTGGCTTGTAAGAATCAACCCGCAAGCTGAAGATCTTTATTATACCATGTGGACTGTGCAGAAGACGATTTTAGAACTTGATGAAAACGATTCGGGACGTGTGGAATTGCTCTCCCTTTTAGAGAATGCGGAGCTGGCCATAGACTGGCGTCAGAGGGGATCTGTTGCTTTTTATAGCTCATTGGAAACTGCTTTAGCTATTTTAAAAGCAGGCCTAAAAGAGCTTCCTGCAGCCGCAAATAGCCCCATTGTGGTGGGGGCAGGCCACTCTCATATTGATGTGGCTTGGCTTTGGCAGTTGAAACATACAATTGAGAAGTGCTCACGCACCTTCTCCACTGTCTTGAATCTGATGGACCAGTATCCTGAATATTACTTTACACAGTCTCAACCTCAGCTATATCAATACACCAAAGAAAATTATCCTCAAATCTACGCACAGATTAAAGAGAAAGTAGAAGAGGGACGCTGGGAGCCTACAGGTGCCATGTGGGTGGAGGCGGATTGTAATGTGAGCTCTGGGGAGGCGCTAGTGCGGCAGCTCCTCTACGGCATCCGGTTCTTTGAGAGGGAATTTGGCAAACGGAGTAAAATATTATGGCTCCCTGATGCTTTTGGCTATAATGCTGCCCTCCCTCAGCTTTTAAAACAGGCAGGCATAGAGAGTTTCATGACCACAAAAATCAGTTGGAACCAATATAACCGTTTCCCCTACGATACTTTTATGTGGCGGGGCATTGATGGCAGCGAGATTCTCACCCATTTCGTGACTACACCTATCCCTTGGGAGGAGCTGCCCTTCTACACATACAATGGAGATGTCGAACCTAGCACTGTAAAAGGAGTCTGGGATAATTATCGGCAAAAGGCTCTCAATCGGGAGCTGCTGATTAGCTACGGCTGGGGAGATGGTGGAGGTGGACCTACTCGGAAAATGCTTGAGGTGGGTAGGAGACTAGAGAATTTGGCCGGCATGCCTCGCTTTAGGACAGGCAAAGCAGAGGACTATTTCGCTGCACTCCACGAAAACCTCGCAGCTAAAAAGCTTCCGGTTTGGGATGATGAACTTTATTTAGAACTTCACAGGGGAACCCTAACAAGCCAGGCTGCCACCAAACGCGATAACCGTAAGACTGAGTTGTTGCTCCGGGATGTGGAGTTTTGGTCTACGATCTCTGCTTTGGCAGGAGCTACCTATCCCGAAGAAGAGCTTGAAGAGCATTGGAAGCTTGTACTCCTAAATCAATTTCATGACATTCTCCCTGGCTCCTCCATAACGGAAGTTTATCAGGATAGCCAGGAGCAATATCAAAAGGTTAAAGCCTGGGGCGAGGGTGCAGTTACCTCAGCCTTATCCACAATAGCAGCTCAAGTGAAACTACCCGGAACAGGCCTTGTGATTTTCAATACCCTAGGCTGGCAGCGGCGAGAGCTGATCGGTCTGCCCTGGCAGGAGGAATATGCAAACAAACATCTTACAGATAATGCAGGCACGCCTCTTAAAACCCAGATTATAGATGGAGATGGGAAGCAGAAGTTGCTAGTAGAAGTAGAGGCGCCAGCATTTGGCTACAATAGCTACCTGTGGCAGGAGGGGGTAGCTGTGACTGCCCAATCCAAGTTATCAGTGACGCCCCAAAAACTTGAAAATGACTTCTTTAAGATTTCCTTAAATGAGAAAGGACAGCTTAGTTCGGTCTTTGACAAAACACTTGCGCGGGAAGTGTTAGCTGAAACAGGCAACCTTCTTGAGGTTTATGAGGACAAACCCCTCAACCACGATGCTTGGGATATAGATATTTTCCATGAACAAAAACGGTATGAAGTAGACAATCTCATTGAGGCAAAAGTGGAGGAGGTAGGTCCCCTTCGTGGTGTGCTGCGGCTAGTATGGAAGTTTTTGGATTCTACCATTACCCAGCGCCTCATCATCTACAAAGACAGGAAACAAATTGACTTTCGGACTGAGGTTGATTGGCATCAGCAGCACCTTTTGCTTAAAGCGGCGTTCCCAGTGGAAATAAGAACTCGCATGGCCACCTATGAGATCCAGTTTGGCAGTCTACAGCGGCCAACCCATTGGAACACCAGTTGGGATTATGCTCGCTTTGAGATGTGTGGGCATAAGTGGGCAGATCTCTCGGAACAAAATTGGGGAGTGAGTCTTCTTAACGACTGTAAATATGGCCATCAGTTAAAGGATAATGTTGCGGCTCACCTTAATTAAATCAGCAACGGAGCCGGATCCCGTGGCAGATCAGGGTTTTCATCAATTCACCTATAGCCTCTATCTCCACAGTGGACCAGTTGAAGAGGGTGGCACAGCCAGGGCTGGCTATGAGTTGAATGTGCCCTTGCGCCACAGTTCAGCAGCGGGCCGAGGAGATTGGGAGCCAGATGCGAGTTTTCTCACCCCAGATCCTGATAATATTATTGTGGAGGCTGTGAAAAAAGCAGAGGATAGCGAAGAACTAATCGTGCGTCTGTACGAGTCCGCCGGCGCTAGAGGCGAGGACATTCTAAATTTCGGGCTTGAGCTTGCTTCAGCGAAAGAGGTAAACTTGCTAGAGGAGCCCATCGCAGAGGCCAAGTTTGCAGGTAAGAACCTTAGTTTTTCCTATACTCCCTTTGAGATTAAAACTTTCGCCGTTACTTTTAAATAGAAGAGGCTGCCTTTGGGCAGCCCTTTTGTATGTGCGCCACGTAATTAGCAGGTGGGTGATTCCCTTGGATTTCTAAAATACCAGAGGATTTCCTGTACCTGTCGACGCTCAGGCAGGGTAAGTTCTGCCTGAGCATCAACTTATGCCATCTACAGGCTCAGAGTGAGTAGAGGATGTATCAAATATCTCTTTGAGCTGATGCGCCACCGTAGCGCACCAGCTTTTTTATAAACGGTTTAGTTCTTTATTGTGCTTGTGATTGCTTTGGGGGCATCTCGCTACCACAAGACTCGGGGTATCGGCTAAAAAATGCACGAAGTTAATGAGAATTATATTGTTATCGCCGAGATTGGCTTGCTTATAGACGAGAACGTATATGAATCCACTCAGGCTTTGCAAAGGTATTTTGTTACAGGTATGGGTCTTCAAGAAGCAAGCTGCAGGTATAAAATCATTTAAAGTGGAGTAGAAAGATATTCCAAAGGTTTTCCAGATGAAAAGGAGAATTTTTTCATTATGGTAAATGCTACCGAAGCGGAAGTTGTTTTTTTTGTAAGGCTTATGCTACAATAAGAGAGAAGAGTGAAGTTTTATGTTGTGGGGTTTAAGGGATTCGCTGGAAAAGGTTTGGGGTTCTATGTTCAGGTATTTTATATAGAATACGAATGGGTTTGTGGTTGCTTTTCGCCCTCGTTTCTTTCGGATTTACTTGTTTTCCCAAACAAGGCAAGCATTTTTTAAAAATAGGGTAACATCTAAGATACCCTAAATGGTAACATTTTTTAAATGATATAATTAGCATAGTTTAACCATAAAATAAATCCGAGGAGGTTGCGGATCATGATTTCCGATGTTATTACAATTGAACAAATTAAAGAAAAAGCAATTCCGATATTAAGAAACTATCCGGTAAATAAAGTAATATTATTTGGATCATATGCTAAAGGTGAAGCTACTAGCAGAAGTGATATAGATTTTTATATCGATACAAATGGGAAACTCAAGGGGCTTGATTTTGTTGGATTACTTGAAATCTTAGTTGATACTTTAGGGACAGACATTGACTTAATTGATAAATCTCACATTGAACCGGATTCTTTAATCATGCAAGAAATTGAAGAAGGGGGTATGGTTATATATGAAAAACCGAAGGATCATTCTAAAGATAATTAGTTATATCAACTCTATATTGGATTATACGAGCAATGTAGATTATATCGAGTTTAGGAATAATGGCATGATGGTGGAAGCATGTGTATTTAACTTAAGCCAAATCGGCGAATTGGTCAACAAAATAGATAAAGAGTTTATTTCCAAACATCCTCAGATTCCTTGATTTAAAATGAGAGGGTTAAGAAATCGCATAGTTCATGACTATGAAGGTATTAATCTAAAGTTAATATGGGAAATCATTGATATGGATATAGGGATATTGAGGGAACAGTTATTGAAACTAATTGACTAGTTTTTATGGAGTCAGATGAATAGCTACAGTAAAATTTTTTTGAGTTATATTGTTAATTTCAGTTGTTTTTGTAGCCTAATTTCCCCGAAAAGTGTAAAAAGGAGCCGTAACCAGGGGTGGTTACTGCTCCTTATCAGAACTTAGAAAACTATATCATCCCTTCTACCTCCGTGTATTTCTCGTCTAGCACTTCATATACCAAGCTTAAGAAGGCACAAACAACGGAGATTGAGGTAAACACTATTGCCACTTCATCGTTGACGCACATGCAGGGTGAGTAGAGCTTTATCAAATTTCTTGTTCTGCCAGGAGCAGTTTTTCAAAGACGGTCAGAATACTACCCCTTACAGCTGCTTGCGTAAAGCAAAGGCGGAGTTCGTTGGGAAAACCTTGCTTCCTTGGAGAGAGAAGGTTAATTGGAAGTTGGGGCGTATTTTTAAGGAAAAATGAAGAAACAATAGCACCCTTTGGATCATATCAGATAACGAGAAGATGGCTAGAGCCACAGGTGATCTAATAGGTATTTTGCCACTTGCTTTTAAGGCCAATCAGGGAGATAATGGAGGTGCAGAATTGAAAACGGGGTAAAAACTGATGATGATCCTTGGCCTGAGGGATTCAGGCTAAAAAAGAACAAAAGGGCAGCCGCGGCCTAGGGCCGCAGGCCGCCCTTTGTGTTTTCAGAAAGTGAGGTTACCCATGAACGTTCTTCTGCGATTGATAAAGTATCTCCGTCCATATTGGAAATTTGCTGTGCTGAATCTCTTCTGCGCTCTTTCGGCTGTGATTCTGGGGATGTTCTCACCTTGGTTACAAAAGCTGGTCATCGATCAGGGGATCATCGGTGAAGAATATCACTTGATCTTCAAGCTAACCCTTTTAATTGTTGCTTTTGCCGTGGGCAAGGGCCTCCTTAACTATGCTGTGGCCTGGCTTCAGGAGTTCATCGGCCAAAATGTTACATCAGACCTACGCTGTAAGCTTTACAACCACCTGCAAAGCCTCTCCTATAGCTACTACGATCAGACGCAAACCGGAGAGCTCATGAGCCGGATGGTGAGCGATGTGGAGGTAACCAGAGTCTTTTTAGCAGTTACCCTTAACCGAATTGTGATCATCATCAGCACTGTAGCAATTATCTTCTTCACAATCTGGCGCCTCAACTGGCGCCTGACCCTAGTCTCCTTAGCCCTCTCTCCGGCTTTGGTAATAGTTGCCCTGCGTGTCCATCGCAAGCTAAGACCTGCCTGGATGGCAATCCACAGACAAATGGCCAGCCTCACCACAGTGGTACAAGAGAACATCACAGGGGTGCGGGTGGTAAAGTCCTTTGCCAGAGAGGACTATGAGGTAGAAAAATTCGATCATGAAAATAAAGGGGCTCTCGACAAGCACCTGGAGCTGGCCAAGATCTGGGCTAAATCTTTTCCCTTGATGGATCTTCTTATGGAGGCATGTGTGGCTCTTATGGTTTGGTATGGAGCCCGGGAAGTGATCTTGGGAAGGCTAAGCTTGGGCTCTTTGGTTGCTTTCAACGCCTACCTTTGGGCCCTGATTACACCCCTGAGGCAACTTGGGTGGCTTGTGAATATATTCGGTCAGGCCATGGCAGCAGGCCAGCGCCTCTTTGAAATCCTCGATACGCCTTCCCAAATAGTGAACTCACCCGCAGCCCGGGACATTAAGATCCAAGGGAAGGTAGAGTTTCGCAATGTTACACTCACCTATGATGGGCAGACTGCCCTTGAGGGAATCAATTTAGATGTATCACCAGGTGCCACTGTTGGGATTTTAGGTGCCACAGGCGCCGGTAAATCAAGTTTAATTAACCTGCTGTCCAGGTTCTATGAGCCCCAGATGGGGAAGATCCTGATCGATGATATTGATATCCAGGATTTTAAGCTAGAAAGCTTAAGAAGCCAGATCGGGATCGTTCCTCAGGAAACGTTCCTTTTCTCGGCGAGTATCAGAGAGAATATCGCCTACGGCAGGCCCGAGGCAACAGCGGAAGAAATTCGGAGGGCAGCTGAAATTGCCCAAGCTTCGGAATTCATCGAAGAGTTTCCAGATGGCTATGAAACCAAGGTGGGCGAACGGGGAGTGGGGTTATCCGGTGGGCAGAGGCAGCGCTTGGCCATAGCCCGAGCCCTGCTACTGAATTCGCCGATCTTGATTTTAGATGATGCCACCTCTAGTGTGGATATGGAAACAGAACTGGAGATCCAACAGGCTTTAGGCCAGGTTCTGGGCAAGCGCACCACCTTTATTATCGCCCAAAGACTCTCTGCGGTTAAAGATGCGGATATAATCGTAGTTTTAGATGAAGGTAGGATCGTAGAGCGAGGCACCCACCATGAGCTTATGGCTAAAAATGGCTACTATGCACGTCTTTATGATCTGCAGTTTAATCAGTCAGGGCTAGAACCAGCCCTGGCTGCACGCTAGGGGGAGAGAGGAATGCAGCGGAATTTTGATAAAGATGAAGTGGTAATGAAGCCCTTCGATCGGGCACAATTTATGCGACTATTACGCTATCTTGCTCCTCATAAAAAGGCCATGGCAGCCTCCATTGGCCTGATGTGCATTGCAGCTGTGGCAGCACAATTTGGCCCTTATTTTTTCAAGATTGCCATCGACGAGGGGATTCCCAATCGGGATTTTCAATTGATCAATTACCTAGGCTTGGGCTTTCTGGCTCTAGCCTTTGTGAACTGGCTTTGCGCACGCTGGCGGACGCTGATTATGTCCCGGGTGGGACAAAGTGTGCTCTACACAATGCGGATGCAGCTTTTCAGCCATATTCAAAGTTTATCTTTTCGCTTCTATGACAGTAGACCTGCGGGAAAAATCATGGTTCGGATTACATCAGATGTGAATACCCTCAATCAGCTACTTACAAACGGTGTTGTGAATATGGTCTCGGAACTATTCAATCTGGCTGTGATCGTAGTGCTGATGCTATCGATGCATACGAAACTTGCCCTGCTTTCTTTTACCATCTTGCCGATTTTAGGGGTCTTTGCTGTGGCATTGAGGCCTCAGATCCGCCGCAGGTGGTACAAGGTGAGATTGAAACTCTCCAATATTAATGCCAATCTCAATGAGAGCATTATGGGAATCCGAGTTACCCAGGCTTTCGTTCGTGAGCAGAAAAATCAGCGTCATTTTGAGGGTTTAAATGCTGCCCTTCGAGATTCTTGTATGGATGCGATCAAACTTAATGCCCTCTTCATGCCTATAGTGGAGATCATAGCTGCCGTAGGAACCGGTCTTGTAATTTGGTATGGTACAGGGATGATTCGCACAGGTGTCCTCACTGTGGGGATCCTGGTGGCTTTTCTAAATTACCTATGGCGGTTTTGGGCGCCAATCAATATGCTAGCGGATTTTTATACCCAGATCCAAACTGCCATGGCATCTGCCCAACGCGTCTTTGAAATTTTGGATACCAAACCTGAGATCCGTGATGCACCTGGTGCCATAGAGCTACCACCGATCCGCGGCGAGGTTGCTTTTGAGCATGTAAACTTTGGCTATGATCCTGACCAGGTGGTGCTTCGTGATTTCTCCCTGAAGGTGAAGCCAGGGGAAACTATAGCTTTGGTGGGACCTACTGGGGCGGGTAAAAGCTCTATTATTAATTTGCTCACTCGTTTTTATGATCCTCAAAGCGGGAGGATTACCATCGATGGGAAGGATATAAAAAAGGTGACGGTGGAGTCCCTTCGCAGCCAAATCGGGATCGTGCTTCAGGATACTTTTATTTTCTCAGGTCCTATCCGCGAGAACCTTCGCTATGGGAAATTGGATGCCTCGATGCAGGAGATTATTGATGCTGCGCAGATTGCCAATGCCCATGAGTTTATTATGAACTTTCCAGAAGGCTACAGCACAGAGGTAGAGGAGAGGGGAGCTAAACTTTCTGTGGGACAAAGACAGCTCTTGTCCTTTGCCAGGGCACTTCTTTTGGATCCCAGAATTTTGATCTTAGATGAGGCTACCTCGAGCATCGATACTGAAACTGAAATTTTGATTCAAGAGGCCCTAGCGCGGCTCCTAGTAGACAGAACCTCCTTTGTGATTGCCCATCGTCTCTCTACAATTCAAAATGCCGATCAAATTGTGGTAGTGGATCATGGGAGAATTATGGAGCAGGGAACCCACAGGGAGCTTCTTTGCCGCAAGGGTATTTATAGAGATCTGTTTGAGGCGCAAATGAAGCCAGGGCTAGTGGGGAGTTAACTTAGCAAAATAGCGCCTCGACGCAAAGATGCGTAGGGGCGCTATTTCGCAGGAATGCATTCATATGGTGAATAGTATGGTGTGTGTTATATTAAGATTAGAGAAAGATAGTTGCTGCAATCAAGAAATAGTTGTATTCAGCTGGGCAAAGAGGAGTTTTAAAAGCAACAAGTAACTTTAAATTGATCAGGGTAGATTTCTGATCTTGAACGAGAATAGACCCCTTACAAAAAAAGGATTGCTAAACAACGACCAGCCTGCGAAAAAGAAAAGAAGCCAATCCCTGTCGAGGGGTTTCTAAAGGTATTTCATAGGTCCTGCAAGCCTAACACCATCAAATCGTAGCGACGTCATCAGGCGTTACATCATAGACTATTTTTGAGATGCGTCGGGATCTCTGTGGAAACGATAAGAGTAAAGAACGGTTTTGGCTGTTCCGTTTTTGATTAAAATAAAATATGGTACAAAATAATTGACTTCCCCCACAAATGGAGATATAATTACTGTGTGCCATTATTGTTCAAAAATGAAGAGTGGGACATTTGAACGCTTTCAACTTAATACCAAAGCTTATCAGAGCAAGCTTTGATTCAGACAGAAAAACAATAGAAGCCCTTTCTTTGGCAATCATTAAAAGAATAAAGAAAGATCATCCTGATACAGCTGGGGAAATAGCGAAGGCTCTTACTTATTCTGGTTTTGACAACGCTACCGCACGTTCTTTGGATATGCAACCGTTGCCTGTTGATAGAGAAACCAGGTATTCGTTGGTAAAGCTAGAGGAACCATCTGAAGTTCTAGATCCAATATTAGAGGATTTTGCTCGTAAGGAGTTAGATGATTTTTTAAAAGAGCGTGAGTTGATAAACACTTTTTTAGAAGAAGGAATTACCCCACCTAATAGCATTTTGTTGGATGGTCAACCTGGTGTCGGGAAAACATATATTGCCAAGTGGATATCATACAAGCTTAATCTTCCTCTAATAACATTAGATTTGGCATCATCAATTTCAAGCTATCTTGGGCGATCAGGCCAAAACATTAAAAGCATTTTTGAATATGCAAGATCGCAAAATGCTGTACTATTTCTTGACGAACTGGATGCCATTGCTAAGCGGAGAGATGATACAGGTGATTTGGGAGAACTCAAACGTTTAGTCAACGTTTTATTAACGGAACTGGAATCTTGCCCCAGCACATGTATAATAATTGGAGCAACTAATCATCCTGAGTTGTTGGATAAGGCAATATGGAGAAGGTTTGATAGAAGTTTGACTATTCCAATGCCTAGCGAAAAGGAAAGAGAAAAATTGATGCTACGGCATCTAGACAAATATGTATCACGCCTAAAAAAAGAGACTTTAGCCTATCTTAGCAAAAATATGGTAAACATAAATGCAGCCGACGTTTGTAAGTTGTGTGAGCATATTAAAAGACAATGTTTATTAAACCCAGAACTTTCCTGCGATCTAGTGGCGCTATCTGAGTTTTGTAAAATCACCCATTTCCCATCAAGGGAAGAAAAGGTGTTAATTTGTAAAACTTTAAAAAATGAATTTGCTGATTTGTCACAACGAGACATTTCGTATATTACAAACATTCCTTTGACATCTGTTTCGAGATATTTATCCATAAAAACAATTGTAAAGGGGGTGTAATCATGGCCAAGAAAAAACATCCGATAATTGCACACGGAGAATTATATATAAAACCAATTTCAAAAAAAGGTAGTGGGGGACCTAAAAAGATTCCTCATGAGTATCCTTTCGCAAAACAAAAAATGGTGAATGATCTTGAGCAAATATCTCGAGAAATTCATGAAAATAGGGAAATTTTTCTGGATGAGAAAATAATTTGTGTACGAATGGAACCTAAGTTTGAGGCAAAATCATATGTACCCTCTTCCTTAATATTATCTAGAGAGAATATGGTTATAGTTGGAGGTAGAAAGTATACCTTCGCCGATAACAAAGGTGAAGAACAATCTGCGAAGCTTTATTTTATGAGAATGAACGATCAAGGCATTCAATTACTTCGCCACACTTTAGAAAGTGGATTAAAAGATAATATAGAAAACTGGCGTAACCAAATTGGATCTATACATTCATTAGATCTTTTGTCTCCCGAAGAAAAAATTATGGGGTTTCCTAATGATTGGGAAAACGGAGTTGTGGAGATTGTATTACATCCAATCAATAATCAACGGGGGAAAATGATTTCAATTTTCTATGAAACTATTGGCATTCCGCAAGAACGCACAGCAATAAAAAGTTATGAAGGGGGTCTTACTTTTATAAGCGCCAAATGCAATCGGGATGAAATAGAAAAAATTAAAAGGTTCAACCCCCTAAGAGCGCTGCATCCACTTGGCCGAATTAAGATTGGTCCACTACGTAGTAATGTTCGGTTTGAAGCTCCCACTGTAGTTCCAGCCAAAAGAAAATCAAAAATCACAGTAGGTGTTTTTGATGGTGGTGCTGATGAAAGCGTTCCGCTTTTAAGAGGATATACAAAAACATATAATTGCGTTGAGAGCCCCTCTGATCCCGAATATATTGCGCATGGTGTTGCAGTGTGTGGAGCAGTTTTACATGGAAATCTTGCAGGAAAATCAAAAAGTGATATCCTACCGATTCCCAGTGTATCGGTGGATAGCTTTAGAGTTTTGCCATTAAAGGATACTGCTGATTTCGAAGCGGCTCTTGGTTTGTATGAGGCAATTGATGTAATTGAAACTACTGTAAAGGATCGTCCGGACATAAAGCTCTATAACCTATCGTTTGGCCCTCAGGGTGCAATAATTGATGATAGTATTAGCCGTTTTACTTATGTATTGGATAGGCTTACATACGATGTTGCAGAAGGTGAGATAAATCCGCTATTTGGTATAGCAGTTGGAAATGATGGTGATCTGGAAGACCCTTTCAATCGTATTCAGGCTCCAGCTGATATGGTTAACGGTCTTGGCATAGGAGCGTTTTCTTATACACCTGATGGTCAAAAAACGCGAGCATCATATAGTTGCATTGGTGCTGGGCGGGAAGGTGCAAAAGTTAAACCCGACTTTCTTGAATTTGGTGGAAGTCCAGAAAATCCTTTTGTTTTGGTTGGGACACAGCCCAATACTCTATCATCGGGTTCTGGAACGAGTTTTGCTTCTCCTCTTGCTGTTGGTAAGATTGGCAGATTAATGGCCCAATGCGAAAAAATTGTACCACATTTAGGTAGAACCCTTTTGATACATAATGCAAGCATTGATGAGGGTTTGAGCCAAGACGAACAAGGATATGGTTTTTGTATTGAAAACGTGGATGACATTTTAACATGCGAAGATAAAAAGGTTACTATCTTATACTCTGGTACGCTTGAGCCAACGCAAACGGTAAAACTCCCTATTTTTGCTCCTGAAATAAATAGTGTGAGGGGGAATGTTAAAATAACATGGACCATTGCGGCCATTGTGGATCCTTGTGCCAACGATCCTGATGCGTATACTAACAACTGCATTGAGGATGTGTTTATTCCGCATGAATTGGTATATCATTTTACTAAACAAGGATTCAATAAATATAGACTTAATCTATCCAAGCCAGAAGATGCAATCAAAGCAGGAGAACTCTTAAGCAAAGGATATAATAGATCGGAATTTCCTGTTAGCAAGCCTGCCAAAAGGAGCTGGAACGAAACAGATCTTAGAATGATCGATTTAAAATGGGATACAGTCATAAGAAAAGGGCAGTCCATGCGAGGTTCATCTTTACTTAATCCACATTTAACACTTCGTGCGATTGGAAGAAACGAATATGAAGTTAGAGAGCTAAAATATTTTGTAGCCATTACGCTTGATGCTCCGAGATATGTCGGAAGCCTGTACGATGCTATACTGCAAAACTATCAGAATCTAATACCCATCGAAATCAGAAGTGCCAACCGAGTGATGGTTGAAATTGAATAAAACGTTTTTGTGCAATCAGTTTTAGCTCTCTTTTATCGCTGGTTTGATATAATTGAGAAATCTATACGAATACCATATATATCTAAGGTTTATATCTGGGGTTTCAATTTTATTAATGAATATCCTCTGCATTATTTTTAGCGATTGTCGCATATCCCGTTTTTCCCAACATGAATTTTGTCTGATATCTAGGCTGAATACTATATGTGGTTAGGTTAGAGAAATTATCGGCTATGGTTTTGAAAGTATCAGGGAACTCCTAACATGGTTTACACAGTTCGTCAAAATCATGTGTTTTTGATGGGTCTTGGTTGCTTAAAACAAGGTAACCATTAAGCTCTAGCAATAATAACAGATGACTTCTATCGGAATAGGATGCCCAGTCAAAAGGTGTTCGGCAGATTGTAAATCCATTTCGGCGTGTTTTTGCGCTCGCGGAAGTCATGTTCTTTATTGACAACTACATCTACAAACATGGTTTTCTGATCGCGGATTGCTTTGCGGATCAGCTTCACGGCATCAATTTCCCGCAGAACGGCGCTGTAATGCAAAACTATACAGATCAAGATCGGAGTCGGCATGGGCAGTGCCGTACGCATAAGAATTGAAGAGAAGAATTTGTTTCACAGGCACGGTATCGATTATAATGTTTTTTAAGATGCTTAGCTCATCTCTGATTTGCTTTTTCATACCAGTGCTTCCTTCGTCTTGAGGACAAGGAGCTGGACTGCACAGAAAAATGTTGCTTCCCCCAGAATGATCATCATTATTGTACTCTTGAATTTCGTCGAAAACAATGAGTGCTTCTTCCGGCTTGATGGATACGCCACTTACCATCATCAAATTTTGTAAGATGCGCTCTACATCCTTTGTTGATTCAAAGAATTGTTTGTATCCTCATGTTCATCAAAGTTGAAGTAGGCAACATTGTGAGCTGTCTGCCAAACTCTTGAAGCAGCCACGTTTTGCCATCCGGACGTCTTTTAAAATTAGCGGTTTGCGGTACTTTGATTCTTTCCATGCCAGCATTTTTTTAAAAACCAGTCGCTCCTTAATACTCACATCTCACATTTTTATAAAGATTTTAAGTCCCTCGATCACACTTTTATATTGTTATATGCGATACCATAGTTAAATGCAAGTGAAACAGATTAATGAACTATCCCGAATTTGTTTTTTGGAAGGAAAAGTTAAAACCATCTATTTAATGAGGATGGATTTGAATAATAATATAGTGTGAGGAGAGATTCGTTATGAAAGAGGTAGTTCATCAAGCTGATCTATGCGTTGTCGGGGGAGGTCTCGCAGGCATGAGTGCAGCCATCGCTGCAGCTCGCGGTGGAGCGAAAGTTGTCCTGATTCATGATCGCCCGGTCTTGGGAGGAAATGCTTCTTCTGAGATTCGAATGTGGATCTGTGGCGCCCATGGTGAAAACAACCGTGAAACCGGGATCGTAGAGGAAATTGAATTGGAGAATTTGTATCGGAATCCCGCTCCTACCTACGGTATTTGGGATAGTGTACTTTATGAAAAGGTGAGGTTTCAAGAAAATCTTACATTACTGCTCAATTGTAGCTGCTGTGATCTGAAGATGGATGGGGACCGTATTGAGTCTGTCCGGGGCTGGCAGCTTACCACCCAAACCTGGCATACTGTAGAGGCAAAACTTTTTGCAGACTGCTCCGGAGACAGCATCCTCGCGCCTCTGTCAGGTGCCCAATTTCGTGTTGGTCGAGAGGCAGCAGGGGAATTTGATGAGGATATTCAACCAAAACAGGCAGATAAAAAAACCATGGGCATGAGCTGTTTAATTCAAGCCCGAGAGGCTAATAGCCCTCAAACCTACATCCCACCCTCTTGGGCCTATAAATATCCAAGCGAGGATGATTTGCCCCATCGCGGCCATGATCACCGCAGCACTAACTTCTGGTGGATCGAGCTTGGAGGAGAGCAAGATTCAATCCATGATACAGAGGAGATCCGAGATGAACTGTTAAAAATAGCCTATGGCGTTTGGGATCATATAAAAAACTATGGCGATCACGGTGCCGAGAATTGGATTTTAGATTGGGTAGGATTTTTGCCAGGCAAACGGGAAAGCAGGCGCTATGTTGGTGATTATATCTTAACTCAAAACGATGTGCGCTTCAGTGGTAAGTTTGAGGATTTGGTAGCCTACGGTGGCTGGACTATGGATGATCATCATCCCGGAGGTTTTAACTATCCAGGTCAGCCTACAATCTTCCATCCTGCACCATCGCCTTTTGGCATTCCTTATCGCTGTCTTTATTCGAAAAATATTTCTAATTTATTCTTTGCCGGAAGAAACATCAGCGTCACCCATGCGGCACTCAGCGCTACGCGTGTGATGGCCACCTGCGCCACATTGGGGCAAGCTGTTGGTACTGCAGCTGCCATTGCTATTCGCGAGGGACTCGCCCCCCGTGGGGTCTATGAAGAAGGAATAGAGGAGCTGAAACAGACATTGATGGATGATGATTGTTTCATCCCTTGGAACCGGCGCTCTATTTCGAAATTGACCCGCGAGGCTACCTTGACTGCTAGTCACGGAGAGCCGGAGCCGCTGCGAAATGGCCTGGACAGGCCTATTGGAGATGAAGATAACGGCTGGAGAGGGGAGATTGGCTCCTGGGTAGAATATGCTTTTGACGCACCGAGGAAAATTCGCGAGCTGCGTTTAATCTTCGATAGCGATCTTAATCGCAAGGTGTTTAATATGCCTTGTAATTTTCCCCTTGATGCAGAGCCTTATCGTGTCCCTAATTCCTTAGTTCGGACTTTTCGGATCGAGGTAGAAACCTTGGGGCAGTGGCAGACGCTCTTGCGTGTGGAGAATAATTATCAGCGTTTGGTAAAGCTAGCTGTGGATCTGGAGGCTAAGGCTGTGAGGTTTGTCCCGGAAGCCACATGGGGTGCTGAGGATGTACATGTTTTCGCTTGGGATTTACGGTAGCTCTAAGCTCTTGGAGCGGTATTGAGTGGTTTTTGAATGGGGAGACTGGTATGCTTGCCCTGGGCGTATTGGTCTCCTTTTATCAATTGATTTATCCTTGTTTTCCAGATTCGTTTTGAATAATGGAAGCGCACCAAGAAATCCAAGAAGTACTAGTTTTCAATATAGCAGATACACTTTTCAGCAAGGAATACTACTATCTCATTCGCTTGTTTCGTTTCGTAGAAACCAACCCTTAAAGTGTTAAACTCCTGGATATCTTTGGTTTTGATGTTAAATACACCATAGCCGGCACTTATGGTTATCCCGTTTGCCATCAGAAGAGCTGTACGTTTATTACCATCCCAATAGAATTGATTTAATGCTCCCCACAGAAAGAGCCTAATTGCTTGTTCTATAGCATTTCTACAATCTAAGATGATCTCTATTTCACGATCAAAGATAGCATCAAGCTCCTGCCAAGGGGGAGCTTGATATATTTCTGTCCCTGTTATACTCACCGAGCCGGTGCGGAATTCACCCCACTGTAGTGCCTCATCCCTTGCTATTTTGGTATGTATAGAATGAAACATATTTTTAGATATAGAGAAGGTACCGTCCCCAATGGAGCTTAAAAGCATCAGCCAACTGTCTTTAATATTGAGGACTTGCTGAACGTCACTTATTTTATGTCCGCCTATTGTAATGCCGTCCATTAGCGTTTTTACCTCTGGAAAGGTTAGAGGGTTATTTTCCAGCTTTGAGGTATCAAAGACGTAATCGGGGAGCATTCTTTTGGCGTGGAATAGGGCTCGTCTTTTATCAGGGATGATTTTGGGAAGTTCCACTTTATAATTGTAGTTGAATAACATTATATTATTCATCCTCCTCGTTTGGTTGGAAAGCAAACTATCGATATTTCAGGAGTTACCGGTTTGATTTAAGTCATTTCAGGCCAATAGGGTGTGTTCACAAACTTGTGGTTATGTCAGCTGTCTATCTTTGATTGTACCAAAAATACTTATATAAGGCTATCCCCAATAGGTTTTTTGCACGGAAATCAATTTTCATTTTAACCGTTGTCAGGTCATCTGGAGTTAAACTTTA
>ENA-UOOK01003179-UOOK01003179.1-fermentation-metagenome-genome-assembly--contig:-NODE-3179-length-19033-cov-10.655865_pt1 | contig 19033 bp, 14 predicted proteins | sample MGYA00245777_ERZ724023 | MGnify/ENA primary metagenome ERZ724023 (study PRJEB28704, sample SAMN03018312) | fermentation metagenome | biome: anthropogenic terrestrial biome; feature: soil...
CTTGAGCACGAGCCGACACGTGGCGCACTTCCAGACCCGCTTTCCCGCTGCGGTCTCGAGGTTGGTCGGAACGTTGATGCCGCAAGCCGGACAGAAGGTGATCATGGATGCACGGGCGAATCATACCGGCGGTTGTTATCGCCGCAAGGTGCCACGGCGACGCAGGAGTATTCACGCGACGGGAAAATTGGTAGATCCGGACCCCTATGCACGCCTACGAACTAATCAAGAGGAAGCGCGATGGAGGCACGCTGGAAGCCGCCGAGATCGCCGAGTTCATCGCCGGCTACACCGCCGGCTCGGTTGCCGACTACCAGATGGCCGCGATGTGCATGGCCATCTTCTTCAAGGGGCTCAACGACGCCGAGCTGGCCGCGTGGGCCGGGGCGATGTTGCGCTCGGGCGAGGTGATCGACCTCTCCGAGATCCCCGCGGCCAAGGTCGACAAGCACTCGACCGGCGGGGTCGGCGACAAGGTCTCGCTCGCGCTCGCGCCGCTCGCGGCCGATGCCAAGCCGTTTCGCAAGAACAAGGGCAAGGGCAACGCGAAGATCGAAGCCAAGAAGCACATGGACAAGGGCGCGAAGGCGCACAAGGACGGAAACTTCGACGTCGCGTTGACCGAGCTGCAGGCTGCCTACGCGCTCGATCCGCAGCCCAAGCTGCTGTTCGCGATCGCGCAGGTGCAAGTCAAGCTCGACAACTGCCCCGACGCGATCGCCAACTACGAGAAGTTCCTCGCGACGGAGAAGAGCAAGCAGAAGCAGGCGGTCGTCAAGCAGGCGATCGAGGCCTGTAACCAGAAGGTCGCCGCGGCGACGCCCGCCACGCTGCCGCCGCCCACGCCGCCGTACCGCGCCGCGAACAGCACGGCCACAATCGCGGCCACCCGGCCGAGCGAGACCCCGCCCACGGTAAGGCCGGCAAGCGAAAGCAGCAGGATGCCCCCCGAAAACGCCCCGCAGGCGATCTCCTGCGTGCTCCACTCGCCCGGCGTGCGGCCCGACTGCACGGCCGCCGCCGTGCGGCGGAAGAAATAGGCCGCCGCGCCGGCCAGAAGCGCCTCCGCCAGATACAGGGCGGTCGTCGCGGCGTCCGAGCCGCTGATCAGCACGATGGAGAGCGCCGTCACCAGCATCGGGAAAAACGCCGCGCACGGCGCGAACGCCGGGTGCATGCGCAGCCGGGCCAGGTCGTTGAGCGTCCAGCGGATGGCTGCGGCGGCCAGCAGGGCCGCCAGGCAGTGCACCGGCACCGAGACCGCCGAAGGCAACAGATACCCCAGCGCCCCGCCGAGCACCGCGCTCCACAGCAGGGGGTACGGCGCCGCCGCCACGGCCGCGACCGCAAACGGCGCGTAATGCCCGAACACCACCGCCCGCGCGAAAAGCAGCCCGGCGGTGAAGGCGGCCGCCTGCCGCGCAAGCGCCTTCGCAGGCCCGGCCGCCGCCTGCGAAAAGCGCACCCTCTCCGTTTTTGCCTTGATCATTCCACATCACCGCCATAAGCCATAAAATCGGACAGCATGTCCATATTTTTCCTTTTTCAATTATACTATTCGTATAGAGCGGTTCTTGTCATAACATGGTGTAGTATTCATAATTTTTAAATCGAAATTTGCGGGAAAGCGGCGGAAGGTGTGCGTATGGATATTGCCGCCGTTTTGTGCTACAATGGGGAAAAATTGCAGACTGCCTTGCGAAGGGGAGGCCCGTTTCCATGAAATATCCGTTTTCCGACCGCGTCCTGTCGCTGAAGCCCTCGGCCATCCGCGAAATCTTCAAATACGCGTCCGACCCGTCGGTGATTTCGCTTTCGGCGGGCAATCCCGCGCCGGAGGCCTTCCCCGTGCGGGAGATTGCGGAGATCTCCGCGAAAATCCTGGCCGGGCACCCGGTCGAAGCCCTTCAGTACGGCGTGACGGAGGGGTATGCCCCGCTGCGGGAATACATGGCGCAGTATCTGAAAGAGCGGCACGGCATCGGCCGCGGCTTCGACGGAATCCTGATTACGAGCGGCGCGCAGCAGGTGATGGACCTCGCCGCGAAATCCCTGCTGAACGAGGGCGACACCGTGCTGTGCGAGGAGCCGAGCTTCATCGGCTCGCTGAACACGTTCCGCTCCTACCGCGCGCACCTGCGCGGCATCCCGATGGAGCCGGACGGGATGGACATGGACGCCCTCGAGCGTGCGCTGGACGAGGAGCGCGACGTCAAGTTCATCTATACCATCCCGAACTTCCAGAACCCCACCGGCATCACCATGAGCGCCGAAAAGCGCCGCCGGATGTACGCGCTGGCAAAGCGGCACCGCGTGCTGATTCTGGAGGACAACCCCTACGGCGACCTGCGCTTCGCCGGCGAGCCGGTGCCGGCGGTCAAATCCCTCGACGAGGACGGCCTTGTGGTCTATGCGGGCACGTTCTCCAAGGTCATCGCGCCCGGCCTGCGTGTCGGCTACGCCGTGGCGCCCCGGGAGCTGCTGCAGAAAATGGTCGTCTGCAAGCAGGGCGAGGACGTGCACACCAACCTGTGGGCCCAGATGGTCTGCTACGAGATGATGGCGCACACCGACTTCGACGCGCACCTCGCCCGCCTGCGCGGCGTGTACCGCAAAAAGGCGAAGGTCGCGACGGACGCGCTCGACCGGTGCCTGCCGCCGGAAGTGACCTACCTGCCCATCCAGGGCGGGCTGTTCTTCTGGTGCACCCTGCCGCAGGGAGCCGATATGCCGGAGTTCTGCCGGCAGGCCATCCGGGACCGGAAGGTCTGCGTCGTGCCGGGGAATGCGTTTCTGCCGGACGAGGCGGCGCCCTGCCGCTCGTTCCGCATCAACTACACCACGCCTTCCAACGAAAAGCTGACCCGGGGCATCGAGCTGCTGGGCGGCCTCGCGCGCGACTTTCTCCGCTGAACCCGCGGCCCCTCATAAGGGTCGGGCATCCGGAAAGAATTATGAAGAACCGAGCTCAAGAGTTTCAAGAAGATATAAAAGGCAAAATAAGCGGAGGGACGGAACAGATATGGAACCCGAAAACAAAGCGGAACCGAAAAAAGTGGTCTTCAGCGCCATCCAGCCGAGCGGCACCATCACGCTGGGCAACTATCTGGGCGCGCTCAAAAACTGGATTGCCCTGCAGGACCGGTACGACTGCATCTACGCGCTGGCGGACCTGCACACCATCACGGTGCGGCAGGACCCCGCGGCGTTCCGCCGCAACACGCTGGAAGCCTACGCGCTGCTGCTGGCCTGCGGCATCGACCCCAGCAAGAGCCTGTTCTTCATCCAGAGCCACGTGCCCACGCACGCGCAGCTCGCCTGGATACTGGACTGCTACACCCAGTTCGGGGAGCTGCAGCGCATGACGCAGTTCAAGGACAAATCCGCCAAGCACCCGGACAACGTCAACGCCGGCCTGTTCACCTACCCGTCGCTGATGGCGGCGGACATCCTGCTGTACCAGACGGACCTGGTGCCGGTCGGCGTGGACCAGAAGCAGCACCTGGAGCTGACCCGCAACATCGCGGAGCGGTTCAACGGCATCTACGGCCCGGTCTTCAGAATCCCGGACGCCCTGATTCCGGAAAAGGGCGCAAAAATCATGTCCCTGCAGGACCCGGCCAAAAAGATGAGCAAATCCGACAGCAACGTGAACGCCTCCGTCGCCGTGCTGGACCGGCCCGACGACATCATGCGCAAATTCCGCCGCGCCGTGACCGACAGCGAAGCCTGCGTCCGCTATGCGCCGGGCAAGAACGGAATCAACAACCTGATGGGCATCTATTCCTGTGTGACCGGCGAAACGATGGCGCAGATTGAAGCCGACTTCGCCGGAAAAGGGTACGGCGCGTTCAAGGCCGCCGTGGGCGAAGCCGTCGCGGAGCACCTGCGCCCGATTCAGGAACGGTATGCAGACTATATCAAAAACCGGGATTACCTGGAGCAGTGCTGGAATGAGAGCGGCCAGAAAGCCTTCTCCATCTCCGTCCGCACCCTGCGGAAGGTCATGAAAAAGGTCGGCTTCCTCCCGCCCAGAAGGCGCTGAAACCCCGCTTTTTCTAAAAAATTCCCGCGTATCGCTCAAAAAAGCAATACGTGGGGTATTTTTTATTCAAAATAATACGGATTTTGTCGTGTTTTCGGATTTTTGGGCGGCCAAGGAAAAGATGCGGAATGCGGGCGGTCCGAAACGGATAAGCCGGAACAAAAAAATTTCTGAAAATCTATTGACCTTTGCGGCGGCCGGAGTATACTATATAGATAGTTGAACGGATGTTCAATCATTCAAATTGAGGAAGGAGAAACCCTATGAACCCCTGCATCCCGGACATCGACAAATGCGACTGCACCGTGATCCACGAAGACGTGGTGCGCCGGGTCCGCGCCCATCTGCCGGACGAGGAAAACCTGCTGGACCTCGCCGACCTGTTCAAGGTCTTCGGCGACTCCACGCGGGTCAAAATCCTGTGCGCGCTGTTCAAGTCCGAGATGTGCGTGTGCGACATCGCCGCGCTGCTCGGCATGACGAAATCGGCCATCTCGCACCAGCTTCGCATCCTGAAGCAGGCCAAATTGATTAAAAACCGGCGCGACGGCAAAGTGGTCTATTATTCCCTGGACGACGAGCATGTCAAGAACATCTTCGACCAGGGTCTTGCGCACGTGTCGGAAGGCTGAACCCTCCGCCCCGAGCGCTTTTTGTTTTGCCATTCAGTTGATTGATTGCTCAATTGAACAATATTCAAACATACATAAAGAGAGGAATGAGTGAGATGGCGGCGCTGAAAAAGCAATACCTTCTCGAGGGTCTGTGCTGCGGGAGCTGCGCGGCCGAAATTGAGCGCGAGGTGGGCGGCCTGGACGGCGTTTCTTCGGCAAGCGTGGATCTCGCCTCGAAGACCCTGTCCCTTAAGCTGAAAGAGAACGCCGAGCCGAAAGCGGTGGCGGAGCAGGCCGGGCGGATCGCCCGGCGGCACGGCCCCGGGATTGTGCTGCGGGAGCTGGACGCGGGAGCCGCCGCCGGGGAAGGAACCGGCGTTTCCGGCAGGGCGAAGCTGCGCCGGGCGGCGGTGATTCTGGCGGCCGCGCTGTTCGCGGCCGGCCTGGCGCTTCCGCTGGCGGGCGGGGTGAAAGCCGCGCTGTTCCTCGCAAGTTCTCTGCTGGCCGGTGGTGAGGTCTTGATTGCGGCGGCGCGCAGCTGCGTGCACGGCCACGTGTTCGACGAGAATTTTCTGATGAGCGTCGCGGTTCTCGGCGCCTTTGCGGTCGGCGAATACGCCGAGGGCGCGGCGGTTATGATTTTTTACCGGGTCGGGGAATATTTCGAGGACCGGGCCGTGGACCGCTCCAAAAGATCCATTTCCGCCCTGATGGACATCCGGCCCGATTCTGCCAACCTGAAAGCGGGCGGGGCGGTCCGCCGGGTCCGGCCCGAAGAAGTCGCCGTGGGCGACTCCATTCTGGTGCGGCCCGGCGAAAAAATCCCGCTGGACGGCCGGGTCACGGAGGGCCGCTCTTCGCTGGACACCTCCGCCCTGACGGGGGAATCCCTCCCGCGCAGTGCGGAGCCGGGCAGCGAGGTGCTCTCCGGCTCCGTTAACCTGAACGGCGCCCTCACGGTAGAGGTCACGAAGGAATTCGGCGAATCGACCGCCAGCAAAATCCTCGACCTCGTCCGGAACGCGGGCAGCCGCAAGGCGCGCGCCGAGAACTTCATCACAAAATTTGCCCGGTACTACACGCCCGCCGTGGTCTTTTCGGCCGTGGCGCTGGCATTCCTCCCGCCGCTGCTGGTCCCCGGCGCCGCGCTTTCGGAATGGGTGCACCGCGCGCTGATTTTTCTGGTGGTCTCGTGCCCCTGCGCGCTGGTGCTTTCCGTCCCGCTCAGCTTTTTCGGCGGAATCGGGGGCGCTTCCCGGCGGGGGATTCTGGTGAAAGGCGGAAATTATCTGGAAGCCCTCAGCCGTGTGGACACCGTCGTGTTCGACAAGACCGGCACGCTCACGCGCGGAAGTTTCGAGGTTACGGAGGTCTCCCCGGCGGAAGGCTGGGACCGGGAAACTCTGCTGGACCTCGCGGCGCACGCCGAGCTGTACTCCTCCCACCCGATCGCCGCCTCCATCCGCGCGGCCTGCGGCAGCAGGCCGGACCCCGCGCGGGTCTCGGGCTACGAGGTGATTCCCGGCAAGGGCGTGCGGGCCAGTGTGGACGGCCGGGCCGTGCTCGCGGGGAACGCCGCGCTGACGGGTATGGAAAATGCGGCTTCCCCCGCCGCGGGCACCGTGGTCTTCCTGACCGTGGACGGCGCTTACGCGGGGCGCATCGTGATAGCCGATGAAATCAAGCCGGACGCCGCCCAGGCCGTGCAGAAGCTCAAAGAGGCCGGGGTCCGGCGCACGGTGATGCTGACCGGAGACTGCCGCGGGGCCGCGGACCGGGTCGCGCGCGAAACGGGGCTTGACGCCGCGTGTGCGGAGCTGCTCCCCGCGCAGAAGGTCGAAAAGCTGGAGGAACTTTCCCGCGAGGCCCCGGCGGGCGGCAAAATCGTGTTCGTCGGGGACGGAATCAACGACGCGCCGGTCCTCGCCCGCGCGGACGTCGGCGTCGCCATGGGCGGAATCGGCTCGGACGCGGCGATTGAGGCCGCCGACGTCGTGCTGATGACGGACGAACCCTCCAAGCTGGCCGACGCCATCCGCATCGCCCGCCGGACCCATTCCGTCGTGATGCAGAACGTGGTCTTCGCCCTCGGCGTGAAGTTCGCCGTTCTCGCGCTCGCGGCGTTCGGGGCCGCGACCATGTGGGAAGCGGTGTTCGCCGACGTCGGCGTCGCGCTGATTGCCGTGCTGAACTCCCTCCGCGCCGGCAAGCCGGCTCCGGCCCGGCGTAACGAGCGGTGAAAAGAACAGGCCCGCTTTGCAGGGACAGTTTATGACATCTCCCGCCGGCAAACTTCAGAAAGCAGTGGCAGAGGACTATAAAATAGCTGAGAAAGCGATTGCAACAATGTCAGAGCGGCGAAGCTATAATCTGGGCTTACCAGTTCGCATAAAGGAAACAGTCTTGTGAATTTCCATTTTCCACCTATTGACAAATCCGGATACTGCGCATAAATAAAAGTAGAATATAAAGCAAAGGGCATCCTGCTGTTACAGGAAGTCCAATGTAGTGCGATAGCCGCTTACCTTTGGACTTGGGGGGCGGTTATTTTTTTGGCCGCCGTGCAGCTGCGATTAGGTACCCGGTGGCGACGACCAAAAACAAGATTGCGACGCATATGAATTCCATGCCGCTTTCACCTCTCTCCGGGGCAGTTGCCCCGTGTCCGTAGCAGGACGTCCGCCTTTGAGAGGTATACCCTGCAACCCCCATGCCCTTTGCAAGCTTCATGATAGCAACATGGCACATAATTAGCAATGAGCTTCCACGTTTTATACCATATTTCATAAAAAATAACGATGGGCAGGCAGCCGGGCACTTCAAATTATCTGCATTTCCAAAAGTTTATCTCAATTTTTACAGGAAGGCCCGCAGGCCGCTTTTGCGGAGCGCCGGGCCGGCGTCCGCGGCGACCCGGCGTCTGTGTGAAAAATCGACACATTTTTACCTTTTTCCCACTGAAAATATTACCATGGAATCAACTGGGTGGTGAAAGCAGTGGAAAAACGGGAAAAGAGCTGTCTTATTGTGCTGATGGTCCTGGCGCTGCTGTTTCTCGCGGCGGCGCCGGCCGTCTCTCACGCGATGGAGCTTTCCGCCGCCGAAACGGCAGATTCCGTGCGTGTCTTCCCGCAGGGCAGCACGGTCAAATCGCTGGGCCGCACGCTGATTCCGCAGAATTCCGGCGCCACGCTGCAGGTCCGCGCGCCGGATGGGACGCCGCGCTCCAGAGAAGTTTTCACGGGCGACACGGCCCGGATTCTGGACAGGAGCGGCGGGGTCGTCGACACCTTCACCATTGTGCTCGAGGGCGACGCCCTGCCGGTCTCTTCTGCCGGTCCTTCCTCGCAGCCCGAATCCTCCTCAGAACCCGCACCCTCCTCGCAGCCCGGGTCTTCTTCGGAACCCGGGTCCTCTTCCCAGGGCAGCTCCGCCCCGGAGCCGCCCGAATCCGCCGGTCCGCTCCCGGTGCCGGACGAAGGCGGCCTCCTCGTCTTCTTCCCCTCCCCCGTCACGGTGGAGGGGCTGGCCGACGAGCTTTACGCGCCGGGCCAGTACAGACCGGAAGAACTGCGCTTTTCCGTGCGGTCGGCCGCCGGCTCCGCGCGGGAAAACGGGAGCGTCTGCACGGGGGACGCCATCCGCGTGCTGGACGGCGGCGGCAAGTTCCTGTACCAGAGCACCGCGGTCGTCGCGGGCGACCTCACGCGGTGCGGCAGGGCCACCCCGCAGGCGTGCAGCCTGCTTTACGACTATCTGGCCCGCAAGGCCGACCTGCGGGAAGACCAGCTCGACGCCGCCGACCTCGACCGCGACGGCCGGGTCGGCACGGGCGACCTGCTGCGGCTCAAAAAAGCAGCCGCGGCTTCCGCCGGGCATTGACGCGGCCGCGAAAAGCAAATATAATAGGTCGGATAAAAGGTCATCCATAAGGAGCGTCTGTCTATGAAATTTGAGCCGGCCCTAATTTGCAGTCTCTACGATCTTTCCCATACGGCGGCGGCTCCCCTTCTCGCCGGCCTCCAGTACCCGTGGGAGGCCCTCCCGAAAATCGGGGAGTTCATCCTGCGCCTGGGCGCCTCGCTCTCCCCCGGCGAATACGAGCGCCGGGGCGAAGACGTCTGGGTCGCAAAATCCGCGCGGGTCTTTGATTCCGCCTATCTGCACGGCCCCTGCATCATCGGCCCGGAGACGGAGGTGCGCCAGTGCGCCTTCGTGCGCGGCAACGCACTGGTCGGCGCGGGGTGCGTGGTGGGCAATTCGACCGAGCTTAAAAACGTGATTCTGTTCGACCATGTGCAGGTTCCCCATTTCAACTATGTCGGCGACTCCATCCTGGGGTACCACGCGCATATGGGCGCGGGGTCCATCACCTCCAACGTCAAATCGGACCGGACCCCGGTGACCGTCCGCACCGGGGAAGGGCGCATCGAAACGGGCCTCAAAAAGATGGGCGCCATGCTGGGCGACTATGTGGAGGTCGGCTGCAACTCGGTGCTGAACCCGGGCGCGGTCGTCGGCAGGAACACGACCGTCTACCCGCTCTCCATGGTGCGCGGCTTCGTCGCGGCCGGCAGCATCTACAAACGCGCGGGCGAAATCGTAAAAAAGCGATGATGCTTTCCGGGACGAAAAGCGGGCATACTAACCGGGGCGCCGAGACGGCGGCCCCGGTTTACTTTACGGGACGAGTTCTGTATAATGGAAGGACGAACGGAAAGGAGGGGCCTCTGTTTGAATTTACCTGCTGAAATCATTTCCGTTCTGCTGTACGCCCTGCGCGTCGCCGTCCCGCTGCTGTGCATCTCCATAGCGCACCGGTGCTTCCGCTCCCTGAAGCTCGGCAAGCGGAAGGAAGAGCCCGTCGTGGTGCTGGAAGACGCGTCCTCGCGCACCGTTCTTCCCGTCCTGTACTGGGAAAATTCCATCGGCCGCAGCCGCAGCTGCGACATCGTGCTGCACGACCCGACCGTCAGCCGCGCGCACGCCGTGCTGATGCGCCGGGAAAGCGGCTGGCTGGTCACGGACACCAACTCCCGGGCCGGCACGCTGGTAAACGGAAAAAAAGTGAAACAGGACGCGCCCGTCTTTCCGGGCGACACCATCACCGTGGGCTCGACCGCGCTGACCCTCAAGCGCACGGCGGACGTGGGCGTCGCGCAGCCGCAGAGCCCCCCCAGGCGCCGCGCGGCAAGTCCGTTCCACCTAATGCAGCTCGTCGTGCTGGTGCAGTTCCTGCTCTTCGTGCAGGCCTGCTTCGCGCCGGCCAAACCGAGCCTGGAGCCGCTGGTCCCGTTTGCGGCCCTGCTGGTCCTCGAATGGGGCCTTTACTTCTATTCCATGAAAATCCTCGGCCGCGTCAGCTTCGAGCTGGAGACGCTGGCCTTTCTGCTCTGCAGCGTCGGCATCATGCTGCTGTGCGGCGAGGGGGTCAAGACCACCTACACCCAGCTGCTGGGCGTCGCCATCGGCACGGTGCTGTACTGCTTTTTAATCTGGTTCCTCGGCAGCCCCGCCCGCGTGATGCGCTGGCGCGTCGCCGCGGGCGTACTGGCGATGCTGCTGTTCGCCGCCAACCTGCTGCTGGCGAAAGAGCACAACGGCGCCCGCAACTGGATCACGCTGGGGCCGTTCAGCCTGCAGCCCTCCGAGCTGATTAAAATCGCGTTCATCCTCGTCGGCGCCTCCACGCTGGACAGGCTTCAGACCTATAAAAACCTGACGGGATTCATCGCGTTTTCCGCCATCTGCATGGGCGCGCTGTTTCTGATGAGGGATTTCGGCACCGCCTGCGTGTTTTTCGTCACGTTCCTGATTATTGCGTTCATGCGCTCCGGCAGCCTGCGTACCATCTCGCTGGCCTGTTCCGTCGCGGTCCTCGGCGCGTTTCTGATTCTGAAGTTCAAGCCCTATGTGGCGGAGCGCTTCGCCGCGTGGCGGCATGTGTGGTCGCATGTGAACGACGCCGGCGGCTACCAGCAGGTGCGCGTGCTCAGCTATGCCGCGACGGGCGGCCTGTTCGGCGTGGGCCTCGGCAAGGGCTGCCTGAAGGACGTGTTCGCCGGGGACAGCGACCTGGTCTTCGGCATGCTGTGCGAGGAGCAGGGCTTGATTCTCGCGCTCACGGTGGTGCTCATCCTTGCGGCGCTGGCGTCCTCCGCGCGCGCCAACGCGACGCGCAGCCGGTCGACGCTGTACTCCATCTCGGCGTGCGCCGCGGGCGGGATGCTGCTGTTCCAGACCTGCCTGAACGTGTTCGGCGCGACCGACGTGCTGCCCCTCACGGGCGTGACCCTGCCGTTCATCAGCCTGGGCGGCTCCAGCATGGTTTCGGTGTGGGGGCTGCTCGCGTTCCTCAAGGCAAACGACGAGCGCACCTATGCGGCGAGGAGGCGCAGGAGTTGAAGACGACCGGATTCCGTTCCTTTATTCTCTATCTTCTCGTCGGGGCGTTCCTGTTCGGCCTCGGCGTGTTTCTGTACGGCCTGGCGCTGGACGGCGGGGACTGGGCCGTGCAGCCGTTCAACCGCCACATCACGGGCGAGAGCCAGACCGCCGCCGAGGGCCGCGTGCTGGACCGCAACGGCACCGTGCTGGCGCAGACGAAGGACGGCAGGCGCGTCTACGGCGGCGACGCGACCACGCGGCGGGCCATGCTGCACGCGGTCGGCGACACGCGGGGGTACATCTCGACGGGCGTGCAGCACAGCTTTCGCTCGGACCTTATCGGCTACAACCACGTGACCGGCCTGACCTCGCCCACCGGCAAAACCAACGGCAGCGACGTGCAGCTCACGCTCGACAGCGGGCTGTGCCGCCTTGCGCGGCAGAAGCTGGGCTCCCGCAACGGGGCGGCGGCCGTCTACAACTACCGGACCGGCGAGCTGCTGTGCATGGTCAGCACGCCGGATTTCGACCCGCAGAACCCCCCGAAGGACCTGAATACCGACAAGACCGGAAAATACAGCGGCGTCTACGTGAACAAGGTGCTCTCTTCGGCCCTGACGCCCGGCTCCATCTTCAAGCTGGTCACCTCGGCCTGCGCCATCGAAAATATCCCGGACCTCGACCGGCGCACCTGGAACTGCAGCGGCAGCGTCGTGATTAACGGCAACAGAATCACCGACCTGTACGCCTACGGCAGGCTCAGCTTTAAAAACGCGCTGGCCAAATCCTCCAACGTGGCGTTTTCGCAGATCGCCGTGGAGCTCGGCGCGGGGAGGATGCAGGCGAAGGCGAACGCGATGGGCTTCAACCGCAGCTTCAGTCTGGACGGCATCCCCTCCGCCAAGAGCGTCTACAACGTCGCCTCCGCAAGCCCGGACGAGCTCGCCTGGTCGGGTGTGGGGCAGTACACCGACCTTGTGAACCCGTACCACATGCTGGTGCTGATGGGCGCCGTGGCGAACGGCGGGACCCCCGTGATGCCCTATTTCATCAAGCGCGTCGCGGCGCCGCTCGGCCTTGAGGCCAAGACCGGCAGGGCGCAGGCCGGCCCGGCGCTGCTGGGCGCCGAGACCGCCCGGCGGCTGGCCGAATACATGCGCTACAACGTCGCGCACCAGTACGGCGACGGCCTGTTCCCCGGCCTGGAGGTCTGTGCCAAGACCGGCACCGCGCAGGTGAGCGGCCGCGGCGACAACTGCTGGATGGTCGGCTTTTCCTCCCGGGCGGAGACGCCGCTCGCGTTCGCGGTCGTGGTGGAAAATTCGACGCAGGGCAGCATCGCCTCGGCGGGGCGGCTGGCCTCCGCCCTGATGGTCCAGGCCGCCAAAATCCAGTAGCGCGCAAGCCGAAATTTCAGGCGCCCGCGCTCTTTATTCCGGCGCCCGGCTGTGATAAAATAGACGGGTATTTCACAATCAATCGGCTGTAAAACGGCGGAACGGAGGAAAACATGTCTGATGTAATCCGGCTGTTCGTGGAAAAAAAGCCGGGATTCGACGTCGAGGCGCAGAAGCTCAAAGCGGACCTGAAAGAGAACCTGGGGCTTTCGTCCATCGAGGACCTCCGCCTGGCGAACCGATACGATGTCGAGGGCCTGTCCCGTGAAGAATTCGCGGCGGCGCGGGATACGATTTTCTCGGAGCCGAACGTGGACCGCGTGTATGAGGAAGCCTATCCGCTGCCGGAAGGGTACCGCGCCTTCGCCGCGGAGTACCTGCCCGGGCAGTACGACCAGCGGGCGGATTCCGCCGCGCAGTGCGTGCAGCTTCTGACGCAGGGCGAGCGCCCGAAGGTCGCCACGGCCCGGCTGATTGCCGTGAAGGGCGGCCTGACCGACGGCGAGTTCCGGAAAATCGAGTCGTACGTCATCAACCCCGTGGAAAGCCGCCTCGCCTCCTTCCGAAAGCCGGAGACCCTCGGCGAAGCCGCGGCCGAGCCGCCGGACGTGGAGCGCGTCAGAGGCTTCACGGGATGGGACGGCGCCGCGCTGCGGGAATACCACGCCCGCATGGGCTTCGCGATGAGCCTTGAGGACCTCGCGTTCTGCCGGGACTATTTCCGCGACACGGAAAAGCGCGACCCGACCGTCACGGAGCTGCGGGTCATCGACACCTACTGGAGCGACCACTGCCGGCACACGACCTTCCTGACGGAGCTGGACAAAATCGAGGCGGAGCCCTCGCCGCTGCGCCCCGCTGTGGAGGGCGCCCTGCGCGCCTATCTGGCGGCGCGCGCGGAGGTCTACGGCGGCAGGGCCGCCGGGCGCCCCGTCTGCCTGATGGACATGGCGACCATCGGCGCCAAACTGCTGAAAAAGCGGGGGCAAATCCCCGACTTGGACGAAAGCGAGGAAATCAACGCCTGTTCCGTCCAGGTGCCCGTCACCGTGGACGGAAAGGTGCAGCAGTGGCTGGTGCAGTTTAAAAACGAGACCCACAACCACCCGACGGAAATCGAGCCGTTCGGCGGCGCGGCGACCTGCCTGGGCGGCGCGATCCGCGACCCGCTCTCCGGCCGGGCGTACGTGTACCAGGCCATGCGCGTGACCGGCTCCGGCGACCCGCGCGTCCCGTTCGAGAAGACCCTTCGCGGCAAGCTGCCCACGCGGAAAATCACGACGGGCGCGGCGCAGGGGTACAGCTCCTACGGCAACCAGGTCGGCCTTGCGACCGGGCAGGTTACGGAGCTTTACGACCCCGGATACGTGGCCAAGCGCATGGAGATCGGCGCGGTGATCGGCGCGGTCCCGAAGAAGAACGTGGTGCGCGAGGCCCCGCGCCCGGGCGACGTCGTGATCCTTCTGGGCGGGGCGACCGGCCGCGACGGCTGCGGCGGAGCGACCGGCTCCTCCAAGGCGCACACGGAAAAATCCATCGAGGTCTGCGGCGCCGAGGTACAGAAGGGCAACCCGCCCACCGAGCGGAAAATCCAGCGCCTTTTCCGCCGGCCGGAGGTTTCCCGCCTGATTCGCCGCTGCAACGATTTCGGCGCGGGCGGCGTGAGCGTGGCCGTCGGCGAGCTGGCCAACGGCCTGCGGATCGACCTCGACAGGGTGCCCAAAAAATACGAGGGGCTCGACGGCACCGAGCTGGCCATCTCGGAATCGCAGGAGCGCATGGCCGTGGTCGTCGCGCCCGGCGACGCGGACCGCTTCATCGCCGCCGCCCACGAAGAAAACCTCGGCGCGACGCCGGTCGCCGCCGTGACAAAGGAGCCGCGCCTCGTGATGAGCTGGCGGGGGGACCGGATTGTGGACCTTTCGCGCGCGTTCCTCGCCACAAACGGCGTGACCCAGCACGCGAAGGCCCTGATTCCCGCCGCAAAGCCGGAGGACGACTACCGCGGGAAAGTCCCCGGCTGCCTGCGCGGCCTGCCGCTCGCCGAGGCGTTCTCCAAAAATCTGGCCCGGCTCGAGGTCTGCGGCCAGAAGGGCCTCGCGGAGCGGTTCGATTCCAGCATCGGCGCGGCGACCGTGCTGATGCCCTTCGCGGGCAGGTACCAGCTTACGCCCGAGGAGGCCATGGTGGCGAAACTGCCCGTGCCGGAAGGCGAAACGGACGACGCCACGGCCATGGGGTACGGCTTCATCCCCGGCATCTCGCGCTTTTCCCCGTTCCACGGGGCGGCGTGGGCCGTGGTGGAAAGCCTGTCGAAGCTGGCGGCCGTGGGGGCGGACCCGCTGAAGAGCCGGCTGACCTTTCAGGAATATTTCGGCCGCATGACCGGCGACCCCCGGCGGTGGGGGCTCCCCGCCGCTGCGCTGCTCGGCGCGCTTGCGGCGCAGCTCGGTCTCGGGCTGCCCGCCGTCGGCGGCAAGGACAGCATGAGCGGCACGTTCGAGGACCTGGATGTGCCCCCGACGCTTGTGAGCTTTGCGGTCGCGATGACGAAGGCGAGCCGCACCGTCTCCGCGGCCTTCCGCAGGCCGGGCACCAGAGCCGTGCTGTTCCCCGTCCCGGAGGACCCCAAAACCCTGCTGCCGGACTGGGCCGCGCTCCGACGGTATTATGCCTGCATCGCGGGGATGATGCGGAAAGGGCGCATCCTCGCTGCCTCCGTCGTCAAAGAGGGCGGCGCGGCCGCCGCGGTCGCGCGCATGTGCTTCGGCAACAAAATCGGCTTCCGCTTCCGGCCCGAGGCGCTGGAACCGCGCCTGCTGTTCTCCCCCGCGGCCGGGACCGTCGTCGCCGAGCTGGAAAGCGAGGAGGCGGTCGATGGCCTCGCCTACGTTCCGCTCGGCGAAACCCTCGCCGAGCCGGAAATCCGCCTCGGCGGCGACGCCCTTTCGCTCGACGGGCTGATTGCGGCATGGGGCAGCACGCTGGAGGGCGTGTTCCCGACGCAGGCGCCCCCGCAGCCCGTCCGCGAGGTCCCGCTTTATACCGCGAGAAATCCGAAGGCGCCGGCGGCCGCGGCGGCGAAGCCGCGCGTGTTCATCCCGGTGTTCCCCGGCACGAACTGCGAGTACGACAGCGCCCGCGCGTTCGAGCGCGCGGGCGCCGAGACGGACGTGCTCGTGGTCCGGAACCGGACCCCGGCGGATATCGAAGAAACCATCGCCCGCATAGCGGAGGCAATCGACCGGGCGCAGATTGTGATGCTGCCCGGCGGCTTCTCCGGCGGCGACGAGCCGGACGGCTCCGGAAAATTCATCGCCACGACGTTCCGGAATCCCAGAATTGCGGAGGCGGTCGCCCGCCTGCTCGAAGTCCGCGGCGGGCTGATGCTCGGCATCTGCAACGGTTTCCAGGCCCTGATCAAGCTGGGGCTGGTCCCCTACGGGCGCATCACGCCGCCTTCAGCGCACGCGCCGACCCTCACGTACAACACGCTGGGGCGGCACGCCTCGCGCATGGCCTACACGCGGGTCGTGTCCGTCAAGTCGCCGTGGCTTACGGGGGTCCGGGCGGGCGACGTGTTCGCGGTGCCCGTCTCCCACGGGGAGGGCCGCTTTGCGGCGGACGAGGGCACCCTGCTGCGCCTGGCGCGGAACGGGCAGATTGCGACCCAGTACTGCACGCCGGAGGGCGCGCCGAGCGGCCGCGTGGAGTGGAACCCGAACGGCTCCGCCTGGTCGGTGGAGGGCATCACCAGCCCAGACGGGCGCGTCTTCGGCAAAATGGGGCACGTCGAGCGGCAGGGCAGGGACCTTTACAAAAATGTTCCCGGCGAAAAAGACCTGAAGATCTTTGAGGCCGGCGTCCGATATTTTCAGTAAGGCTGGCGAAAAAATGAAAAAATGTCTGAAACGCACCTGGGCCGAAATCGACCTGGACGCGGTTGCGAACAATTACCGGAAAATCCGGGAAAAGCTGAAGCCCGGCGTCAAAATGTGCTGCGTCGTAAAAGCGGACGCCTACGGCCACGGGGCCGAGCGCCTCGCGCAGGAATACGAGGCGCTCGGCGCGGACTGGTTCGCCGTCTCCAATCTTGAGGAAGCGCTGCAGATCCGCCGGGCGGGCGCGACCCGGCCGATTCTGATTCTCGGCTACACGCCCCCCTGCATGGCGGCCGACCTGGCGGAAAACGGCATCGCGCAGGCGATCATCGGCCCGGAATTCGGCCGGCAGCTCTCCGCAGAGGCGGTGAAGGCGGGCGTGACCGTCCGCACGCACATCCAGGTGGACACGGGCATGAGCCGCGTCGGCTTCTTTTACCAGGACCCGCGGCGCGACGGCGCCGCAATCGACGAGATGGAGCGCGCCTGCCGCCTGCCCGGCCTAGAGGCGGAGGGCATCTTCACGCATTTCGCCGCGGCGGACGAGGGCGAGGCCGGGCGCGGCTACACCCGCCGGCAGTTCCGCGCGCTGACGGACGCGGTCGCCCGGCTGGAGGCGCGCGGCCTGCATTTTAAGATCCGGCACTGCGCGAACTCCGCCGCCATCTTCGATTTTCCGGAAACGCAGCTCGACATGGTCCGCCCCGGCATCATCCTGTACGGGCTGATGCCCTCGGGCGAGATGATCCACCGGCTCCCGCTCACGCCCGCGCTGTCCCTGAAAAGCACGGTGGCGCTGGTCAAGACCATTCCGTGCGGAACCTGCGTCAGCTACGGGCGCCGGTTCCGCGCGGAACGGCCCACCGCGGTGGCGACCGTGCCCATCGGCTATGCCGACGGCTACCTGCGCAGATTCTCAGAAAAAGCCTGCATGCTGGTGCGCGGCAGGCGCGCCCCCGTCGTCGGCCGCGTCTGCATGGACCAGCTGATGCTGGACGTCACCGACATCCCGGGCGTCCGGGCCGGGGACACCGTGACCGTGATCGGCCGCGACGGGGACGAGTGCGTCTCCGCCGACGAGCTCGCCGGCCTCGCCGACACCATCAGCTACGAAATCATCTGCGGCGTGGCAAAGCGCGTCCCCCGCCTGTATAAAAAAGGTGGCCGCGACGCCGGCCTGCTCGACTATCTCGATCGTTCTTCCGACCGTTCTTCGGGCGCGTAAGGCGCGGAACGTTCAAAGGCAGTCAAAAAGCGAACTCCCGAAGCGCACAGCGCGCTCCGGGAGCATTTTCTCTCTTCCGCCGCTTCAGCGGCGGGGTGAATCCGGCTCTGCCGGCGGCGATACGCCGGCAGGCTTTTCCGCTTCCTTGCGGTTCTTCAGCACCCGGAGCAGCTCCGCGGCGGACATGCCGCTGCTCTGCAGGGCGGCGTAGAGCGCCTCGATGTCCTGCTTCTTTTTCCGCTCCTCCAGCTCTCTCTTTTTCGCCTTCGCCTTGGCGATTTTGCGCTGATAAGTTTCGATATTTTCCTGTAGGGACTGAATCTGCTGCTCCAGCGTCTCGGAGGCGTCTTTCTTTTTTCCTCTCGGCATTTCAATCACTCCCGATTCATTCTTGTCTTACGGTAAGTATACCACATTATTCCATATTTTATATCAAAAAAGCACATTTCAGGGCGTGCCATCCAAAAAATCTTCACTTCCTCCGGGCATAAAAAAAGCCCGCTCGCACGAGCGGAGCTTTTGTTTTTCTGTGCGACCAGGCCTGTAAGCCGAGTTCTGTCGTGAACGGCCATCTATCTTGGCCGGATGTCGCCATCACGGCTCGATGCCACCTTCTCGGGGCGCGCCGGGCCGGCGCACGATGCCCCTCTGCGGTGTTGCTCCGGATAGGGTTTGCAGAGCCGCGCGGTCTCCCGCGCGCTGGTGGGCTCTTGCCCCGCCTTTCCACCCTTGCCGCAAATGCGGCGGTATCTCTCTGTTGCACTTTCCCGGGGGTCGCCCCCGGCGGCCGTTAGCCGCTATCCCTGCCCTGTGGAGCTCGGACTTTCCTCAGGCGCGCGCTTTCGCGCTGCGCCCGCGGCCGTCCAGCCTGCTCGCAAAGGTTTATTGTACCCGATTCCCCGCCGGAAGTCAAGGGCGCGCATCTTAAAAATTCAAAAATAACTCCCGCTTTTCGTAACGGAGCCGGCACGCCGCGCACGAAATCGGCGGCAGGGCGAGGTGCCCGCCCGCGTCCGGCGCGTTCCCCAGCAGGGCCTCGGCGCCGCCCCATTCCGCCGGCAGCGTGACGGTGCGGGGCACGCCGCCCCGGTTGAACGCGCACAGCAGCGCGCCGTTCCCGTCCCGGCGCAGGTAGGCCATCACGTCCCCCTCGGCGGCCACCGGGACGAACGCCCCTTTTTTCAGGCAGGAGCATCCGGCGCGCAGGCGGCCCAGCCCGCGGTACCATTCGACCAGGCCGGCGTCTTCGCGGCCCCACGGGAAGCACCCGCGGTTGAACGGGTCGCGGTACCCCTCCAGGCCCGCCTCGTCCCCGTAATAGACGCAGGGCACCCCCGGCAGCGTGTACTGCATCAGCGAGGCCAGACGCATCAGCGCCAGGCCGCGGGCCCGCTGCTCCCGCGTGAGCCGCGCCTCGCTCTGCCAGCGCCGCGATTTTCGTCTGCATGGCGACCAGCTCGGCCGTCACGCCCTGCTCGCGCTGC
>ENA-UOOK01003180-UOOK01003180.1-fermentation-metagenome-genome-assembly--contig:-NODE-3180-length-19030-cov-5.278261_pt1 | contig 19030 bp, 17 predicted proteins | sample MGYA00245777_ERZ724023 | MGnify/ENA primary metagenome ERZ724023 (study PRJEB28704, sample SAMN03018312) | fermentation metagenome | biome: anthropogenic terrestrial biome; feature: soil; material...
GTGAGTGTCGCTTAGCATGTGTCCGGAAAAGTGTTGACTTCCCGGATAAGGCTCAGCGGTTTTTAGGTTGTTATTTCCGCCGCCATTTCCACAACTTTTCCCCCGCAGCAGCCGGCGAGGGTCAGGGCTAAAAGGAGAATAGCCGTCAAACCGTAAAGAAAAGTTTTTCAATTCGCAAAAGGCCTCTTTTTTTGATTACATTGAGTCACCCTAAGTCAAGCGGACCTCAAAAGTCTCCTCTAGCTACTTCCGCGTCCTTTTCCCTCAATTATGGACCAGCTTTACGGCCAAATTCTCCTGATACACCTTGATTCCTTCTAGATAGCCTATATAGCCGTTCCCATCCGTATTCCACTCAGGTCTTAGAGCTGCCTTGGCGCCCTGCACGCGAAAATGATACCGGACATAGGCGTAATTACCCGTCAGGACCACTTTGTACTGTTTACTCTGATCGTACTGGGTTAAATCATAAGTAGTGGCGACTTCGATTCCTTTGGCGGTAGTCACTGTTTTGGAGGATTCCTTGGATATTGAAGCGTTAAAGCCGCCCACCATATCATACCCCAGGGAAAGGCCTATACTCACAGTGATGGAATCCGTGACCGCTGTCTCGTTGATGCTGCTGAGAGTCACACTAAGCGTGCAATTAGGCTGATACCAATTGGTGTATTCAAAAAAAAGCACGTCGTTAACCGTCGTAAATTCACACGGGGATACTAGAAGATGACCACCATAGGTATTAGCCCACAATAGATAAGATACTGCATTCAGCGCACTCTCAGGCCAGTTGTTTGCATCGCTAATCCCCGTTATATCCGCCAGATAATTTAGAAAGGTATTATACTCGGTCTCGTTATTGGGTGCTTGAAACGTCAGGTTGCTCCCCCAGTACTCAGTAGTGTCCACACTCTGGCTTGGATAAGGATCGGCGGTTTTTAGGCCGTTATTTCCACCGCTTTTTCCCCCGCTGCTGCAGCCGGAGAGGGCGATAGCCAATAACAACCCAACCATTAAACTATAAAACCAAAACTTTCTCATTGATAAACCTCCTTTAATTATACGTATTTAGATATTCTGGATGGCCGGTTCGCCCGGCTAAAAAGATTAACTCGCTATTCAAAAAACACCTCATTCCGTTTTATTTCGCGCCAAAATCAACTGGATTATGATTCCGGATTATCCCATTAACACGACCTCCATCAGCTCGTTCACAGTCAGCCGTAGCCGTCCGTCGCCCCAAATGACATAATCGCCGTCGGTTTTGACGTTTTTAAACAGCGTTTCGTCCGCGAGCTCCGCGTATTTCATGGTGTGCAGTTTCACTGAGAGATCGACGGTCACGCTACTGCCGCTCTCCATCTCCATAAACAGCCGGTAATCCTTCATGGGAACGACGGTCTTGATGTAGCGCATATCTATCCCCTTTCATGACGGACATATAAAAACCCATCTTACCAACATTGTAAGATGGGTTTTTTGATTGTGCATCGTCTGAATGGACGATCTTTTGGAAAAAGGGGACCGTTCATCGCGGTTCTCCTTTGCTATTTCAGTTTTTCGGCAAGCCGCGCCCGCCGGTCGATGTCAAGCTTTTGAAATACCGTGCGCAGATGGGTGCGGACGGTGCTTTCCGTTACGACCAGCCTTGCGGCGATTTCGCCGTTGCGTAAGCCTTCGGCCGCTAGCCTTGCCACCTCGTATTCGCGTGCGGTAAGGTTGGAAGGCAATTCGTCCCGGAATATGGCGTTGCGTAAAACTTCCCAGCCTGTCCCGAACCGTTTCTTGCTTTCTATAAATTTGTTGAAAAGCTGAGGGTATTTTTCCTGTATGATTTGATCCGCCAGTCCGTCAAGCATCTGAGAATAGCCGGAGAATAGATATGTCAGCCCGTCGGGCAGGGCCGTTTCGATGGAATGCTCGATCGAAGCCGCCGCCTTTACCCTGTCGCCCATCCCCAGGTAGCATACTGCCATGATGATGTCAACCAGTAACTGGGAGAAAGGCTCTTTCACCAAACCCTCCGCAATAATTGCCTGTACCTCTCCCAGAAGCTGCGCATATTCCCCTTGCTGCATAAGATGATAGTTCAAATGCACAAAAATGGCGCTGTTGATCATGAAGGGTAAAATACGGTATTCCGTAAATTCCCCGTTTTTCAGCCATTCGGCGATATTTGCCCGCTTCCCCAACTCAAAAAAGAGATTACCCCTTGTAATATCCGCCAAAGCCCGTGTTACAAAATTGTTCTGCCAGGCAAAGGAGGCGGCGCGTTCCATGGTGCTGACGGCGTTCTGCCAACCGGCGGCGTCGGCCTTGTGCAGCGCGATTTCCGCCAGTAGATGCGCCGCGCCGAGCAATACGACGCCTTGCTGATTGCTTTCGGCCAGATATGCCGCCTTGTAGGCAAGTATCTCGCCGTCACCTATATCACCCCTGTAAAAGGCAAGTTCGGCTCGGAAGAGTACGTCGCCGCCGCTGCCGTGCCCGTTGGTAAGTTTTGTATAGACCGCAAGATATTTTTCCAGAGCATCGGCCTCGCGTTCGGCGGCGCCGGGCGTCAAATGGAAAACATGAAGTGGAAAGAAATCGCCGAAGCACCACGGCGCGGTCGGAAGGATTACCCGAGAGCATTCGCCGCCGAACAACCTTTCCGCCTGCTTCAAAACAGCGGTCATTGCAGCTAGCTCAGGAAAAGACCGGTACGAATGGAGAAGTGTCAACTCACCGCGCAGCTGCGCATTTTCGTCCCCGCTGCTTGCTTCCAGTATGGCGCGCAGCTCATCCAGCAGTCCGTTGAATTCTTCGTTTTTTCCCGTTAACAGTAGCGTCCAGGCAATCCGAAGCATGGAGAGGATATGCTTCCTTTTTAGATCGGCAGGGCTGTTTTGTGCGATCCTGAGCGCCAGCTCCGGAAAGCGCCTGCCGACGATGTCTTCCAGAATGATATTGGAGAAGTCGAGGGACAGCATCCGCTCATAGTCCTCTGCCTGTGCGTAGAAACCGAAGGCCTCCGCAGTTTTTTGCTCGTCGCGGCAATAATCCCCCGCGTGTAGGAGACAATCGCGCTGGAATGAAGCTCCCTGCTCACTCCGCTTCCGGATTAGCAGTTTGGACAAAATACTATGCAGCTCATATCGGCAATTAGTCCTTTCATATCGGATAAACGGGCTTTGCAGAACTTCCAGAGCATATTCGGGCAGCGAGTCGCAGCAGGCAAGGGCGCACGCCTGACGCACTGTGAAGGATTCAAAAGGCGACAGGCGCAGAAGAAAGATCTGTTGTTCTTTTGACAGCGTATCCCAGATCAGATGCTCCATAAGCGACAGAATGGCCGTGTCGGTAAAGACCCCTGTGTCCCGGAAGGCGCATAACTGCAAATAGACCGCGATAATCCAGCCTTCGGTATAGCGTTCGACGGTCCTTGCATCCTCAAAAGCGATCGTTACGCCCGCCAGGGTGAAATAACGGAGGATGTCTCCGGCGTCCAGCCGCAGGTCTGATGCTGCGATCTGTAAAAAGCCGTGGCCCGCAATGGCGGTATGTATATCCCGCCTTAGCATCTGGGTGATGATGATGATATGCAGGCCATCACCGCCATGCTCAATGAGGGCGGTGAAAAAGGAAGGCGTCAAACCGTTCTTTAGGAACTGGAAATTGTCGATCACAAGATAGGCTTCATACCCGCACTCGATCGACCGCAGCGCGTCGTAGGCCTCACCTGCGGTAGCGGCGTTGGGCAGTCCGATTTTCAACAGACGCCCTCCCGCGCGGTCGTCAATTTTTTCGATTTCGCGGTAGAGGCGCAGAAAACCGGCGGTCGGCGCTTCGTCTGCTGCGGTAAACCAGTAAACGTGCGTGTTTTGCGGAAGCCTGGCTTCGAGAAAGTCCCGGATCGCCGTTGTCTTTCCATACCCGGAAGGGGCTTCGATAATTGCGGTCCGAGCGAAACGAAGCTGATCCAATTTATTTTTTAGCCGGTCGGAGTAATAGTGCGGCTCGGTTCGGGCCTTATTGTTTGTTTCCACCTTTTTCGACATTCGATGATAAAAAAGCACCTGCCCGTTTTGGGTTACTATTCTCTTGTTTTTAACTGGAATATATCCTTTTCTTTCGTATAAGCCGTAAGCCGGTAAAGAAGAGTCAAGTTCAACCAAGGTGTAGCCATCTTCCGCCGCCCTTTGTTCAAGACGACTCAGTAATAAACTGCCGTATCCTTTACTCTGAAATTCGGGTAAAACAAACATTCTTTTAATTTCATTTCCCGAAATGGATCCTGTGCCGATAAACCGGCCGTCCTCTTTAACCAACAGGATATATTCTTCACTTATTGCTTTTTTGATATGATCGATGGAGTGACGGTCCAAGAAAAACCGCACCACATCCGTTGGATAATACTTTGGATATATTGCGTTAATCGTCGTATGAACAATCTCTTGGATTGTAAAAATATCTTGACTGCCGGCTTGAATGATATTCATCGCGGATTCCTCTTTTCCATCGAATCGGTATGATGCTGATTGATATCGCCTGTCTATCCCGTCGCTCATCACCCCGGCGTTTTGAAAGTGATAATGCCCCGCGCCGGTTGCGCCGGAACCGGTCGCCGCCCAATCACAGACCGCCTTCCATACTTAATACATCACTTCGGTCTCCGTGCTTCAGAAAACATTGGCGACGTTGACCGAGCCTGGCAAATTCGGTCTTCTAATATGGTATGATCTTCTAATGTAAAAGAAGACATCTTGGTAAAATCCTTTCAAATTTTGCCAAATAGTAATTCGGCAATTACCTTTAATTCCCTGCATTGGTTTTATTTTATTCCAGGTTGGGTGATCATCCGCTTGAAATAGCCATGTCCTTATGCAATAATATTACTAGCGTTTTGTAGGAGGACACAGCTTCCGTGAATTCCATTAATACAAATCAAGAGGATTGAATAGGGTACCTAATGTCTTTTGTAAATTCCTTCAATCAATTGCCTTTTTATCGTAATTATGCAGATCAGAAGTCCGCTTTGCAGGCGGTGATCTGCTTTTTTGTTTTTAGTATTAATCAGTAATCTCCAAAGCGATCTGCTTTATAGGTTAGAGGAGTATTTTAGGATTGCAATGAAAAATGTGGACGGATAAGAATAAAAAAGTTACGAAGAACAGCTAAAAATACTTTAGAAGATTGGTATGGAAGTAATCGAAAGGATGCCCCGCTCCGTCGGGGGTTTCTTCAGGCAAGGACATAAACTATTGTTGGTTGATTATATAGTACGAAAAGAGTATAATATGGTTAGAATATTACTATGAGGAGTTGATCCCATGCTGATTAAACCGTCCGCAAGCATCAGGCAGAATTATAATGAAATTGCAGCTTTATGCAAATCCTCAGGTGAGCCTGTGTATCTTACGAAAAACGGCGAGGGTGATCTGGTGGTTATGGATATAGAGGCGTTTACCCGTCGTGAAAAAATGCTGAAATTGCGGGAAGAACTACTAGCTGTTGAGGAAGAACGTCTAGCTGGTCGTGCCGGAGTAACACCAGATGAACTGGACAGTTATCTAGACAGTATAATTGATGAGGTGGAACATGGAAAAGAAACCTCAATATAAAGTGATTGTCTCCGACCGTGCTCGTCGGATGCTGGCGGGCCATGTTCGTTTTCTGGCGCAGAAAAGCCCTACTGCCGCCCGAAAAACAAAGAATGAATTGATGGATGCAATTCGCTCCTTTTCCACCATGCCGGAGCGTTTTCCTTTTTTGGAAGCTGAATTTATCCCGCCAAATAAATATCACAAGATGTTTATTGAAAAGTGGTATCTCATTCTGTATCAGATTAAGGATCAAACGGTGTATGTTGATTATATAGTGGATTGTAGGCAGGATTATGGGTGGCTGGTGCATTAACAATAGGTATGCATTGATTTGGTATTAACGTTAGTTCTTAATGGTATTGGTAACACGTTACGTCTTTTGCCATTGCAAGTACTGTTCAAAATGAATCTGCCCATTTAGCTCATATAGAACAACGTAAAAAGCATTGGGATGTCATTCGCAACCGGCGCTGTCTGCGGCGACCACTGCTCCCCGATTTCCGACACAACCATCATGTCCTCGACCGGCGCCATGTGCAACCACATTAACCATGTTGAAACACAGCTTCCTTCAATAACCGTCAAAGCAGGTTGGTGACGGTGTTTTTTTATCGCGGCCACTAAAGCGGGCTCTTTTTAATTGTTACCGGCTATGGAGAACCCAGTAGGTTTCTACGGAAATAAGCTAGTTGTCATTGGATTTTCTGTTTTTATTTTTAAGCTTTTCCAACAACAAGTTAATCTTTTTTTCACGCGCTATTGTTTCTGCCGGATCCAGTTCAAAACTAACTTTGAGCCAGCTTCCTTCGGTACTTCCCGCCGGAAGTAACTGGCGTGGCGCCTCAACTTTAATTTCCTCGTCTCCGCATAACAGAATAGCATATTCTCCCTCAAAGCGATCAATAACAGCTTTCATCACAACACCTCACTGACTTGGTGGTTGGCATGCGCCGCAAGGTTTATACCCGGCTTTTTTGGCTTCTGCGACTGAAGAAAACCAAATTAGGTTTTCCGGTCGAATTGTCTCTGCATTCCGGCAGCTTGGGTAATGGTATTTATCAGATTTTACACTTCCTACCAACTGTCCCGGTCTTGTTTCGGCATGATGGTTGCGTTCTGTTTTAATTTTATAAGTTACCCCATCTGTCTGTACAATAATTGTACCATTAAGATCTGTCCGGTAAACATCTACTCCGGTTTTTTGTAACCGATTTATTATCTCTGTATGTGGGTGGTTGTATTTGTTTTCTGCCCCAACCATAATAACGGCCGCGGCCGGGTTTACTGCGTCCAGAAATGCGGGAGAAGTAGACGAAGAGCTTCCATGGTGGCCGACTTTTAGAATTGTGCTCCGGAGGTCAGCGCCACGGGAGATCATTTCTCTTTCAGAGATTATCTCTGCGTCACCGGTAAACAATAAACTTACCTGGTTATATTCCAATCTGGTTACCACTGAAGCATCATTTAAATGAGCGTCGGAGGGCTTATAAGGGTGGAGTAAGGCCATGAAGATTCCATCGCCCAACTCTCGGCTCAGGCCGGCACGGCCTTCAGTAAAAATGATGTTTTTTTGCTCAATCAGGGTGAGGTATTCTTCAAAGGTCTTGGTGGTATGTATTATTGCCGGGTCGATTACTTCTTTGACCGGGAAGGCTTTAAGAACGTCGATTAGACCGCCGATGTGATCCGAGTGGGGGTGAGTTGAGATCACAAGATCCAATGCTTTTACGCCCTGGCCTCGAAGGTAGTTAACAACGGTCGGCCCGGCGGAACGTTCTCCGCCGTCGATTAGTAGGTGCTGAGCGGGTGTCTGGATTAGGATAGAATCACCTTGACCGACATCAATAAAATGAACGGTAAGATCGGTTGAGTAGGCGAAGGCCAGAGAAAAAGCGGAAAGAAAAACAGAAATCAGCAACAACAGTTTCTTAGTATGTTTCATCTTTTGTGCAAAAACTCCTCTACATCAATTGCAACTTGCTTTAATCAGAGGGAATTGCTTAATTATCTTCGGCGTCATTTAACCACGATCCATAGTATTTGATTTTGGCTCTTAATATTTTGTGGTTAAATCTTAAATCAATCAATTATGCAATTCCTTAATCTATATGCTTCTATGATCTTTTTAGCATTTAGGCGCAATGTTATTTATTTAAAATTATTAAGTTGTTTATTACTAGAATACAGTAGTAAATGACAAAAGGCAACGTCAATTATGTAATTCCTTTAAGGATAAAAAGTAATTGGAAAATCTTATAGGTTGGACATTGGGTAGGAAAAATTTCTTATAATTTTTATAATGGGAAGGATTTTTAACAGTAACGAAGAATTATACTATATTGAAACATATTCGAAACATATTTAAAATTTTCCTGTTCTTATTGGTTTCGAAAATGATTGCTTTGTGATAACTGGAACTCTCTGGCTACAGAGAGAGTGAGGTTTCTATAATTTTCTATCTTTAGATTTAAAGTGGTTGAATTATGAATTATTAAAAAAAGAAACCACCGTCTTAATAACTTCAATAGTAATGCGTTACCGAAGGTATTTCCAGGGAAAGGGGGAGGTAAATAAATCAGAGGGGGACTGTCCTTATAAAACTAGTATTAATTTAAAAGGCAACGCAAAAAGCCCAGTATTAGAGAGGAACCAGATACATTAATTGAACTTATTAAGTGTTATGTGGAGGGAGGGGAAATTCCCGGAAGGTAAATAATATATAAATATTAAAATAGGGAGGGCGAAACAATTGAATAGGAAACAATTAACGTTTATGGTTGTCTTATGTCTTGTCTTGTTAGTAGCTAACTCTGCTCTGGCTCGGACCCAGACCGTCTCACTCTGGAATTGGCGGGGTGAAACAGAGTTCTGGGCTGCCGTGGAAAAAGAAATCCGGAAAGAACATCCGGAGATCAGAATTGATTATCGAACTTTTATTCCCACGGAGTATGACTCCATTCTCATGGTGGGGATGCAATCAGGGGAAGGTCCGGACATTATTACTTTACGCGGTGGACCCGGTGTTGCCAAATTTGCCGAACCTGGGATGGTTGAGCGCTTAGACAAAATTCTAGACTTCAGCCTATTTCCGGAAGGCGCCTTGACGCAAGCGAGCATGAATGCCGGAGTATACGGTGTTCCTTTTGCGTTACAGACCTATCAAATTTACTATAATAAAGAAATCTATGCTAAGTATGGTCTCAAAGAGCCTGCTACGTGGGATCAGTTAATCGAAAACTGCCGGGTGCTGCAAGCAAATGGAGTCACCCCGTTCTATTTCCAAGGGAGAGAAGGGTGGGGCTTATCTCTTGTTCAGACTACTATTGGAGCAAGTATTCTAGGCGCCGAATGGATTACGGGTTTAGTTAAAGGGAAAAATGCCTTTACAGATCCCAAATTCATTGATTCACTCTACAAAGTTCTTGAATTAAAGCCATTTATGCAAAAGAATTTTGAAGCCGCGTCATACTCTGACATGCAAATGGCTTTCCCAATGGAAAAAGCGGCTATGACATTCGGCGGCATGTGGGACGTAAAATCTTTTGACCAGATTGCACCGGAGAAAGAATGGGGTATGTTCTTAGTTCCACCGGTAAAGAAGACAGATCGTCCTTATGCATATGCTTACATGGACGGAGCGTATGGATTAAATAGCGCCTCGAAAAATCGCGAGGCGGCTCTGAAGGTGTTGGAGTTTACTACTTCTGCAAAGTTTGGTCAAATGTTTGTAGAGTTCAACCAAGAGATAAGCCCGATTGCCGGTATTCAGGCCCCAGCCGAATTAACCGAATTACAGCAAGGCTTGAAATTCGTTGAGCATCACGCATTACCTGACATCTATGGTGTTCGCTCGGTCTTAACGTTTGGCGTGCCCGATGTCCATACTTTACTTGGCGCCGGTATGCAAGCTATTCTCAGCGGTGAAAAAACCCCGAAGCAATTGGCAGAGGAGTTACAGACAGGTATCGCCTCTTGGTACAAACCGTTTCAAAAGTAAGTTAGTTAATGTGGATCAATAGAGCACATAAATTGGTAGGCTATACACAGTTTTATGCGTATAGCCTACCAATTTAAGCGGAGCGTGATCGTATGAATAGTGAAATCCCAACTCGCCAGTCTTCGTTTCTTTTATTCATAAGGAAACATAATTATTTGTTGCTAGTTTTGCCGGCGCTTCTTCTTTATACTGTTTTTATAATCTATCCATTCCTCAACAGTATTCGCTATAGCTTTTTTGAATGGAGTGGTGTTGGACCCATGACGTACATTGGATTGGGAAACTACCACACTATTTTCTTTGGAGCCCTACAAGAGTTTTTCGTAAGGGCGCTCAAACATAACCTTTTTGCTTTCGTTATCAATTTTTCGTTGCAAACTATCTTCGGACTAGGATTGGCGCTCGCTCTTTACGCTGTAACAAAGGGCAGTAATCTCTATAAAACCATCTTTTTTCTCCCCAACACCTTGTCCACTGTTATTGTCGGGTTTTTATGGAATCTTCTTCTCAATCCGCAGTGGGGGATGGTAAACCGCTTTTTCGAAATGGTGGGGTTGGATTTCTTGTCAAGACCATGGCTTGGTGATCCCAAGCTTGCTTTGCCTACCATTCTGGCAGTTAGTGCGTGGCGTGGGTTAGGATTCCCTATTTTGGTATACTTAGCAGCCCTATTGGCCATACCCGAAGAATATGTGGAAGCGGCAAAAATTGATGGGGCTAAGGGCTTTCAGATTATTCGTCACATTTATATACCATTGATCTTACCTACGACTTTTACCCTAATGACCCTAAGTTTTATCTGGACCTTTAATATGTTTGATCTTATCTTTGCGCTACAGGGAGCCTCTGCAGGCCCTAATTATGCTACAGACGTGTTAGGAACCCTTTTTTATCGTATTACATTTGGCGGAATGGGGAGTTCTGCGACGGGGATGGGGTTAGGGGCGGCCATTGCGGTTGTCATCTTTTCCGTACTGTTTCCAGTTTCTTATCTCCTCAATCGGATTTCTAAGAAGTTCGAACTATAAATTAAAACCGGAGGTGGTTGCATTGGAGCTACCAAGGTGGCGACCAGGAAAACTGACCCAGATCATACTTCATTTTATACTACTGGCTTACTCCATTATTGTTCTTTATCCAATCGGAATTATGTTATTATCTTCGGTGAAAGGCACCCGGGAAATCTTTACGAATCCCTATGGTTGGCCGGCATCACTTCGGCTGGATAACTACTCTAAAGCTTGGAAACTAGCAAATTTCTCCGTCTATTTCCAAAATAGCGCTTTTGTCTCCGTCATGACAATCCTTGTGCTTCTATTTGTTTCATCAATGGCCGCCTATGTCTTGGCTCGTTTTGAGTTCCGAGGTAATCGTGCTTTATACATGTTATTCATTAGTGGTTTAATGCTACCCGTCCGCTTAGCAGTAGTGCCGTTATTTACCATGATACGTGACATCAACCTCCTGGATACGAGGACAGCACTCTTGATGGTTTACGTTGCATCGGGGATTCCCTTTTCCATTTTTTTGCTAGTAAATTTCTTTAAATCCATTCCGAAGGAAATTGAGGAAGCTGCCATCATTGATGGATGCGGACTATTTTCTATTTATTATCGGATTATGTTGCCGCTCATCGGACCGGCTTTAGCCACTGTAGGAATATATAACTTTATCGGTACCTGGAATGACTTTTTCTTTCCTTTAATCTTTTTACGTACGAAGTCGAAATATACGATACCCCTAGGAGTCATGCAGTTCTTTGGGGAGTTTACGAATCAATGGGATATGCTTTTCTCGTCACTAACTATTGCGATTGTTCCTGTGATCATCATTTTCATGGTTGCGTCAAAACAATTTATTCGCGGTATGACAGCGGGAGCAGTAAAGGGCTAGGGGATTGTCGCTGGGGAAGAAAGTTTGGAGTTTATTGTTGTTATTATCTTGGATAAAGGTATACAGGAGAGTAAGAGGTGTTCCAGTTGAAAATCATCGTCTGCATAAAACAAGTGCCAGCGACCAGTAGTGTGGAGATAGATCCCACTACTGGTGTTTTAAAGCGGGAAGGCGTGGAAAGCAAAATGAATCCCTACGATTTATATGCCTTGGAGACCGCCTTGCGCTTAAAAGAGAAAACAGAGGGGAGCATAACCACGGTAACCATGGGACCGCCTCAAGCCCAGTCCGTGATTGAAGAATCTTTTATTCTGGGCGCGGATCAGGGATACCTTTTCTCAGACCGCAAGTTTGCCGGTTCGGATGTGCTAGCTACCGCCTATACCTTGTCACAGGGGATTGGGCTTCTTGGCGAATTTGACTTAATTGTCTGTGGCAAACAGACAACGGATGGGGATACAGCTCAGGTTGGACCGGAGTTGGCCGAGTTTCTAGGGATTCCCCATGTCACCTGGGTCAGAGAGATTACTGAAGTGACAGCGGACAAGATCGTTGTCAAACAGGATCTGGGGAATAGTTACGCCATTTTGGAATTGCCTTACCCTTCACTGCTCACGGTCGAAAAGGATATTTTCCAACCCAGGCTTCCTTCTTATCGCCGTAAGCTCCTGACGGCCGGACAGCAAGTGAAGGTGTTTACTTTTTCTGATTTTATTGACCATAACGAGCAGAAATATGGATTGAATGGTTCGGCGACGCAGGTGGAACGAATTTTCCCACCCCTTACCAAGCAGGATCAGACCTGTTGGGAGGAGCCGGCGCCGGTGGTGGCTGAAAAAATCTATGAACTAATCAAGGATAGAAATTTTATCTAAGAGGTGGCTGACGTGGCGGTTTTAGTAATCAACAACAACCGATGCAATTTATGTGGCCAATGTATCATGGTTTGCCCGTTTAAGGCTATATCTCGACAGAACGATAAGATCGAGATTGACGCCGGGTGTAAAATGTGTAAAATATGCTTAAAAAATTGCCCGGAGAAGGCGATTGGCTTAATTGATGAACGAAGAACAACTGTCAATAAAGAGGAGTGGCGGGGTATCCTGGTTTTTGTCGAGCACCTGGCAGGTAATATTCACCCCGTGACGATCGAGTTGATTGGCAAAGCCAGAGAACTGGCTGATGCCGTCAGGCATCCTGTGTACTGCCTGTTTATGGGGCATGGGATCAGTCAGCAAACTCAAAAGTTACTCCGGTACCCGGTGGATCGGGTTTTTGTCTATGAGGATCAAGAATTGGCCTATTTTCGGGTGGATACTTACGCCAATATTTTTGAAGATTGTCTTCGTAAAGTAAAACCTTCCATTGTCTTAGTGGGGGCCACTTCAGTAGGGAGGTCCTTAGCGCCGCGGGTGGCTGCCAGGTTCCGAACAGGTTTAACCGCCGACTGCACGACATTGGAAATCAGAGCAAATACCGATCTGGTTCAGATCCGGCCGGCTTTCGGCGGCAATATTATGGCTCAGATTATTACTCCCGACGCCAGACCGCAGTTTGCCACGGTCAGATATAAAGTGATGACTCCTGCCCAGCAGCTTACCATTCCGCGGGGGAGCATTGAAAACTGTTCGGTTTCCCCGGATAAGCTCAAGTCCGAGCTGATTCTCAGGCAGGTAGTGATGAAAGAAGAATTGCCAGGTATTTCCGAAGCTGAAGTATTGGTGGCGGCGGGAAGAGGAGTGCGGGAGCAAAAGGATCTGGCGTTACTTGAAGAATTGGCCACTTTACTGGGTGGTCAATTGGCAGCGACCAGACCGTTGGTGGAGATGGGTTGGGTTCATTATACGCGGCAGATCGGGTTATCGGGAAGAACCGTCAAACCTAAATTAATAATCACCTGTGGCGTTTCCGGGGCTGTGCAGTTTAGCGCCGGAATGAACGCTTCCGAATGTATCGTGGCGATTAATCAGGATCGCAACGCCCCCATACTCGCTCAGGCCCATTACGGAGTGGTTGGCGACCTTTATGAAGTAATCCCATTATTACTGGAGAAGATCAAAGGGGTGAGGGAGACAAATGCCTTATAAAAAAATTACGACGGACGATCTGGAGTTTTTAAAGAAAATTACGGCTCCGGATCGAATTTATACGGGCCGAGAGATTAATGATGATTTTACCCATGACGAGATGACGGAGTATGGGAAGTTTTCACCGGAAGTTGTCGTCGAAGCGTTGACCAATCATGAAATTTCATCACTCATGCGCTATGCCTATGAACACAATATTCCCGTCACCCCTCGGGGTTCCGGAACCGGCTTATGCGGGGGCGCAGTCGCGCTTTATGGTGGAATACTTCTTTCAGTGGCGAAGATGAATAAGATCCTGGAGATCGATGAAGACAACTTAACCGTTACGGTCGAACCGGGTGTCTTATTAATGGAACTGGCGAAAGCAGTAGCGGAAAAAGAGCTTTTTTATCCCCCGGATCCGGGAGAAAAGACCGCCACGATCGGCGGGAATGTGATGACCAATGCCGGGGGGATGCGGGCGGTGAAATACGGGGTGACCCGTGATTATGTGCGGGGAATGGAAGTAGTGTTACCCGATGGAGAGATGCTCGCCATCGGCGGGAAGGTCGCGAAGAACAGTTCGGGTTATAGTGTGAAGGATCTGTTCATCGGTTCGGAAGGAACATTAGGGATAGTCACCAAATTAATCCTCAAGTTACTGCCCTTACCCAAAAAAACGATTAGTCTGTTGGCGCCCTTTCCTACCTTAAACGATTGTATTGATACCGTTCCGGTGTTATTTAAGTCCAAGCTGATCCCGACAGCGGTAGAATTCATGGAAAAAGAAGTGATTGCAGCCGCTGAAGAATATCTGGGCAAGGCTTTTCCGGATAAATCGGCTGATTCCTACCTGCTGCTGACCTTTGATGGCAATGCCACTGCCGAAGTAGAGAAAGCCAGCGACCGGGCGGCCGGGGTTCTTCTTCAGGCAGGCGCTATTGATGTGTTGATTGCTGATACCGAAGAGCGGCTGGAAACGATCTGGACGGCGCGGGGAGCATTTTTGGAGGCGATCAAAAGCTCTACTTCTCAGATGGACGAGTGTGATGTGGTGGCGCCTTTGAACCGGGTAGGAGAGTACATTAAATACGTAAAGCAGTTGGAGGCCCAAGAGCAAATCAGAATCGAGAGTTTTGGCCATGCCGGCGATGGAAATATCCATATTTACCTCTGTAAAGACGCCTTGTCGGATGAGGACTGGCAGGTAAAAAGGGATACGATCATGCAAGCGCTGTATGAAAAAGCGGTAGCATTCGGCGGACAGGTCTCGGGCGAACACGGTATCGGCCATGCCAAGAGAGCTTATTTAGCGGAATCCATCGGGAACAGGGGTATGGAGTTGAATAAAGCCATCAAGAAAGCTTTTGACCCTAAACTGATCTTGAATCCGGGTAAAGTATGTTACTGAGATAATTAAATTAGGCAGAGGGGCGCCGTTCTTTATTCCGGGTTATGAAGTGTAGCGGTGGCGCAGGTTTTCACCTCTTCAATTGTTAAGGCCTGACCGGCCTTTTCTTTTTTTAAGCGGTGGTAGGCCTCTTCATTGATAGTAAAGTTCAATTCATTACGGTAAATTAGCCACTGTTCATCTAAAAAAGGCAGGATATAGGTAGCCATCGCTGCTTTGCCTTCTGAGATAAAAGCAGTTTTTAAAAAGAAGTGACGGCGCCTACAGATCGGACAGAGCCCAAATTCTTCGTCTGTGCTCCGCTCAAAGATCAGGGGGTAGATGGCGCATTCTACTGGTTTGATCCGGGGATTGATCCCTAAAAGGCAACGGTTATGCTGCAAGTAGGAGCAGGTCTCGGCCGGACTCCAGCAGTAGATGATCCCATGGGCGGTGGTGATCGAATCGAGCAGCTTTTCTGGGTGGATACCCACTTCCTTTAAAAACTCCAGTTCCCCGGGGAGCAGGAAAACGGTGGTGGAAAACCCTCTACTGGTTTCGCATAATCCATCGCAACCTTGACATAGACTCTCACTGGTATCACCTTGAAATGCTTTGAAAAACCTCCGATAGTAGTACGGAGGGATTAATTTAAAGTTGCTGTTCATTTCATCCATCCCCTTATTTTTAAATGGTCTTTGTAAGTTTCAAACCAATAAGCCAGATCAGCTAAGGACAGGAGGCTATCCCGTTCCGCGCGGGTCATCTTTCCCTTCTTAAGTTTTTCCGGTAACTCTGGTTTGATGAAGCCGGGCAGGAATTTAGGGAGCCGCTTAATCATTTTTGCTAAGTAGGCGCGGTTGTGCCGGTTACGCCAGAGTTCGGGAACTTTTCGGAAATAGCGGCTATGATCGGGGCGCTGATGGGTGTTGGGGACTACAGCTGTCTTATCCGAAACAATACGAAAAATTTGGTCGTAGATTTTTGACTGGACCTTCAGCCGTACTGGGATTGAAAGTGTCCACTCAAAAAACTGAGGATCAAAGAAGGGGGTGCGGACCGATTGCTGATGGCCGATGATGCCAAAAGTGGAGAGGGCTATGGCTCTGCGGGTAAAATTTCTCAATCCCAGATAAATTAGACCATTGGGATTCCCTTTCAGCTTGTTCAACTCGGAGCGGATTTTCTTGTGCGCGAGTTGCTTAATGGTAGCATGATATTTAGCCGTAATTAACTGCTCGAAGTGGGTTTTATACCAACGGAAATAAACTGTTAATAACTGTCGGTAATCTTCTTTCCGCCACAGGCGCCAGAATTGAGGTAAGACTTCTGAGCCTCCTAAACAAGCATCTCCTCCTAAGCCGTCGAAGCAAGGGAGGGGGTTCTCCGGCAGCATGGTTAAGAGATTAACGACCCAAGGATGATAACTGGTTTCAAAGTTTACTAGCCGACATTTTCTCTGATGGTAACAGGCGAGGTAATTGCGGGGAAGAGATTGGTAGTGATGGTCTGTCCCTAGCAGCTTAGCCACTTCGGCGGCGGCAACGGTATCGGTGGTCCACCCGTAATCTTTATGGGTGGTGTAGGTCATCAGCTCCACCCCAAGTAAATTTAGACCGCAAGCGATGATCCGGGAATCATAACCACCGCTTAAGGGGAGCAGCGCTTTCTTAGCGCCGTTGACTTGTCGGTTTAGGGCAGCCATAAACCGGGCCGGAGCTTCGGCTAATACTTGCTCTACGGTAAGCGAGGGCTCGGGGCGGAAGGAAAGGTAACTGAAGTGGGGGACCGACCGGAGTTGGTCTTCTTTAACTGAATAACGAAGCACTCTTCCTTGTGGCAGACGGCGGATCTCTTGAAAGAGAGTTTCATCGCCAAAGGGGTGTCGGAGGCAGATGTATTGGCACACAGCGCTATAATTTACGGAAAACTTCTTGACTGAATGCCGCACTAACCAATCGCTCTCCGTGGCGAAGGCCAACTCGCCATCCCGATGACAGTAGTAGAATGGTCTTAATCCGTAACGGTCGGTTCCAATCCATAGAAGCGCCTGGTCTTGATCCCAGAAAACGAAAGCATATACTCCATCTCTCCGGGTGATGAGGGGAAGGCCTTCCGTAGTATAGTCATCAGTGCTGGCGGGTGTTCCTCCATTTAGAGCGTGGTTGCTAATCGGTTTTTCTCGTGGGAAGAAGTTGTTTCCCAGTACTAGAGCTTTCCCTGGGATGATGCTGTGTTCGAGGCTCTTCCCTTGGATGGTCGCGTAACCAACAATACCAAGCTCCGCATCGTTAAACTGAAGATTAGCTTGCGCGTAAATAGTGTGGTCTTCTTCTTGCTTAGTCTGGTGACCGATCACACCACAAAGTATCGACATGATAACCACACCTTTCTGCTCCACCATCATACGCGGACCGGAAGTTACAGGTTAAAAGCTGTTGCTTTTTCCGGCGATCAGCATACGAATTTTAATTTAATCCTATATGGTAAAAACTCGCATATATTTAGGTAAAAGCTAATTGCGTTGTTACCTTAATTTGAAGTCATGACACAATATATAGTGTGTTGCTTGCGGAAAGGCGATCAATATATTGTGGTATGATAGTTGAATCTAGGAACAACGCAAATAGCCCGTAAGAGGGAGGCATGAGTAGGAAGCTCCCTTAATTTCTGCGGAGGTGGTGTTTTTATGGGTGACAGGTCGCAACAGGGCAGAAGAAGGTGTACCCTTCCGGTTCCGTATCCGGAGCCGCAAGTAGTAGCTCCTAACGCTTACTATGCTAATCTTCTGTTGGAAGATTATGCCGGTGTGACCAGTGAACTGACAGCCATTAATCAGTATTTGTACCATCATTTTACTGTTAACGAAGAGTATGAAGACTTAAATGAACTGTGGAAATGTATCTCGATTGTCGAAATGAAGCATGAGGCAATGTTAGCGGAGACCATTCTGTTGTTAGGGGTGGCTCCGGAGTATCGGACTTTGACTAATAACTTTCCGGTCTACTGGAGCGCTTCCTATGTATACTATGGGGTGGAAGTCTGTGACCGTTTGACGGCGGACATTGCCGGGGAAAAAGAGGCGATTCAAAATTACCGAAAACATCAGGACCTAATTGCTGATCCTTATATTAGACAGCTTTTGGAACGGATTATTATGGATGAAGAACACCATTTAAAACTGTTTTATCAAGTAGCTGCTAAGTATTGCCCGAGGTGGGAGGAAGTTAGAGATTAGATTAGAGCAGAGAAAGAGGGGGTTCCGCAGGAGCCCCCTTATTTTACTTTTTCTTTGGTTTCTTTCCTTTATTGTTCTTTTCTGGAGGACTATTTTTCGGAAGAGGAATGGTTTTATTTACTGGTTTCAGCGGTTGACTTAGACTGCTATAGGGGACACGCACTTTGTTAGCGATAAACCGCCAGTCTTTCCCGGACAGTCTGAGGGAGAAGAATTCTCCCGGAGAGATTTTTAGACGCAGGCTAAGGTTTATTCCGAGAAAAAGGTCATCATATGTTAAGCCTTGGGCTCGCCAGTAAAAGAGTACTTCGGGATCAGCGCCAAAATATTCATGAAGAAAGCGGATGATCATCATCTCTTCAAAAATTTGATCGTCGGTGATCGCGCTTGAAGATTTTTTATGCTTATTTTTGGCCGACATATATTTACCATGGAAGTTGGGGGGTAATCCCATCTCTTTTGCGATTTTTCCCCAACCCTTTCCTTTTCGTTTCTCCCAGACAAGCTCGGGAGCAGTTTTGGTGGCGATCGACAGGTAGAATAAAGGAAAGATTTGGACAGGAGATTCTTTTACATAGGGGTTAAGTTCGCTTACTCTAAGCTGAAAATAGCTGGAAGCTGTCCGCTGCATCAAAGAAAAAGCTACTCCCCGGTCAGAGAGAGAGATCTGTACTGAAGTAGTCTCAGCGGAGGAAGGGGTTAGCCACAAGAGAATTAAGCTCAAGGATAGAAGCAAAATGAGGGGGGGTTTTTTCATGTTACTTTCACCTCCTAAAAGTAGTTCATGGGCTTTTTGCGTTGTCTTTTAATTTAATTATCCCGATACAATATATTGATAGCCTAATACCAGTCAAACACTATATA
>ENA-UOOK01003183-UOOK01003183.1-fermentation-metagenome-genome-assembly--contig:-NODE-3183-length-19019-cov-23.621652_pt1 | contig 19019 bp, 19 predicted proteins | sample MGYA00245777_ERZ724023 | MGnify/ENA primary metagenome ERZ724023 (study PRJEB28704, sample SAMN03018312) | fermentation metagenome | biome: anthropogenic terrestrial biome; feature: soil...
TAATTAGTAATTAGTAATTTGTAATTAGTAATTTGTAATTAGTAATTTGTAATTATCCCCAACCTATCCGTTCTGTTTTCTTACATCCTTTCCCCACATCAATTTATCCCGTAGTGTAGCATAGAAACTGTGACTGATGCGTTTCACCACCTTTAGCATATAATCGGCCTTTCGTACTTCCAAGGCCGTATCCTCATGAAAAACCTGCGATTGTCCGTCGAGGGATACCAAGAAATTACGGCTCCGGCTTTCCACCTTCAACCGTATTTTACTATTGTCATCGACCACCAATGAGCGCGACGTTAAGTTGTGCGGCGCAATGGCCGACAAAATCAAGCTCGGCGTGGTCGGCGATAAAATGGCTCCGCCGATGCTCAACGAATAAGCCGTCGAACCAGTAGGCGTAGCGATGACCAATCCATCGGCCTGATAAGAGGTAAGATAATCGTCATTGATGTAAGCATGGATGGTAAGCATCGAGGCCGTATCCTGTTTAAGAATAGCCACTTCATTCAAGGCTTGGATACTATAACCGAAAGGCGTGGGATTATCTTCGGCAGTCATTTCCAGCAGCGTACGGTTTTCTATCCGGTAGCGGCCCGACATGATTTCTTTCAGGGTTTCCTCCACATCTCCGAAATTGATAGCCGCTAAAAAGCCTAATCGCCCCGTATTAATACCCAATACGGGAATGCCGAAAGCTCCGACAGCGCCGGCCGTCCGCAAGAATGTGCCGTCGCCCCCCACACTTACAGCCATATCCACACACGGAAGTTTTTCAAACAACTCGCAAAGCGGCCGTATCATATCCCGGATGCGTTGAGGCAATGAATGATAAAACACAGACGGCAAAAACAATTCATAAGGATATTGCTTGATAGCTCTGCATACCGCATAAATTTGTTCTTCGGCTTTGGCCGTCCGGTCGGTAAAAGTACTCCCGAATAGGGCTAATTTCATAATGATAATTACTAATTACAAATTACTAATTACTAATCCGCTAATCCGCTAATCCGCTAATCTGCTAATTTGCTAATTTGCTAATTTTTGATTCCCGAACTTACATATCCAAATAATATAATAGTTCGTTTAACCGTTCTTTGTGCGTGTCATTGATTTCTCCCTCTTTCATATAGTAATACACCACCTTATAATTAAAGCGTTCGAAACTCCTGAGGACGGAACTAGGGTCGGAGATATTCAACTTCAATGATATCCATACCGACAAACCATCGGAGATGGGCAACACCGAAAGATTCACCACACGGGCATTGTTACTCTCAACAATGCGGGCGATATCGGTCAGCGTATAATCTTTAAAAGGCACCTCCAATATAATCAATGAATTTTCCATCTCCGTCAATTCCGTAAAATCATCGGGAGTCATCGCAGCGGTAAACTTTTCAACCTCTTTTTTGATAATTTCTTTTGTTGACATGACGCAAAACAGTTATTTCGTATTACTTTTGTATTTGATTTACAAAGATCATAAAAAATCGCGTATTATACGTGTCTGAAAAGACATTTTTTATTTTCTTTCCCGAATGCAAGCGATGTTTTTCGTTTTCCATTTAGGGATAGTTAAATAGGTAAAATGACAAAACTAAGTGTAAACATTAATAAAATAGCGACCCTGCGTAATTCCCGCGGCGGGAATATTCCCAACGTTGTGCAAGTGGCGTTAGATTGTCAACAGTACGGAGCCGACGGGATTACCGTACACCCCCGTCCCGATCAACGGCATATTCGTTTTGAAGATGTCTTTGACCTTCAATCCAAAGTATATACGGAATTCAACATTGAAGGGAACCCCACTCCCGAATTTATCACGTTAATAAAAAAAATCAGGCCGACGCAAGTAACGCTGGTTCCCGACGCGCCCGATGCCCTGACCTCCAACACGGGATGGAACACCGTTACACAGGTGTCTTTTCTAACGGATGTCGTCAACGAATTCCAATCATTGGGGATACGCACGTCGATTTTCGTGAATGCCGATGAAGAAATGATTCGCGGAGCTTCGCAAATCGGTGCGGACCGGGTTGAATTATACACGGGCCCCTATGCCCAGGATTATCCGAAAGACAGAGAGCAGGCGATGGTGCCCTTTATCGCGGCAGCTCGGTTGGCAAAAGATCTCGGGCTGGGTGTAAATGCCGGACACGACCTGAATCTCGACAATCTGAATTATCTTTTTTCATGCATTCCATGGTTAAAGGAAGTGTCTATCGGGCATTCACTCATCAGTGATGCACTCTACATGGGGTTGGAAAAAACAATAAAAGCGTATAAAAATTGTTTAAACCCACCGGAAAGTACGATTTTAACATAGAATATCGTTATCTTTACCTGCTTAAAAACAGATGATGAAATGAATATCTTACAAATCGTTCCGCCGGCAAGCGACAGCTTACAACAAATACAGCAGCAGGTACAACAAGAGGTTACGAATGTGCTCACCTCTTCCGAACCGTCACAAACCATCATCGACCTCGCGTTCAATAACGGTTGGTTTATGATTGTTTTATTACTGCTTTTCCTGTCAGTCATTTATATTTTCATTGAAAGAGCGCTGGTCATCCAGCGAGCTGCGAAAGAAGAAGACTCTTTCATGAATCGGATCAAAGATTATATTTTGGAAGAAAAAACGGAGGCTGCGGTTGCGCTTTGCCGTAAGAATAACACGCCCGCCTCGGCTATTTTGCAAAAAGGCATCGACCTTTTAGGGAGGCCTGTCCCGGAAATAGCCGATGTGATGAAAACCCAACAAGACGTGGAAATCATCCGGCTGAATAAAGGAATGCCTTTGTTGGCCGCCCTATCTCTGGTGGCTCCGCTGCTGGGACTGCTTATTACCACCGTGGGGGTAACCCAACATTTGATGACGGTGGCGTATGCCGGTTCAAGCGCTTCGATAGCTTCTTTAGCGTCCGCCTTCTACTTGCCGGCGACTTCTGTAATAGGAGGCCTCATTGTGGGAATCGTAGGCCTTTGCGGATACTTTCATCTCAAAAACAGCCTTCGTACGGCGACCGGCAAACTGACGGAAAAGAGAGTCGAGTTTATCGAATTTCTAAGTCATCCGGCCGAATAGTTTTCGTAAAATGTCTATAAAAATTTTATTCGTTTAGAAATATATGAGGAAACCTCCTGTTTTCACAAGCCGTTTCAGAACAAAGATCGTAACCGTTCCGGACGTCATAGACAACTGTTCGGGAATACGGATTTTCGGGCAATTATTAAAATCGTTTTTGTTCAGCACCGATGTGGCGATTATTCGCAACACCAATGCCGATGCCATTATCGCCGTATATCCATTCACCCCCCAACCGCTCATTTCGCATGCGCTGATAGGAGCTTCCGACAAACCGGTATTTTGCGGAGTCGGCGGCGGTATTACCTCCGGAAAAAGATGCATCGAATTAGCTCTCGATGCTGAATTTCAGGGAGCATTGGGAGTCATATTAAACAAACCGGCTCCAAACGATATCATCAAGAAGATGAAACAGAAAATAGATATCCCCATTGTCATAACCATTGTCTCGGAAAAAGATGATATTAATGGACGATTAAAAGCCGGAGTAGATATTTTCAATGTATCGGGCGCCGCAAGCACGGCCGATATTGTAAAAAAAATCAGAGACATCGATAACGATATTCCGATTATTGCGACGGGGGGTAAAACCGACGAGACGATACAACAGGTCATCGATGCCGGTGCGAATGCTATTTCCTATACGCCTCCTACCACGGCTGTGTTATTTAAAGAAATCATGCTCCGGTACAGGAGTGAATAAGTAGAGAATGATGACAAAAGAAAAAATAGGCGGAATTATAGGAACAATCGTTTTTTCAGTATTGCTCTTGTTTGTTCTCTTGTTTTCGAAATTTACCATCGCATTGTCTTCCCCGCAAGGATTGGAAGGTATTCCGGTGATGTTCGGTTTTGTAGAAGACGCCTTCGGCACGAGTGAACCTCCGATGTACGGCATGTCTTTCAACGACACCGAGGCGGCCGCACCGCCGGTTCCGGCAAAGGAAGATCAGGAACAATCGTTCATGACGCAGAACACGGAATCGTCTATCAAGATACCCGAACAAAAAGAAGTGGTGAAAGAAGAAAAAAGCCCGGAAGTTTCCGCGGCCGAAAAGCGTCAGGCGCAAGAAGAAACCCGCAAGCGTGAAATCAATCAACAAATGTCGGGGCTCTTCGGCGATACTCCCGGCGGGAGCAGAGGCAATACGCACGGTACGGGAGTACAAGGCGTGCCTACCGGAAATGCCACGCAAGGGGCCGCCTCCGGTATCGGGGGTATAGGAACGTACGATTTAGGCGGAAGAAGTGTCGGCAGCGGAGGATTGGTACAACCGAAGTATACGGTAGATGATTACGGCACGGTGGTGGTAAACATCACGGTGGATCCTTCGGGAAAAGTGATTCGCGCAGAGATTGGCAAGGGAACGAATACCCCCAGCGCCACTTTACGGAATGAAGCGCTCCGTGCAGCCAGAAGCACGCGTTTTAATCTCATCAACTCAACCAATAATCAGCAGGGAACCATCACCTATAGATTCAATCTCAATTAAGGAATTATTTAAATTATCCATTATGAAAAAAGTATCTGTATTATTAGCCAATGGTTTTGAAGAAATCGAAGCCTTAGGAACCATCGACATCCTGAGAAGAGCGGAAATTCAAGTACAAACCGTTTCCATTCACTCTCATCGTGAAGTAACGGGAGCCCATCAAATACAAGTTACGGCGGAAAAGGTTTTTGAAGAGGTGGATTTCTCGCAAGTAGATGTCCTGGTGTTGCCGGGAGGAATGCCGGGGGCAAAAAACCTCAATGAGCACGAGGGGGTTAAGCGTGTTTTAAAAGATTTTGCGGCTCAAGACAAATATATCGCCGCCATTTGCGCCGCGCCGATGGTTTTGGGCGGCTTGAATTTGCTGGACGGGAAAAAAGCCACATGCTATCCCGGATTCGAACCCGAACTGATTGGGGCGAAAATAACCGATAAACCCGTGGTTACCGATGGGAAAATTATTACCGGTAAAGGCCCCGGATTGGTCTTCGACTTCGCCTTGGATCTCGTTGAAAAAATTGCCGGAATAGCTACCCGCCAAGAGGTACAAGAAGGCCTTCTGCTGTAGCTTGCGCTAAACCGTCAGCTATCAGGCGGCCTTATTCAGTCTTCTGTCTCATGGCCCGCTTTTAGCTGTTGGCTCTCGAAAAAAGACCCTTCACGATAAAAATTAAGGTGCAAAGAGTTGGTTATAAACAAAAAACCAATTACCTTTGCACTGTTTTTAAACAATATAAAGTCTAACTTATTAATTACAAAAAATTTATTAGCATCACATGACAGAAAACTTAAAAAACGTGGCTCCACTGGAAGAGTTCGACTGGAACGCTTATGCCGAAGGTGAAATCTACAATAAGGAGAGCAGGGAAAAACTGACCGAAAACTACGACAATACGCTGAGTAAAATCACCGATAATGAAGTCGTAACGGGCATCGTCACCTCCATGAACAAACGCGAAGTGGTTGTAAACATCGGATACAAATCGGACGGAGTCGTATCGATGAACGAATTCCGTTACAATCCGGACTTGAAAATAGGCGACGAAGTAGAAGTCTATATTGAAAGTCAAGAAGACAAAAAAGGACAATTGATCCTTTCTCACAAAAAAGCGCGCGCATCGCGTTCCTGGGAACGTGTCAACGCGGCATTGGAAAACAATGAAGTTATCAAGGGATATATCAAATGCCGCACGAAAGGCGGTATGATTGTCGATGTTTTCGGCATCGAAGCATTCCTTCCGGGATCTCAGATCGACGTGAAGCCGATCCGCGATTACGACTTGTTTGTCGATAAGACCATGGAATTCAAAGTCGTGAAAATAAACCCCGAATACAAAAACGTGGTGGTTTCGCACAAGGCCTTGATCGAAGAAGAATTGGAACAACAAAAGAAAGAAATCATCTCGAAACTCGAAAAAGGACAAGTTCTCGAAGGCGTCGTGAAGAACATTACTTCTTACGGTGTGTTTGTTGACTTGGGCGGCGTCGACGGTTTGATTCATATTACCGATCTCTCATGGGGACGCATTCAACATCCCGATGAAGTCGTTAAACTGGACGACAAAATCAATGTGGTCATCCTCGATTTCGACGACGAAAAGAAAAGAATCGCTCTCGGCTTGAAACAACTCACCCCGCATCCATGGGATGCTTTGGATGAAAACCTGAAAGTAGGCGACATCGTGAAGGGTAAAGTCGTTGTTGTGGCCGATTACGGTGCGTTTGTAGAAATCGCTCCGGGCGTAGAAGGACTTATCCACGTTTCGGAAATGAGCTGGACACAGCATTTACACAGCGCACAAGACTTCATGAAAGTCAACGACGAAGTGGATGCGGTTATTCTCTCGCTCGACCGCGAAGAACGGAAAATGTCACTGGGCGTAAAACAACTCAAACCGGATCCTTGGGAAAATATCGAAATAAAATATCCGGTGGGTAGTTCGCATACCGCTATTGTCCGCAACTTCACCAACTTCGGCGCTTTCGTGGAAATCGAAGAAGGCGTAGAAGGATTAATCCATATCTCCGATCTTTCCTGGACGAAGAAAATCAAACACCCGAGCGAAGTGACCGAAATCGGCGCTCCTATCGAAGTACAAGTACTCGACATCGACAAGGAAAACCGTCGCTTGAGCCTTGGACACAAGCAACTCGAAGAAAATCCTTGGGATGTATTCGAAACCATCTTTACTCCCGGATCGGTACACGAGGGGACGGTTATCGAATTGACCGATAAAGGCGCGGTAATTTCACTGACTTACGGCGTGGAAGGTTTTGCAACATCGAAACATCTTATTAAAGAAGACAATTCTCAAGCTCAAATCGATGAAAAACTCGACTTCAAAGTGATTGAATTCAATAAAGACGCTAAACGTATTATTGTTTCGCACAGCAGAGTATGGGAAGATAAGCAAGATGGCGGATCGGGCGATTCGAGAAGAAAAGGAAAACGTTCCGGCAGAAAAGAGGAAGGCCATGATATTCCATTGACGACGGCTCCATTAGAAAAGACGACGTTGGGTGATATCGAAGAATTAGCCGCTTTGAAAGAAAAGTTAGATAACCAAAAGGCTAAAGCTGTTGCCAAAAAAGAACAAAAGAAGGAAGCAGCCAAGCCGGAGAAAGAGGTAGAAGAGGCGAAAGAGGTAGAAACGAAAGAAGCAGCAGAAACGGTTGAAGCCGTTGATGCCGTTGAACCGGTAACCGAAGTCGCTGCCGAAGTCACGACCGAAGTAGCTGTTGAAGATTCGAACAAAGAACCGGAAACGGTTGCCGACGCTCCCGCTGAAGCAAAAAACATTGCAGAAGAGGGAAAAGAAGAAGAAGAAAAGGAATCGAATGAATAACTTTTTCCCATTTATAGTAAAAAAGCCTCTCCGTAACAGGGAGGCTTTTTTTGTATCCTTTACCATAAGGGCGTATCACGAAGATATTCAATTTCCAGAGGCCTATTTTCTATTTTGAGATGGTCACTTCCTGAAAGAACTGAAAAAAACAGGCCCGGACATGTAAGAAAAAATTCATTTCACCGTCTATAAAGATGTATGGATGCTCAACAGTTTCAACGCCAGATTTTGTGCTACTCCGATAAGATGTACCGGATGGCACGGTCGATATTGCTCGATGAGAGCGGCGCGAAAGATGCGTTTCAGGACCTCGTCATGCGCTTATGGGAGCGGCGCGATCAATTGGACATAATTGAGAATAAGCAAGCTTTTTCCCTTACATCGATGCGGAACTTGTGTGTCGATTTATTACGGAAAAAGCTTGAATACGGCGGGCTCACGGCCGATATCGTTTCCAGCGCTCCCGACCCGCAACAAGAACTGGAAGAGCAAGACTCCCTCCACAACATCCATAGACTCATCGACAGCTTGCCCGAACTGCAACGCACGATCGTCCGGATGAAAGACGTGGAGGAAATAGACATCAGGGAAATTGCGCAAATCCTCTATATGAGTGAAAACGCCGTGACGGTAAACTTGTCTCGGGCACGCAAAAAATTACGGGATATGATCGTAACAATCCAACAATCGGAAGAAAAACAGTATGAACGAAATCGATAAATTACTCAATGATTATTTCGAAGGCTTGACTTCAATCGAAGAAGAAAAACGATTGAAACAGTATTTTGAAAGTGACCGCGTGAAACCGGAACATCGAATGTATAAAACACTGTTCGCCGCCTTTTCGCAAGAACGAGAATGGACTTCGCCGCCGGCCCGCTTGCCGCGGGAATCGAAAAGAAAACCGTTCAATTTAAAATTATGGATACCCCTATCCGGCGCTGTTGCCGCATGCGGACTGCTCCTTTTTTTCACAACCCCCTTCAGCCATTTCCAAAAACCCGACTATGTAGTTATTGTCAACGGACGCCATATCACCAATGCACGGGAGGCGCGCTGTTATGCCGACCGGATGTTTTTCGAGGCGGAGAAAGAAATGAAAGAAAGTTTCCGCCCCGTTATACGGGCGCGGCAGATTACGCAAAACATGGATGCGGATAAAATTTTTGAAGGAGTACACAAAAGTATAACCGATAGACAAACGCAAGAAAAATAACTTTTAAAAAACAACGAATATGAAAAAATTGATCTCTCTTACAGCGATATTTTGTATGTTGGCGGCAACCGTCTCCGCACAACAAATTGAAAAGATCTTCGAAAAATATCAGGAAGACGAACGGTTCCAATATATTTATCAAAAAAAAGAGAATAAATATGATCGCTATGATGATTATGGAGATAGCAGTAACGAAAAAATATACTCTTCCATGGTCAGCGATGGGCGAAAAATGCTCACATTGAATACTAAAGATAAATCTTTTGCAGAAATATTTAAGAAAGAGATAAATCAAGCTTTGGAAGCGGATAAATTCGAAAACACCTCTTATGTGAGGACCGGTAAAGACAATAAAGTCGCTAAATATTACAGGATAACCAACAAGAGAGCGGATAAAGTAACACTCATTTTAAATTCCGACACCGTAATGGTTATTTGGAGCGCATACATTCCTAAAAACGAAAAGAAATAACTCTCTATTTTTATAACTCTACTTTTTTTAATAAACCATTGTTTCCGGGAGCGTTGTTGCCACGCTCCCGTTTTTTTGGCGACCATCAGCCTTAACCTAAGAGCCTGTTAAGGAATAACCTATACTGACAGCACCGCTATTCGCGGCAATATGCACCTTGATAACGGACAAAATAACCGCGGTTGTTTTGGACCTTTTATTCCAAACAGCCCCTAAAAAGCTGAGGGGATTTTGCCTATCTTTGTGCTTGAAAAAAGATAATGACAACGTGAACTCAACAAATAAACCCTATCGCGACTTTTCCGAATTCTTATCGCTGCATTTTCCGTATAAAGTGCAGAAGATATCGATCAATGCCGGTTTTACCTGTCCCAACCGCGACGGAAGCAAAGGGCGCGGAGGCTGCACGTACTGCAATAATCAAAGTTTCAGTCCCGGCTACGGAAAGCCGGAAAAGAGTGTCGCGAATCAGTTGAAAGACGGCATCGCCTTTTTTGCGCATAAATATCCCGAGATGCACTATCTCGCCTACTTTCAGTCGTATACGAATACGTATGACTCCATAGACAAACTCATCTCGATGTATCGTGAAGCGCTCGCCCATCCTCAAGTAAAAGGACTGGTGGTAAGCACACGACCGGACTGCATGCCGGACGCGTTGCTCGATTTCTTCGAGGAATTGTCGCAGGAAACTTTCGTCCTTATCGAATACGGGGTGGAATCGACGTTGAACCAAACACTCGAACGGGTAAACCGCCTGCATACGTTTGAAGAATCGGCGGATACGATTGTCCGGACGGCAAAAAAGAACATCCCCACCGGCGCCCACCTTATTTTGGGCCTTCCCGGTGAAACCCGTGACGACATCCTTTCGCACGCCCGTAAGCTGTCCGGATTGCCGCTAACTACCCTTAAAATGCACCAATTACAAATCATTCGCGGCACGGCGATGGCAAAGGAATACCGCCTTTTTCCCGAGTCGTTTCCACTGTACAGCGTAGACGAATATGCCGATTTGTGTGTCGACTTCGCCGAACGGCTTCATCCCGATTTCTATATCGAACGGTTTGCCTCCCAGTCTCCCAAAAACCTGCTTATCGCACCGGATTGGGGACTGAAGAACTACGAATTCACTCAGCGGGTGATTAAACGCTTCCAGGAAAGAAATTCATGGCAGGGGAAAAGATTCTCGGAGAATGGAGAATGAACGATGAATGATGAACTATGAATGATGAACTATGAACGATGAACGATGAACGATGAACGATGAACTATGAACGATGAACTATGAACGATGAACGATGAACTATGAACGATGAACGATGAACGATGAATGGAACGATGAATGAGCAGAAGTGCCCGGTAACGTCCTTATAATTTATGATTCCATTCCCGGCGCGAGTATTTATTTTTCCGCAGGGTTTCTACGTATTCGACATCGTGATTTTCAAGCATCTGTAAATCCGTTATCGAATAGTATTTCTTCATCTCCTTCGTAAACAAGTCAAAAAAGATATCGGACGGCGGATACTCCAATCCGTTTTCATGCAGATATGTCCGGATATTTTTTACCGGACTGGGAACCGAAGCGGTGGCTCTCTTATGGATACGCCCGTTTTCGGGGGTCAACGCACGATGTAACTTTTCGATATCGGCATCGTAAAGCAATGTTCCATGATGCAACTCCCTCTTACGGGAAACATGCGAAGCCGTTCCCGATATTTTATATCCCCCGGGTAACCACAAATCTTTTCTTTTCCACATTTGCACGGGAACTTGAAATGATTTCAAGACGTCCATCACCGGAAGCAAAAACCCGCCGCTTAAAGGCGATTGCCCGGCGCGCTGATTGTGAATAAAACAATAATTCAGATTTCCTTTATCATGATACACGGCTCCCCCACCCGACAATCGACGGACAATGCGGATATCGTGCTCGATACAAAAATCCATATCCACCTCGTTCACCACCGCCTGATTGGATCCGATAATCACGCACGGCTCATTGACATAGAGAAACAGAAAATCGTCTTCGCTGCCGGAAAAAAAATATTCTTCCGCCGCCAAATTAAATGCCGCTGCCGACGATGGTGAAAACAGAATCTTCATAATTGACGGCAAAAGTAACAAAAAAGGAGTTATTTCACATTAAAAGCAATACGCAAATCCTCGATTTCTTTGTCGCCCATCGGTTGTAAAGGACCGATAGCCGACGCCATTACCAATGAGTTGGCTGAAAATTCGGCGACTTCGAGATAATCGAATGTATTCAATAATTTATCGCCGGTAACGAAGACACTGTCGTTTTCGACTAATAGCACACGGTTCTCGTTAAAAAGTTTTGCCACATGATCGACATCATTATAGATCAAGCCGAACGGGATCGAAGGGATATCCTGCAAAAAAATCCAACTTTCGGGTATGGTGCGGACATCAAACTTGGTTCCACTGACGGCATGCGCCATGAGATTGACCGGTTGCGTGCAAATAATCGAATTGATATGCGGGTTGAGCTGATAAATGCGTTGGTGCAAGGCCATCGACCGGCTTGGGGTTTTGCCGGCTTCCGCCATTCCGTTCTTTACCTGTACAATATCACCGGGAACAATATCCATGCGCGCAACATTGTGCGGAGTAATCAGGAAATCATTGTCTCTCCATCGTGCCGAAACGGTTCCATAGGTGGATATCATTAAGCCCTGATTACAGGCGCGACGGATAATATCGACCATCTCCGTGCGCAAAGCCCGCTCATCGGAAGGATATTCAATATCGACAAAATGAGGAACATTGGCAGGTAAATGATTCACATATTTCAACACCTGTTCATCCGTTAAATAGTTCACCTCGCCCAAACGCTTGGCATTGACAATGGTGCGGCAACAAAACTCCAGCGTTTCAAAGCGCTGATAAGCATCCATCATATCGCTTCCGCCCAACACCACCCCATGATTTTCCATAATCACGGCTTTGTATCGTTTATCTTTAAATTGACGGGCAATCTTTTCGCCCAAGTCTACGCTTCCGGGCGTACCGTAGGGTGCAAAACCGATATCCCCGCAAATGCTATGCGCTTGCGGGACTATTTTAGTATCGGGCACGACATGCGCTATGCTGAAAGCAACCAATGCCGGCGGATGTGCATGAATAATGGCGGTCAGTTCCGGACGGGTTTCATAAATGGCTTTATGAAACGGATATTCCGACGAAGGTTTATGTAAGCCGATAATCGTTCCATCCTTTTTTACACACATGATATCCTTTGTGGTAAGCGAACCTTTATCGACGCCCGAAGGAGTGATCCAAATATCGCCGTTCTTATCTCGGATGGAAATATTTCCTCCCGAAGTGGTCGTCATTCCGCTTTTATAAATTCGCCCCATAATCATATTAATCTGCTCTACGGGGTGCATCAATTTGACATCTAACTGTTTCATTCTTTTATTTATTATAGATCATGTTTATGATTGAGATTGATAAAGAAAGCCCGATCATGCAAACAACGTCTCCCTGATGATTTCACTTACAGTGGGATGCGGAAAGACCACCTCCTTTAGCTCCTTCACGGTCATCTCCTGCTCGATGGCCATACAGGCTCCGTAAATGATTTCGCTGCTTGGATTGCCCAACAGATGCACGCCGATGATCTCACCATGCTTTTCTCCGGTAAGAATCTTGCACAAGCCCGTCCCCCCTTCGTTTTCGGCGACAAAACGGCCGGCATACGCCATGGGAAGTTTGGACACCCGGTAGGGAATGCCTTTGGCTTTGGCCGATTCCTCGGTCTCTCCTGCACCGGCGACTTCGGGATTGGTATACACAACGCCGGGAATGGCATTATATCGCATTCGATCATTGCCTCCGGTAAGGTTGTTTACCACCACTTCACCTTCGCGGCTGGCCGTATGCGCCAGTAACGAAAAGCCGGTCACGTCGCCCGCGGCATATACACCGGGCACATTCGTCCGCATCCGGTCGTCCGTTTTAATTCCACCCCGATACAACTCCACGCCGAGGCTTTCCAGTCCGAACCCTTTTACATTGGGCCGGCGGCCGACACTCAGCAGAATTTTATCGCCTTCCGCCGTGTGCGTTTCGCCGTCTTTCTCAAAAACCACCTTATGCCCATCGATCTGAACGACCTTCGCATTCAGATGGAAGGTAATCCCTTTTTTAGCATAGATATTGCGCAACAAGGACGAAATTTCGTCATCCAGTCCGCCCAGAATTTCGGGCAGCATTTCCACCACGGTGACTTTTGTTCCGATACTGTTATAAAAACTGGCGAATTCCATACCGATCACGCCCCCGCCGATGACGACCAGCGATTCGGGTTGTGCCGGCAATTCGAGGATTTCACGGTTGGTAAGCACCGTATCGCCGGCTTCCTCCAGCCCCGGAATGGGCGGCACGGCGGCTTCGGAACCGGTGCAGACCAGCAGGTTCTTTCCGCTATACCTCTCGCCGTTGCAAGCGACCTCTATGCCGCCGGCACCCCTTCCTTGTATCACGGCTTCGCCTCTGACAACCTCTACGTGATTGGCCTTCATCTTGGCTTCCACCCCTAAAACAAGTTTACGGACAACTTTCTTCTTCCGGGAAACCACTCTCCCGAAATCGAACCGGACGTTTTCGGCAAATACGCCGTACTTATCGCCATGCAAAGCGCTTTCATATATTTTGGCACTATATAGCAAGGTCTTCGTGGGAATGCATCCCTCGTTGAGACAGACGCCTCCCATCGCTTTTTTTTCGAATAAAGCCACCTTTAGGCCGGAGTGTCCGGCACGTTCCGCCGCCACATATCCGGCCGGCCCTCCTCCAATGATTAATAAATCGTACATAATGTTTGTTTAAATAAGACAGTAGACAAAAAACCGTAGACAAGAGCCCTCTCAAGAAAACGGCAAAAATCTTTATCGCCCGGCTTTGCAAAACCCTCCGCGATATCGGCAGGAATAGAAACAGTCGCCCCTTGCATTCGCGTAATGAATCCGAATCGTTCACCAGCGGGGGATAACTGCACATATCGATATCTGTTCCTTACACATTCAATCGATTTATTCCAAACATCCAATTTTCTGAAATTAGGTATCATGCTTTTTTTTAAAATAAAGAATCAAACCAGATAATCGTATGCCGCAAAGTTATGATTTTAAACGGTATTTTTGAATTCATTTCTCATTAAATTTATCCCTCTGTCTGCTGTCTATTGTCTTCTGTCTTCCAAACTCTCAATTTCTATCACTCTCTGCTGAACGAAGCGTGTGGCTTCGCCGTCATCGAGTGTAAAGAAGTTTTATCGGTTTCGTAAGGAAACAGGATATCCCGATTTTTTAAATCGACGCAAATTTACGGGTATGAATTCCTTTTTCGGTGTGAGAATTGATTTTTAACCTATGCTTTTTGATATTCTTTCACGACAAAGGGTTTTCCGTCCACAACGAAAGGCTTTCCGCCTAAGACCAACGGTTTTCTGCCTACGACCAACGGTCTTCCACTTTCAAAGAACGGTTTTCCACTCCCAAAGATTGGTTTTCCGGCCACAACGAGTGGTTTTCCAAACGCGACGATTCGATTTCCGGCCACGACGGGACAATTTCCACACTCGACGAACGCATTTCCATACCCGGCGAGACTATTTCCACGCTCGACGACTGATTTTCCAAATTCAATGAGCCTATTTCCCCACCCAATGAGTCTATTTCCGCACTTTGTAAAGAGATTCCGCCGCTCAACGAACGCATTTCCGAGCTCAAGGATATTATTTCCGAATCTTACGAATCAAATTCCAGCCTCCTCCAGTCTATTTCCAGCCCCATCCAGTCTATTTCCGGGCCCGTTAAGTCGATTTCCAAGCCCAACCACCCTTCCGCATCGATCGATAACTCCCCCGCCTGACCGCTCCGAACGGGTTGACGGAAAAAGGGTGTCGCGATCCTCTATTAACGGCGATAATTCCGTTTGGCGTTTTGTTTGGCGTTCTCGCGCGCCTGCTTTTCCTGCATCTTCTGCGCTTCTTCGAGCCGCGCCATGAAACCCGATTTCTTTTTCGGCTTTTTCTTGTTCGCTTCGAGTCGCGCCAACAACTTATCTTCGTTAATAAATTGACGGAAAGATAAGGTAATGACAATCGTCATCAGCGTCGAAAGGAAATAATAGTAATTCAAACCGGAAGGATATGAATTTAAGAAGAAGAACATGAAGGCGGACATGAAATAGGGCATCGCTTTCATGCCGGGCATTTGCTGTTGACCCGTGTCGGTAGCCGCCATATTAAAACGGGTATAAATGATATTCGTAACCGTCATCAATATACAAAACAAACTGATATGATTTCCCAGGAAGCGCGTTATCAAAGGAATATTGCCGCTCCACGAAATGATATGGTCGTAGGTCGACAAGTCATCGGCCCACAGAAAACTCTGCTGACGCAATTCGATAGCCGAAGGGAAAAAGAAAAACAAGGCCAGCAACACCGGCATTTGGATGAGCATGGGCAAACAGCCGCTCATCGGATTCACTCCCGCCTGATTGTATAGTTGCATGGTTGCCTGCTGACGCTTCATCATGACGTCTTGGTCTTTACCGGGATATTTCTTTTCCAGCTCCTGTATCTGGGGCCGCAGCACGCGCATTTTTGCCGACGACATGTACGATTTATACGTCAACGGCGAAGTAATGAGTTTCACCATCAGGGTGAGGATAAGGATAATAAGTCCCATGCTCCAATTCAACGACAAGAAGAAGTTGAAGACGGGTATGACAAACCATTTGTTCACCCAACTCAACCACCGGTATCCGAGATATACCAACTCTTCCAGTTCCAGCTTATCGGCCTTGTCTTTTATGTCTTTATCATAGCCTTTGAGGGTATTGTAATGCACCGGCCCGAAATAGTACTGGAATCCGGCCGTAAATTCATCGCCGTCGGCGCTTGCCGTAACCGGCACCAACACTTCGGCCTTATAATCTTTGATATAATCGGGGTCGGAAAGGACTTGGGACGAGAGGATTGCATTGCTGAACGGTTGATCGGCGATGATGACCGACGAGAAGAACTGATCTTTAAAAGCAAACCATTTTAGAGGTTCGGAAATCTCTTTTTCCTCTTTTTTCGATTCGCTCATCCGGACGACATCCTGTTTGTAATACTTATAGTGAATACGCGCAAAACGTTCTTCGAATGTCCGTCCCCGCTCCTGCTGACGCATTTTTTGCTCCCAATTCAATTTGAAATTCGACAGACTCTCGGAATGCAATCCGCCGCTCATACCCACCAGGCGGATATCGAAATTCATCATATAATCGTCATCCGAAAGCGAGTATACGAAATCGAGATATTGCTTCGAAGAATACGCCAATCGCATCGTGACCGATTTTCCATCGGCTGCAACCAAAGGCGTAAACACCTGATCTTCCGTGGAAAGCCTTACACTTTGGCGGTTATAGAGCTCGAGGTTGAAACGCGCTTCATCTCCTTCAAACAGAAAGAGATCGGTCTTGTCGTATTTCTTATGCTCTTTCATTTGCACCGACTCGATCGCTCCCCCTTTGGGATTAATCTGCAATCGTATCTTATCATTTTCGAGCGTCACAAAATCCTTTGAGACCGCATCGAAAGAAGTCTCCGCAAGACTATCGGAGGGACTTTCCTGTGCCGCGACGTTCACGGCGGCCAACGTATCGGCTGAAGCCCCCTGCGGTGTAGCGGCGCTGAAAAAACTTCGCACATTATCTTGCCGGGGCGTGTTCTCTTCGAGGGTATCGAGAGAACGGTTCTGTTCCGCCTCGAGCGCTGTCCGCTGTGCATCTACACGCGCAATCGAGTCCTGTATCCTACGCTGTTGTGCGAGTTGTTCCTGATCAGGCCTATTGTAAATAGAAAAAACGATGACAACGGCGGCAATAAGGAGTAATCCAATAATTGTATTTTTATCCATTCTTTCAACATGATAGAGAGCAAGACCACCCTCTTAGTATTTCAAACTACTTTCGTATTATTTATCTTTTGTGTGAGATGCGGCCTCCATAAAACTCATAAACAATGGATTGGGAGACAACACCGTACTATTGTATTCGGGATGGAATTGCGTTCCGAGGAACCAGCGAAGTGCCGGGACTTCTACGATTTCCACCAATTCCGACTCGGGATTGATACCGGTACATTTCATTCCGGCATCTTCAAGCCGGCCTTTATATTCATTATTAAACTCATAACGATGGCGATGACGTTCCTCTATCTTTATCTTTCCATAGGCTTTATAGGCCAAAGAACCTTTTTTCAACGTACACTCATACGCCCCCAGACGCATAGAACCGCCCATATTGGTGATATGTTTTTGTTCTTCCATCAAATCGATGACCTTATCTTCGGCCAACGGATCCATTTCGGTGGAGTTCGCACCGGCAAGGCCCAATACGTCGCGAGCATATTCAATCACCATACACTGCATCCCCAAGCAGATACCGAATGTCGGGATATCCTGTTCGCGTGCATATTTCAATGCGACAAACTTGCCCTCAATGCCCCGCTGCCCGAATCCCGGTGCAATAACTATGCCATCCGCATCCTTCAGCGTATCGACCACATTATTTTCATCTAATTTTTCGGAATGGCAGACATCCAACACCAACTTGCGGTTATTATAAATCGCTGCTTGCGACAATGCCTCGGTAATTGATTTATACGCATCGGGCAATTCGGCATACTTTCCTACTAACTTTATGCAGACTTCTTTCTTGGCTTCTTTACGTTTCTGCAAAAAAGCATTCCATTGTTCCATATCAGAGTCGCTGCCGACGGGCATATTCATTTTCCGAAGCACCACCTCGTCCATGCCTTGCTTTTGCATCATGATGGGAACTTCGTAGATGGTCGACACATCCACCGACTGCATGACCGCAGAAAGCTCCACATTACAAAACAATGCGACTTTATGCAATAGTTCGTTGTTCAGTCTTCTCTCGGTACGCAACACAAGCATATCGGGCTGAATACCGAGGGATTGCAATTCTTTTACAGAATGTTGCGTGGGTTTGGTTTTGACTTCTCCGGCCGCAGCAATGTAGGGAACGTAAGTGAGATGCACGCAAAAGCAACTGCGTCCCAACTCCCACCGCAACTGACGAACCGCTTCGAGAAAGGGAGTCGATTCGATATCACCCACGGTTCCGCCTATTTCGGTAATCACGAAATCGAACTTGTTTTTAATGCCGAGTTGTTTTACATTTCGCTTTATCTCATCGGTAATATGGGGTATCACCTGCACGGTTTTGCCCAAATAATCACCTCGCCGCTCTTTCTCAATCACACTCTGATAGATCCGTCCGGTAGTGATATTATTGGCCCGGGTAGTCTGTATGTTCAGAAAGCGTTCATAATGCCCCAGGTCGAGGTCGGCCTCATGCCCGTCAACCGTCACGTAGCATTCCCCGTGTTCATACGGATTCAGCGTTCCGGGATCGACATTGATATAAGGATCGAACTTTTGAATCGTTACTTTATAACCTCTCGATTGGAGTAATTTGCCTAAAGAAGCGGCGATGATTCCTTTCCCCAAAGAGGAAACCACACCGCCTGTCACGAATATGTATTTTGTATCAGCCACTGTACTGCGAATATTATGTATGTTTGATTTTTAAAGCCACAAAGGTACAAAAAAAAGTAGAATGACGAAGGCCTTCGGGCGCATTATTCCTGTTCCCCCTCAATAGGACAAAACCCACCGGGTTGCGCTCATCCTCGTCAAAACACGAGGATGTCCGATAAAACAAGCGGCTCGGATTCTCAAACCCAAGCCGTTTTCTCGTTAATGATTATCTGTCGTTTTTTTTTGCAAAGTGCGCAGAATGAGACTCGAACTCACACGCCGTAACCGGCACTACCCCCTCAAAG
>ENA-UOOK01003191-UOOK01003191.1-fermentation-metagenome-genome-assembly--contig:-NODE-3191-length-18972-cov-7.767669_pt1 | contig 18972 bp, 19 predicted proteins | sample MGYA00245777_ERZ724023 | MGnify/ENA primary metagenome ERZ724023 (study PRJEB28704, sample SAMN03018312) | fermentation metagenome | biome: anthropogenic terrestrial biome; feature: soil; material...
GCATGATGAAGAACATGGGCCATGTATTGTATGGCAAGGAGCTTGGCATTATCGGGATGGGACGGATTGGCAGGGCGGTTGCAAAGCGGGCTTCTGCCTTTGACATGCGGATTTCCTATTACAACCGCAAACGGCTGGATCCCGTGATTGAGATGGAACTGGGTGCCGTTTATAAAAGGCTGGATCATCTGTTGAAATCTTCCGATGTGATTACCATACATACACCATTAACCAAAGAGACACACCACCTAATCGGGCAGAGGGAGCTTTCCCTCATGAAGCCCACCGCTTATCTGATCAACACTTCCAGAGGGCCGGTGGTGGAGGAGAAAGCTCTGGTTGCAAAGCTGCAGCAGGGCAAACTGGCCGGTGCGGGCCTGGATGTATATGAAAGGGAGCCTGTTATCTCACCGGAGCTTTTGAAAATGGATCATGTTGTTCTGACGCCCCATATCGGCACCGATACGACAGAAACCAGGATCCACATGGCATGGGAATGTGCCCGGAATATCCAGAATTTCTTCAATGGACGCCCGCCCTTTCATGTGGTTAATTCAGAGATCTATCAATCAGAATAAAGCGGAAAGCGAGAAAGCGAGAAAGCGAGAACAAGTGAAGGAGGATCATTATGCTGAGAGTAGCTATGCTGAGCGGATGGCATGTTCATGCAAGGGATTATGCCAAACAGATTTCACAGACAGGCCGTGCCAGGATCACTGCTGTATGGGATGAACAGCCGGAGAGGGGCAGGCAATGGGCGGCGGAGCTGGGTGCTGCCTTTGAGGAGGATCTGTCCGCTTTGTTGAAACGGGACGATGTGGATGCGGTTGTGGTCAATACTCCGACCAACCTGCATCCCGAAGTAATCATTGCTGCGGCGAACGCCGGAAAGCATATTTTTACCGAAAAGGTCATGGCGCTTACGGTAAAGGAATGTGAAGCAATAAAGGATGCGGTGCAGAAAGCCAACGTGCAGTTCTGTATTTCCTTTCCGCATCGTACCTTTCCTGCCAACCTCTTTGCAAAGAGGGCAGTGGAGGAGGATTGGCTTGGAGGCATAACGCTGCTTCGTGTGAGAAATGCCCATAACGGAGCGGTCGGCAATTGGCTGCCGGATCATTTCTACGATCCGAAAGCATGCGGTGGGGGTGCCATGATGGACCTGGGAGCGCATCCCATGTATCTGTCCCGCTGGCTGCTGGGGAAGCCCAGAAATATCAGTTCGGTTTTCAACAGTTATACCAACAGGGCAGTGGAGGACAATGCGGTCAGTGTCATAGAATTCGAAAATAAGGCGATTGCCATTGTGGAAACCGGTTTTGTCACGCCGGCCAGCCCATTTTCCATGGAGATTTACGGCACGGAAGGAAGTCTGCTGATCGGAGGCCCGGACAATACAGTAAAGATTTCTTCCCAAAAATATGCGCCGGGGTCCAAAGGATTTGTCAAACCGTCAAAATTGCCGGATGCCCTGCCTTCTGCCATCGAGCAATGGATAGATGCGATTGAGAACGGCGGTTCCGCTCAATTTGGCCTGGAGGAAGGCATTCAGTTGACCGAGCTGATGGAAAAGGCATACGAATCTTATCGGACAGGCAAACGGGTGGATTTCTGACGGAAGATAGAGTGAATTTGGAGTGAATTAATTGAAAACGATATCCAGACAAAACGTGTACAGCGGAAAAATCATAAAAGTATATAAAGATGAAGTGGAGCTGGAGGATGGAAGGAGAACAACCCGGGAGGTTGTTTCCCATAAGCAGGCAGCTGCTGTGGTGGCGGTAAATGACGACAGGAAAATGCTGCTGGTTACGCAATTCCGATATCCGATTCATACTGATATCAAGGAAATTCCTGCCGGTCTTGTTGACGAAGGGGAAACTCCCCTGGAGGCGGCAAAGCGGGAGTTGAAGGAAGAAACGGGCTATGAAGCGAAGGAATGGACGCTGCTGACATCTCCTTATTCCTCCCCCGGCAGCCACGATGAAGTGATCCACATCTTTGCAGCTTCCGGACTGAAACGGATATCCGGACAGAGCCTGGATGAATTTGAAGAATTGACGTTTGATATGGTGCCCTTTGATGAAGCCCTTGAAAAAGTAAAAAACGGGGAAATACGGGACGGCAAGACCATCATGGGTATTTTGATGTACTGGGCCCGGAAGAACGGCTGGGCCCGGCAGAGAGGCTGAAACACTGACCGGACATGCTTCGGTGTCTCAGCTGCCCGAAAAGCAGAAACATTTCCCCGTCCATCTTGCGTTCCAGCGCATAGGATGCCGGATGGACGGGGCTCTTTAGACGGAAAACTAAAAAGAAAATCAGACTATCTATGAATCGTTGGTTTGATCCCCATTGCCGCCGATGGGAATTGTATCTCCCAAATAAGTCGGTTTCGGCTGAAAGATCACGGTAAAAAAGTCTTTCACCCTGGCCAGGACCTCCCGGCTTTCCCGGAAATTCTGTCCGGCATAAATCCTTGGATCCGACGCAACGCCGTAAGCTTCGATCCCCAGTCTTTCCGCCACATACAAAGCACGGGATAAATGATATTTTTGTGTGACGATTATGGCCCTCTTTACCAGAAAAATATCCCTGGCACGATATAGGCTTTCATAAGTGGAGAACCCGGCATGATCCATAAAGATATGCTCCGAGGGGACGCCCCTTTCCATGGCAAACTTCTTCATGATATTGACTTCGTCATAATCCTTGCGGCCATGGTCACCGCTCATAAGAAGCCTGTCCGAAGCTCCTTCATGATACAGGCTGATTCCCTGCAGCAGTCGATCCTCCAGCATATCACTGGGCCGGCTGTTGTCCAGCACGCCTGCCCCCAGGATGAGGATGCAATCCGGATCCAATCGGGACGCTTCCTCCGGAGATATCACTCTGTCTTTAACGAAGCGTTTGACATATTCATTGATTAGAAGCATGAATAAAATGACCAGCAATAAGATAATTCCCGCTGCAATCATGATTTTTTTGAATCGCCTGCTATTTCCCTTTTCCCTGCTTTTCGTAGTAATCATGTGGATACTTCACTCCAATCGGTAGATTGCTTGCTTCCATTGGCATGTTACATCATCTTCAAAACCATCTATATTCCCCGGATTGTCCATATGTTCAGATCATTAAAAGTACTTGCCTTTATTATATATACAATTTAGCCCAATGGAAAGGTCCTGCAAAAACTTTGTAATTTGCAGGAAAAGGATCAGACAGAAAGAGGGCGCAGGAAGCGGGAAACAGGGCTTAAAACGAGGTTGACAAAATGGAGTGGTAGAGGTAAAATTAAGTTTGTTCCAATGTGCACCCGTAGCTCAGCAGGATAGAGCGTCGGTTTCCTAAACCGCAGGCCGGGGGTTCGAATCCCTCCGGGTGCACCAGGAAAACCCGCTTTCCTTTAGGGAATGCGGGTTTTATATTTTTTACCATATTAGTGAAAAGCCCAAAATGGGGACTATTTGGGGATTAACATCGTCAAAAACTACCGTCGGGTGTTAAGAAGCGTTAAAAAGGAATCGCAGGTGGAGACAGCGGGTAAACTTTAAGAGTTGCTGATATATTATCAAAAGAGCTCGGTGGTAATGCAGAAGACTGGCTTAAAAAATAGGAAAAATCAAAGCAGATAAATATATCTGATGTTCACTGGTATGAAAAGACGAAGGCAATACAAAGCTAAGCTGAAGCATAGAGGCGAAAAAAAATGATTATACAAGTTTATCAATCTGAAACAGATGAATATATAGAAATGGAATCTATTGGAAGATTAAAATATAAAGGTCAGAGTTTTGGAGTAGATGCACTTACTGATGGTGAAATCTATGATGTCATTGAAGTTCTAACAGATGATTTAGTTAGAATTGTTGATGATAGTGGCGAGGATTATCTTTACTCTATGAAAAACCCTGTTCCATTAGATGGAAGTTCTAAAGGTGGAAGATGGGAGTTAGTAGAGGACTATAAAGGCATTATAAAAGAAGAGTTTAAGAAACAAGGCATTGAATTATAAAAAGCACTTACTGAATAAAAGAGCCCATCTAATTAAAGTCAAGGTTTTGTGGTGGCCAACTTGCCTCAAAGCGGTGGCCTATGGTGACAGGAAGCTTTCGCACGGCGGGATATCGCAGGGCTCGTCGTACATTTCACTCTCGGGAACTCGAAATATTCCGCCAGGCCACTGACCGATAGGATGCCCGCGATCAATCACCCAGATGCGCTCCTTTTCTCCTATCTCCTGGTAGGTGTCATGCTCACGTACGCCAATCAGCCTTTTTGCAAGTTTAAATCGAGAGAGGAATGAAGCAGGATACGCCCCATTCCACCGAGCATACGCTCCATGATATGGTCTACCGCTGCGTCATCCACTTCCTCCAGATGCATGTGACGTACCAGGTCAGAACATCTACCCGGTCAATGGTCTCCCGAGAGAGGCCCTGATCCGGATCGTCCAGCGTATGGAGTGTGAGCTCAAAATCCTTGTTTTACTTTAGAAAACGCTCCAATGCCTTATGTACGTCACCTGGATAAATCACAAGGATTTCCGACCATTGCTTTTCGTCATTAAATTCATTCCACACCGTTATACAGATTATCTCTGCCATATCGACCACCTTTTTCTTCGTTACTGCCTTTTTTAAAATAGAATACCTCACCCGGGCTTGTATGCAGTGTCACCCGGCCGCCGTTGATACAGCGAGGCGCTCCTCCGTCGACGCGAACCACTGCGGTTTCCCAGGGCAGGTCGATGGTTAACCTGCTCCCCTTTTCGCTTTCTACCTGAATGTAGTCTACAACGTCATCTGTTATCGAGGCAGAAACGGTAAATGCACCGTATGCGCGCAGGTTTTTGAAGGATGCATTAACCTGCTGCACCCAAACCGGAAAAATGCGCAGGATCCCCTCATGGCTTTGCAGCATCATCTCGTTGATTCCACTGGTCACACCGCTGCAGTCCTCGATCCCGCCGCCGCCGTGCCAGATATAGTTATTTTGCATGGCATGCTTTTCACACTGCCAGATCAGCTTATCGTACAGCAGTCTCGCATCCCACCCGATGCGCGCGCACATCACGGTAAACTCACAGAACGCGTTGCCGTTATCGAACAGATCCTTCTGTTCTACAGTGTTTCGGGCGATCTCAAGCAGTTTCGGGTCGGATTCGAGCCCAATACAGTTAAACGGGTAGATAAATTTGATCGAAGAACCATTGCTTCGCTCTCTCCAGGCGTAGCTGTCTTCGTTAAAACGGAAAACCTGTTTTCCGTTTCGCTCGAATACAGGAAACTCAGCCAGATGATCTAAAATATGCTGCCACTTTTCCCGTTTTTCTTCGTCAAGGCCAAGCTCTCTGCTCATGCGCAGAATGCCCTTCATTACCATATGGACAAGGCCCAGGGCATGGGTGTTATTCTTTTCCCCCTCGGCACAGAAATATTCCTCATGCAGGGAATCTCCAACCACACTGTAGCGACCATCTTCCCAGACTAGGTCAGCCTCCCAGAAATCGGCTACCTCCCGTACGAACGGGTAGGCACGTCTGCCCCAGTCTTCGTCCAGTGTCGAGAAATAGTGCATAAAGATGTTACAGCAGCAGTAGGCTGCGTTTGTTTTCTGGTGGTGAAAAAGAGCAGAGCACACCGTGCCCCACGGCCCTATCTCTATCGGCAGGCAGATTCCCGGGCGATGGAATTTCTCCCTTGCATAGAGTCGTCCAATGGGAATAATGTCCAAAAGCGGTTCGATATATGAAGCCGCCAATTCCTGCCGATTAGAGGTATAGAGACAAAAAAACGGGGATTCGTAGTTATAGTTAAGGGTGTAAGATCCGGTCCATTTGGAACGGTCGGTGGTAATCCATGGCCCGAATAGCCCGGGTGGTACCTTCCCCGCTCGTACGGAGGAGGCGAGGATATAGAGGGAGGAATAATAAAATCCATCAAGGGTATCGTTCCCTGTTTCTACAATCGAGAGTCTCCAAAACTGCTCCCACCATTTTCGGTGCTGCTCTCGAAGCCTCTGCCATTGGGTACGGGCTTGTACACACAGCTGATGTGCTTGCTCCTGTGCATCAGGCGCATCGAGGTCACTAAGCATCGTGAGCAGGATATGTGCACTTTCCCCGGGACAAAGCCGAAAGCTTCCTCCCTTGCGTACCATGCGCTCCGGCGTATAAGTCGCCGGGACATCCGCTGTCAGGCTGGTATAGACCCAACGCCTCCCTGGAAGGTGATACGGCTCGGCCGGGTATTCTACCCAAACAGTATCCTCCCGAATTCCGTCGCCATAGCCATAGATCTCGGCGGTGGAGTAAATGCCCGGCATGGTGTAGAACCGAACATCAAGCGGTTCTTTCCCTTCGTTTTCAAGCTCTACCACCAGCGTGTTCTGCACTGCGCAGAGAAAGGAGGTGTACCGGGCACAAGCACTTTCTTTTCGGTAAAGGGCACGTACCTCAGCTAGATATGGATCCTGCTGTGCACTGTAGCTGCAGCCCTCCAGCTGTGGAATGGCAACCTCCAGCCATCCGGCGGCAAGAATATGCGTACCGGTGCGCCGCCCCTCTTTGTAAAGCAGGCGATTTTTACGCTGCTGCTGAGTTTCACCTAAATGTGCTTGCGACCAAAAATCATTTTTCCCAAGATAAAATACCTGTTTTGCACCGTCGCCGCCGATGGCTGCGCCCAAATCTCCGTTTCCAAGAAGCGGCGCATCAATCACCGTATCGGATGGAATGCGCTGCGGAGGTCTGGTCAGGTATGCTGTACCCTTTTCCACAAGGTGTCTGACCTCTTCTATTGTTATCTGCATCTTTTCACCTCATTGTTTTCTTTTTCTTTTGAAAGAGTGTGCGTAAGGGGAATTCCTCTTACGCACAGACTCAAGATGTATGACTGTCTTACTGTTTAGAGGTTGCTTTCCATCTGTCATAGCCGTCCTGAACAATAGCCAGATAATCCTTAAGGCCAAGGCTGTCAAGCTCTTTAAGGTAATTATCCCAATCCTTTTTGAGATTAAGGTCGCCTGTGACAAAGCGGGCGATACTCTCTTCGATATAAGGGTTGATCGTCGCCTTATAGGAGCTTATCTTCTCATTCTCTTCGCTCAGATAATAGAAGTTGGGAATGACATTTTTCATCGGAACCTTGTAAGGCTCCATTCTTGCGGTTGCTCTGTATAAAACCACCTCATGTCCTGCCCCTTTGGGTGCCTTCGGATCCTGATCAACAGAGCTGGTAATCGCTGTAGGGGAGATAGCCGGGAACCCAGGCAGCCGGTTGTTATTGAAATAAGGATCGGTTTCGGGAAGCGGCATCGTTTCTATGACAGCGGGCTTTCCGCTGCTGTCTAGGGCATTTGGCCCTGCGAGTTTCCAGCTTTTACCTTCTTCTCCGTTATTGATAACAAGACTAAACTCATCTGTATAGAAGGTATCGATCAAGCGGAAAGCGACTTCGGGGTTTTCGGAAGTTTTCGGGATCAGGCCAGACGGAAAGACATCTGCTGTGATATGTGGTGTGGGTGTTTGCTGTAGGCCGCTTGGGCCCTTGATCGGATCGAGAGATTCATATTCCATCCAGCGATCGGATTCTGTCATTGAAGCAACCAAGTATCCGCAATGCTGCGCAGGCAGAGCTCCGATGCGTGAAGCGTTGCCCGATTCGTTGAGCGCAGCCTGCGTGGCACGATCCTGGGTGAAGGAGTCGGGGTACAGAAGACCTTCGCTATAGAGCTTATTTAGGTAGAGAAGTCCTTCACGGTAATTCGGATCTGTGACTGAGGCTTCAATTTTGCCGTCGTCACTGACACGCAGGTAGGGGGTTGTATTGTTGGGGTTTGGATCGTTGTAGGTAAACGCATTCATCAGGTAACCGTCGATCTGAACGTTAGAGCCCTTTGTGCAGGTGCTCAGCGGAATCTCGTCGTTCGGATCGCCGTTTCCGTTGGCGTCCTTTTCCTTGAATGCTTTGAGCACATTGTAGAGCTCGTCGGTGGTCGTTGGCATTTGAAGGCCAAGACGATCGATCCAGCTCTTATTGATCCACAGTTTGTAGGAAGCGGTTCCATGATAAGCTCCGCGGCCTGGCCGTTTGATATCCTGGAAGGAATAGATATTTCCATCCGGGGCTGTGACCGCCTGATAATATTCTGGAAACTCATCATACAGCGCCTTTACATTCTTGCTGGAGTACTTGATATAGTCGTTGAGGGGAGTAAGCAATCCCTGTGACGCATATTTGAACTCCTCAATTTTTGTCAGGCGTGCGGCCGCTGCGTTGGGGGGGATAATCAGATCCGCTTTATCACTACTGGCGAGCGACAGATTTAGCTTTTCCTTATACTGGTCTACCGGGAAAAGGATCCAGTCGATCGTAATCCCTGTTTTGTCCTGGATGTACTTGGTCGCATAGTTGTCGGCCAGAGCAGTGGTTGCAGAGTAAATGATCTTGATGGATACTGGTTTTTTGACTATAGGGAGTTCCCCCGGCGCATTGAGATTGGAATCGGATTTGAAGTTAGCAGGAGTAGCAATACTATCAGCTGTTGTCGGTGCTGCAATGCCCCCTGCGGCCGTGGTTGATGGAGCTGACTTCTGGCTCCCCGAGCAGGCGGAGACCAACATCATGACGACCAAAGCCAACGCAACAAGTGCCTTGGATTTTCTTGATTTCATGTTTTTTCCTCCTCTATCATAATAATAGGTTGCCTTTTATTCTGTGCCACTTATATTGCTAGAAAACGTTATGGAAATTACCCCTTGAGTGACCCGATCATAACACCCTTGATAAAGTGCTTCTGCACGAAGGGATATACCAGTATGATTGGGATACTGGTAAACACAATGATGGCGTATTTGAGTACTTCTTGGAACAAAGCTATGTCCTGTGCAGCCGCGATGGAATCGGTAATCCCGCTTGTATCCATCATCGCTTTGATATTCGCCATAAAATTACGCAGCACCACTTGGAGATTGAAAAGCTCCGGCTTGGAATTGTATAAAAAGCAGTCGAAGAATGAGTTCCAGTGCCCAACTGCGTAGAATAGTGAAAGCACTGCGATAATTGGTGCAGAGAGCGGCAGCACTATCGAAATGATCAGCCTGAAATCGCTTGCGCCATCAATGGTAGCAGCTTCGTTGAGCTCCTGCGGGATGGTGTTCATAAAAAAGGTACGAGCGACAATCATGTTGTAAACTGTCATGGCTCCGGGAAGGATCATGACCCAGCGGGTATTTAAAAGTCCAAGAGATTTAATCAGCAGATAGTTCGGCATCATACCGCCCGAAAAAAGCATTGTGAAGGTGAAGTAGAACATAACGGAATTTCTGCCTATCAGTTCTTTGCGGGAAAGGGGATACGCACAGGCTACTGTCATGATTACGTTCAAAACAGTGCCCGTAACGGCGTAAAAAACCGTGTTAAAAAAACCCGTCATGATCGTTTTTTCACGCATCAACGATACATATGCCTTAAAGCTGAATCCCTTGGGCAGCAGGTATACTTTACCCGCACCAACCGCTACAGGAGCGCTTAATGAGCTGCTGACAACATTGAGCAGCGGGATAATGACAATGACTAGCAAGATGCTCAGTAGGATCCAGTCAAGGGCCATAAAGACTTTATCACTCAAAGAGCCTTTTATCGTGTTTTTATTTCGTGCCATAAAGTGACCTCCTTACCATATGCTTGTTTCAGATAGCCTTGAGGATATCCAATTTACCGTACACAACAGTATCATTGATACCACAGACTGGAAGAGACCCACTGCAGTAGAAAGACTATACTCCATATTTACCATGCCAAGGCGATATACATAGGTAGAAATAACGTCGGAAGCGCGCATATTCAGCGGATTCTGGAGTAGGAACACCTTTTCGAAGCCGACACTTAAGATATTGGCCGAGTTCATGATTAGTAAGATCACCGCCGTGGGCATAATCCCAGGAATATCCACGTTCCAGATACGCTGCCAGATATTTGCGCCATCCACCTTGGCAGCCTCGTGCAGCTCCGGACTGATTCCAGAGAGGGCCGCAATATATATAATAGCGTTATAACCCACATTCTGCCATATTCCAGACCATACGTATATGTGCTTGAACAGCTCCGGCCTGCCTAAGAACTGGATCTTATCCATTCCGAAACCGGCCATCAGGTTGTTGACCATCCCATTGAGTGACAGCACCTGCTGAAGGATTCCGCAGATTACTACGACGGAAAGAAAGTGTGGCATATAGGAAATCATCTGTACGGTTTTCCTAAATTTTGCGTTTCTCATTTCGTTCATCGCAATGGCTAAAATAATCGGAAGAAAGAAGCTTGCTGACAGCTGGTAAACGCTGATCCCTATTGTGTTCACCAGAAGCCTAGAAAATTGCTGAGAGTTAAAGAACATTTGAAACCATTTCAGCCCGGCCCAAGGGCTCCCTTTAATACCCAGCGACAGGTTATATTGCTTAAAAGCAATTTGAATACCGTACATCGGCAGATATTTGAAGACAAACACATAGAAAATCGGCAGAATCAGTAAGATATAGAGCTGCCAGTGGTTGATAAAGCTTCGGTACCTGCTGCTGCGCTCTTTCTTCTTCATTTCCTCCCTGGGAAGCCGCCTAAGTTGCACCCATTTAGAGGATAGCTTCGCTTTGTTCATGTAAAATCAGTCTCCTTCCGGTTCGTGCATGCGGGGGTATATAAACCACCTGCATTGCACTGTATAGATCGTTGCCCCAGCAGGATAGGCTTCCACCCCTGTAATCCCAAGGGAATGCCCGCCGATTTCATTATTATAACGGATGCGTGAGGACTGCCCTTTTACCATCACAGCAACCGCGCTGGTGCAGAAATATTCGTCTTTGCTAAACTCCTGTACCAAAACCATGATGTTGTCCAGCACTAAAAGCCTGGATATGGCCAAGTGGCTCTTAGTGCGGACCTCCGCGTCACGCAGCATCTTAAGCTGAATGTTGACGCCGTCGGCATTCTCCCGTTCATCCTGAATTTGAAAAGCCAGCACGTCTACCCCTCCGCAGGCGAAAAAGCGGCTTTTCACGCATTTCCTTCGATGTTGCCATGGACCTTGTATAGATCAAGATGCTGACATGCGTTTGAATCAAACACATTCCCTGAAAAATTCGCAAAATTGATATCCACGAAACCTCAGGCATATCTGTAATCCAGATGCTGCTCATTAAAGAATTGGAAGAACTGTCACTCGCATAGACATCTACACGGCTAACCTGCATTTTTAAAGCAAAGTAGGAAGTCCATACCAATGTCCCTGCGACACCGTTGCCAATGGGTAGTCTGTCTTCGCTTCGCTTTACTGTTCCGTTGATATTCAGGTTGGCACGTCTTATAATTCTTTGTATGCTGTTCTTCATAACTGTTTTTACCTCCCTTACACCATATATTTTAAAATCATTTATATTGTTGATTAGATTTATCATTTTCCACTATATCATTTTACTAAAATAGTAGCAGAAATTAGTTCAGATCGCAACATTCACTATGTTTACTTCCATACATTATGTTCATAATACTATATACCCAACTATGCTAAATATCTTTCATATGATAATATGTATATGTACATAAAAAATCAATACTGGAAATTTTCAGAAGGGAACTGATAAAATCGTGAATATACCATGCGATGTTTTCGATAAGCTTCAGATGAGATATTCTAGGAGCATCAAAGACCGGTGGATTCTTTCCTGCATTAGTCTTTCATTGATCCCTGTTTTGATTGGTATCTTCCTATTCAGTTATAATATTAAGAATTTTAAACTTCAGACGATACAGAACAACGAAGTCCTGCTTCTACAGATTCATGATTTGATTGACCAGGGCTTTTACGATGTGAAGACAATCGTACAAAAAATTGCCGCAGATCCAAGCCTTAACATGACTTCTGTATCCTCCAAAAGCTCCCGCATCCTTCTGAAAAGGCAGCTCATCAATCGCCTGAACCAATACCGTGGCTACAGCTCTTTCATAGAAGATATTTATGTATATTTCTGGGATACTGAAGAATTTGTATCATGCAACACTGCTGCTCCCACCAATATTATGTACCGCACCTACCACAACAGCCCTACGTTTCAATATGAAGACTGGATTAAACTCATCAGACGCCCCCATAACAGTGATACAGCCATTCTGCCAATAGCAGAGGGTAAGCAACAGGCACTTGTCTATATAAAGGTATTACCTTCTTTTTCTTCTATCGATATCAACGCCACCATTATGGTTGTTATCGATAACGATAGTATTATAAGCCTCGCCAGCAGTGTGAGTAATAAAGCCTCCTGCGAGCTGAACCTGCTCCTGAAGGACAGCCTCCCGCTACTGCCGCCTACCCCAATTCTAGCTCCAAGTATTGATATGTTCTCTGAACTCAACTCGCAGAATAACATCATTTGCCGCACTCCCGTGCGTGAGGGAGTAACACTCTCTGCGCTTCCCTCAAAAACGTTCGATATCACCTATATACTCGGCACGCCTCCTGGAGCCTACTATAACAAGCTCAAGGCGGTAAATATTCTTTTCGTTCTGGGGCTGCTGACTGTCATTACCGGAAGTATCGTCTTTACCGTGAGGTTTATTTATAAGAATTATGCTCCCATCAAAGAGATTATGGAAATCGTGCACCTGCCTGAATCTGCCGGGCAGCCGAGCAGCGCCGTAGACGAATATTCTGTGATCAAAAATGCCATCACATACACAAAAAACATAAGTGTTGCTATGCAGGATAAGCTCAATAAGCAGAGTGAGATGCTGTTTGATGCGATCCTCACCCTGCTGATGCATAACTTCTCTTTCGGCTCAGGCAAAGCAGGCCTTGAAAACCTGGAGCGAGTGAAGGCTTATTTTAAACTGGAGTATTTTTCCATAGCTATTTTGTTCCTAGGTAAAAGCAGCGACAATGGGATGAACTCCCCCCTATCCAAAGAACAGACACAACAACTAAGCGGATTTTTACAAAAAAACATTCCGGCAAGAGAGAATCTGAGCCTTTGGATCATCGAAATGAACGGCGCACTGCTCTTACTCTTTAATATGGACGAGGACACCAGTAAAATATGGAATATGCTCGTACAAGAGATGGCTACAGTGCTCAATGCCTGGTGGAATCAGGTATATCGAGAAACACTTTTACTTTCTGTTTCCCATTGCTGCCAGGGAATTGAAAATGTCTCACAGGCATATGAAGAAGCAGAGTATTCAATGAAATATCGACTTGTCTTCGGCATCGACTTTCAAGCGCAAAATGGAAGCTATACCCCTTTGCCCAGCGGTTATTATTACCCAGCAAAAGAAGAAACCAAGCTTTTAAATTTGATTCTCAGCGGCGATACCGAAAAAGCGATTAATCTTTTCGACGAGATCTGGCAGGTAAACCAGCAGCGGGGAAGTGATTTTCTTTACTGCCTGCTGTTTGATATTTTAGGTACCATAGTACGCGCCTGCAACTTAATCACACCTGTTTCCACAATTAATTCAAATCTGGTCAGCACCGTCGAAAAGCTTGTGAGGGAACATAATATCAATGAGATGCGTAAATGTCTGCTTTTATTAATGAGTGATGTATGCAAAATTTATGTTCAGGAGCATTCAAAATCGACTGATAAACTCAAAAATGAAATTTTGGACTATATTGATATCCATTATAGCAACCCAAGCCTCAGCGTGGGATATATCAGCGATGTGTTTGGCAAATCAAGGGCCTACTTGTTTTCGCTCTTTAAAGAAGCTACCGGTTTTTCGATGCTTTATCATATTAATAAAGTAAGGATTGAGCATGCCAAGGAGCTCCTGTGTGGTAGCAAAAAGCCAATCCAGGATATTTCCATGGATGTTGGGTTCTATTCATCTATCAGTTTCACACGAACTTTTAAAAAATATGAAAATACTACACCGAGCCGGTATCGAAAGTTGCATGCCCAAGTAATTACGCCAGCAAGGAGATGACCAATAGAAACGATAGTGTAAAACTTTACATTAACATAGAAACTAAAGGAGTGTATAGTATGAGAAACCAGCTTATAATAAGTTAGTCTGCCGGTTTGGTCGGCAAAATGGCGCGAAGCAGTGTCGTTTACAAATCGCATCATATTTGGCCGGACAAACTACAGCAAGGAGATATCGGCGTTTACGAAACACAGAGCGTTTTACAATGAACAGGCTGAAATCGTAGTTCAATTTTGTAGAGAACACGATATCAGTTATCAAATAAAGAATGGAATGATAACCAGATAAGGAAGACGGGGAAACTGGTATGGCTGTAAGAGGAAAGAGCATAAACCTATTCTTGATGGACGGTGACCCAAGCGGGCGCATCAAATGTACTCTCGCTAACTGGACTGGTGTGGCGTATAAAATTCTGCGCACAGATTTGGATAAATGCAAAGATCGCGACGACCTTTCGCAGAGCGGCGTCTATTTCCTCTTTGGCATTTCCGATCAGACAGGTGAAGCCGTTGTTTACATCGGACAAGCTGGAGTGCGTAAAAACGGAGAAGGCATCCTTTACCGCCTTCAAGAACATAAGCGCAACCCCGACAAGGACTACTGGACGGAAGCTGTAGTTTTCACCACATCCAATAACTCATTCGGTCCCACGGAGAAAAGCTACCTTGAAAACCGCTTCACAAACATGGCTATTGCTGCAAAGTGATATTTGGTTAAGAACGGCAACGATCCGACATCGGGCAATATCACCGAGGAAAAAGAGAGCGAGTTGGAGGAACTCATAGACTACGCCAAAATTGTCATGGGAACCCTTGGTCACAAAGTTTTTAAACTGCTTTCCCAACCCGCACCGTTAACCTTGACGACGGATGCGCCGACGGCTCAGTCCTCACAAGTATTTTATATCAAGCGTAGCGGCGCAAACGCACAGGCAAGACTAACGAGCGAGAGGCTTGTAGTCATTGCCGGAAGTTCCATCCGCAAGAATACCGTACCGAGTTGCCCTGATTACACCAAATCCCTCGTGAGGACAATAAGGAATATGCGTAGCACATAAGCCACTAATAGATGTGAATGACAGCGACCGACCTGATGAAAACTATATTGTTATAGGTGCCTTGTCTTCCGGCGATCCGATTGTATATGAAAAAGCAGGAGAAAAAATCTCAATCTTTAATCATGAAGCCGGGAGAATCGAGGACGGCGAAACATATACTGACTTCTTTGCCTTTTAAATGACCTATATGATCTGCTTGGAATAGGGGATTGATCTTATGTCAAGACGAACCTCCGAAGCAAGTAAAGCTATAAGAGAAGCATGGGAGAACGAGTATCAGCTCATACTTGAAGGTAAAGAGATGCGAGACTGGACACCTGCGCAGCAACAGTCCATCCTTGACAAAGGGAAGGTATATGATGACGACGGAAAGGCGTTTGAAGGCCATCATATGAAGAGCGCAGAGGCCTATCCAGAATATCAAGGTGATGCTGGGAACATACAATTTCTTTCAAGATCAGAACATTCTTCGGCTCATGATGGAAACTTTCAAAATCCTACAAATGGTTATTTCAATCCAAACACCGGAAAGACGAATGAATTTGGTTTGAACAAGTATGAGCCTTGTGAAATTTCGAACTAAGTGAACCAGTAGTAGGTGCAGGCGGCCAAGGAATGGAAGAAAATTTGCCGCTCGGATATAACTATTACTTCCATGATTTGGAGCAGTTAACAGGGGGACTAACAATTATTGGAATCTCTCCACAAAACGATAACCATTTGTTTGACTGTATAAACAGAAGCAATCTCGAAAAGGTCGTGTTTTATCACTTTCCCTCGAAAAGTGAAGATTCTCCGATTTTGCGTATCAGCAATCCTTATGAAATCAAGGATGTCACTAAGCTATGGGAGAGCATCCAATTACAAAGCCCGACATATTCAAGCTCCGTAGCACAGGATTTCTGCTTGAAAATGCTAAAAAACAAAAAGGAAGTATCGAAGTTTGTGGATTTGTTTAATGCATTTGAGCCAGGGAAAAATGTGGTTAGTGCATCGGATATATTAAGGCAGCTAAAGTCTATACCGAAAAATACTGAAAAATCGATTATCAGAATGATGACTGCCGAAATACAGAAAGAGAAATACAACACTTCTCCGCAATCGGAAGAAGAACTCGTCGAACTGTTTCGAGATTTTGGAGGGACTCTCAAGACAGCTTCATTGAGTCCACAGGCTTATATTTCTTGTATATTTCCAATCTTCCGAAGAAAACAAAGGGTAGACGAAAAAAACAGGTGGAAATTTCTAATGGCAACTGGTGTTTCGTTAAAAGAAGCAGCATTGCCCAATGAGCAATAGAGGAGTTCAAATTTGACGATTTGCGGTGGGGGTGCATTTTATCAATAGATGGTACTAACGCCAAAAAAGCATAGATTTTCTTAAATAGAATCTATGTCTTTCTTTATGCGGCAAAGCATGATAGCATAGATTTCAAGATATTATATACTGCAGGTAAACAGGAATTCATTATTTTTCTTGGGGAGGTGGTCATATGAGTGAAGGTGATATCAGCGACATTACACCAATTATTAATGCAAAATGAAAAGGAGCAGCTCTCATGAGTTACAACCCCGAAATACCAAGAAACAGGTATGACAACTATGGAGACCGTGAATGGTCACGACTTGAAAAAGACGGTCAGGGCGAGCTTTTGTATCAAGTACACATTGAAATATTGAAGCGTTACATCAATCCGGCAGACAAGGTTTTAGAAATCGGAGAGGGTTCCGGAAGATATACGAAAGATCTGGTCACTATGTGCGAAACATTAACGGTAGGAGATATTTCAAGCCATCAAATAGAATTTAATAAATCCAAGATGAAAGAATTGTCGTTATATCAAAAGATAAAAGCGTACCATGTCTTAGACGTCCTTGATATGGGCGTTTTTGAGGATTCCACATTTGACTGCGTCGTTTGTATCGGTGGGGTAATCAACTATCTTTTGGACAGAGAAAGAGACGGAATTGCCGAAATGCTCAGAGTTTTGAAGCCGAACGGCATTCTTATTGTCGGGGCAATGAGCTTCATTGGAGCTTCGCTCTATTATCTTGATGGAATAAGATATGAGAAAAACCAGTTCGGGATGGATGCGACAAAATGGGTGTTTGACACAGGTATACAAGATGAAGAACATTATCCTGTAGCAAGCAGGCACTATGTTCATATGATGAGAAGTAACGAAATGGACAGCTTATTTTCTCAATTTCCCGTAGAAGTCAAGGAGCGAAGCTCAGCTGGACTCTTTACACAGGCGGGCGATTCTGCATTGGAAAATGCCCGCAATGACAAGGAGTTTTGGGAGGTTATCGTCGAGAACGAAAGTAAATTTACAAAAATGAGCGGCACTCTTGATTGTGGGATGAACATCATATATGTCGCCCAAAAGCTTAATCCTCGTACAGTATAAACACGGAAACTCGGCAAGTTGTAATGTGCTTGGTGGCACCCCCGTATACCTGTTGGCAGCAACTGCCCCGCGTTGCGCCCACTTGACGGAAATGTGAGAAATGTCCTGAATGCCTTGAAATTGCTGCTTTCCGGAGGCAGACTGGCAGGGTCGTAAGTGGTGCTGGTTAAAGGCTTTAGGCTGCTTTCGCAGCCTAAAGCCGGAGAACACCGACCGGCAAAGCCGTTCGGGAATTGCGAAATGGCATAACTTTCTACCCAATGGCCCAATTTGTTATGCTGGATTTTGAAAAAGGCAGGCGGTTCCGGGTTTTCAGGGCATTTATTTGCATACCAGCTGCATTTTTAAAGGCGATTACTGAGAAGAGTTCACGGCATACGATTCGCTGTCATAATCGATTTCATCACCTTCGTCTGTTACCAACTGAAACAGGATGCTTTCATTTGTGTTATATGGCTTTAAATCTTTTACAGGTATGAGTAAAACCTGTAATCCTGTTAATGCCGGTTTTCCTACAACTACGACCTGATTTCCGAGTGTGAAAGTTTTCTCAACTTTTGTTTGCATAACAGCCAATACGATGTTTTCATACGGAGATCTTGTCGGAATCTGAAATTGCTTGCTTTCCTCTGCAATTCCGAGATCATGAATGAAATCGTAAAAAATGGAAGCGGTAGGATAGGTGACAAAAATCTGGTGCATGGCGTAGTGGATGCGGTTAGGCACATAGCTCCAGCGACCAGTGGAGCTGTGCCAGTAAGATTTATATGCCTGACGCTTCCATTCGGGATTATCGTACGCAAACTGCAAAGGAATCTCTGTCCCGCTTTGGATCACTTCATTGGCAGATGCCGTTTCTGTTGGTGAAGGAAGCTCTCCGAAGGGAGGATCATCAATATTCCGTGGCGTTTCCGGTTCTATTTTCCACATGGATGTGCTGAGAACCGCAATTACCTGATGGTCATGGATATTGCAGATAATCAGCAAAGCAAAAACAATTGCTGCACAGACGGACAGAACCAATATTCGATGTTTTTTCGATATTACGATGATATGGTTTTTCACGTGCAAGCCTCCTTTGCTTTCCATTAATCTGTATTCTAAAGTGCACAGTTTTATTGCTTTTATAGTCAAAAGGAAGGAGTCAATATGGCAAACGAACCGGAAAAGGTACGTACCGGCTTTTATATTGAAAAGGAAGTGTGGATCGGTGTGACGAGTTGCTGCCCGTGGCAAACGTGAAATCGCCCGGATCGAGGAGCTGAACAGCATTATAATGAATATGGTGGAATTAAGCTCCCGTTCCTCCTCCAGCGCGGATTATTTCGATGCGAAATTCAAGGAAATATCCGATGAACGCACGGAATTGCAGAACAGGCTGAGAGATCACGAGCAACAGCAGATCATCGCCCAAAACAACAGTGCCCGGAACTGTGGAACCTGGATTTGCAATCTTATTCTGGAATTTACCGTAAGACTTACGTCCAATGAGGTCGCTTGACTCTGGATGTTACTTTTTCTATTCACGG
>ENA-UOOK01003192-UOOK01003192.1-fermentation-metagenome-genome-assembly--contig:-NODE-3192-length-18963-cov-14.921092_pt1 | contig 18963 bp, 17 predicted proteins | sample MGYA00245777_ERZ724023 | MGnify/ENA primary metagenome ERZ724023 (study PRJEB28704, sample SAMN03018312) | fermentation metagenome | biome: anthropogenic terrestrial biome; feature: soil...
GCAGAAAAACTCTAAACAAAGAGACCACCCATCTATTTGATGGGTGGTAGGTCATTGCTGAGAAGCAGTTTGCTCCAGGCTCAATGCTTCCGAAGGTACAGGCAGCCATTTCCTTTGTTCAGAATAGTAAGAATCCTGATGCTAAGGCAGTAATTACGTCACTTGATAATGTAGAAAATTATTTGAATGATGGTACAGGAACAATAATTCAGAAGTAATCGTAAAGTACCAATTTTGAATTCATTTCATTACTAATAACTATAAAAAAAGACTCAATTTCGATAAAAAATCGGAGTTGAGTCTTTTTAATATTTTAATTATAAATAAATTACATATATGATTTCTTAGCTGCAACCAATACGTCCATCACAGCCATGCTGTGATCAAATAACTTATTAGCTGTTTTAGTATCATGATGATCAATGATTTGAACAAAGTCATTGAACTCACTTGCCATCCTGTGCGGATACTTGTTGAGTTTATGGTGTTTTACTTCGCCGTCTTTTGGATCAACGCTGAAGTTAGATAAGACACCAGGTGAACCATCGAAGTAAATAGTTCCCTTTTCACCTTCAATATAAGAACGCTGGTTAGCATAGGAATCTTTTGCTGCAACCAGGGATGCCTGCATCCCTGGATAAATCATATTTAAAATGCCCGAAGTATCGATACCCTTTTGCATTACTGGGTAATACTGTACCTTCTTTGGCTTTCCAAATAAACCAACTGCTAGGTGGATGTTATAAATGTTAATATCCATCAAGGCACCGCCATCTTTCTTAGGATCGAAGACCGGTTCAATAATACCCTTCAAGAAGTTATCGTAACGGCTTGAATATTGGGTAAAGTTTAAAGATACGATGTGGATAGGAGCAATTTCACTAAGATCTTTTTTCATTTGCTTGTAGTTTTCCAAGTGAATGTTGGTGATTGCTTCTACTATGATCCGGTCGTTTTCATCTGCAATCTTTTTAAGTTCTTTAGCCTGGTCAATTGTTTCAACCAATGGCTTTTCACAGATGACGTTTTTGCCAGCTTCAAGAGCTTTTTTAGCTACATCATAATGCAGAAAGTTGGGAACGCCGACGTAAACTGTGTCGACGGTTGAATCGTGGTAGAGACGGTCATTATCAGCGTAAGCTTCCTTAATATCATATTTCTTAGCTAGATCTTGCGCTATGCCTTCACTACGTTTAGTGGTAGAGATGGCAGCAAGCTCTAAATTATCAATTTTGTTTGCAGTTGTTAAAAAATCGTGGACGATCTTTCCACTGCCAACAATTCCTAATTTCATTGTTAAGCCTCACTTATTTCTTACTCTTGTTGTTCTTAGGAAGTGGTTTAGCATTCAGTGCAGTTTCAGGTACCTTTAAAAAGTCATGGCTGCCGAAATTACTATAAACTTGACCTAAGCGGAGTTTCATTGAATTTCCTATCTTCATATTAACAAAGTACTGGAAATTCGTTAGCTTTTTGTTTTTAACAACCATTTTAACGGTCATGTTTTTATATTTGCCATACTTTTGGATACGCTGGAAGGCTTTTTCCTGCTGTGGGCTTTGACCGGTTGTAGTCCAAATTGGGTCAGCAGCTTTCTTCATTAAACTCTGGTTGCTAATATTAGCTGTCAGGGTATAAGTGTTTTTATTGCGCTTCATTTTATAAGCGTTGGTCAAGGTGGTAGAAGGATTGAAAATCAACTTGTTATTAACCGTTGCATCGACCATATCTGCATAACTGTGACCACTGAAATCATCAAGCTTTGTTCTGTACCAGGTATTTTGCCCGTTTAGATACAGATTATTCATATTAACCCATTCTTCAGCGTTCTGAGTCTTACCCTTATTTTGGGTTTGGTAGTTAATGTGGAAGACGGTTGGGGTACCACCAAAACCAGTATCAGCCGTGATTACCTGTGCGGAAGTATCTGTACCCAAAGTGAGCGACTGTTTTACTTGTCCGCTCTTAAAGCTTTTTTGTGATTTATTAATTACTTGAGTTTTGGTTAAAATAGGTTGCGCTTTTTTTTGCTGCTTAGAACAACCCGTTACAACCAAAGCTGCTAATACGGTAATTCCAACAATTAATTTCTTAAATTTCATAATTAGTAATAAATCTCTTTCCTTATTATTAATAGCAAACTCTATTGTATCGTAAATCTAAACCTTAAAAAATGTTATTTTTTCGTTTACCTCTATGAAAAAATTTTTTAAATGTGTAAAATAATAAATGAAGAATTGAATTTTCAAAGGAGATATTTCATGTCGAAATTAGTTTTAATTCGTCACGGTCAAAGTGCATGGAATCTTGCCAATAGATTTACTGGTTGGATCGACGTTGACCTTTCAGATGAAGGTGTTAAAGAAGCCAAGAATGCTGGTAAGTTAATTAAGGAACATGGCCTTGAATTTGACCAAGCTTATACTTCAGTATTAACTCGTGCTATCAAGACTTTACACTACGTACTTGAAGAAAGTGACCAACTTTGGGTTCCAGAAATGAAGACCTGGAGACTTAATGAACGTCATTACGGTGGCCTTCAAGGTTTAAACAAGACCAAGACTGCTGAAAAGTATGGTAAGAAGCAAGTTCATATTTGGCGTCGTTCATACGATGTTTTACCACCAAAAATTGATGATGATTCTAAGTACAGCCAAGTTCATGACCGTCGTTATGCAAACCTTGATCCCCATATCATTCCGAGAACAGAAAACTTAAAGGTATGTCTTGCAAGAGTTATGCCATTCTGGGAAGATCACATTGCTCCAGACTTACTTGCTGGTAAGAACGTTGTTATTGCCGCTCACGGTAACTCACTTCGTGCATTGACTAAGTACATTGAAAACATTTCTGATGCTGACATCATGAACTTAGAAATGAAGACCGGTGAACCAGTTGTTTATACATTTGACAAGAAGTTGAACGTTGTTAACAAGGAAAAGTTGGACAAGTAATTTATCTAACTAAAATAAAGGATTCCTAACCAAGTGGTTAGGAATTTTTTATTGGGCAAAAAATAATTATAAGTCATTTGCTAAGTCATTTCCTATTTTTGGGGTTATCATTAATACTGAAATGTCAACACATTATGAGGGGGATGTAGTAAATTGAACCATAAAATCGTAACCTATCCAGCAATTTTTAAACCACTAGAAAATGATGTTTATGTAATCAGTTTTCCAGATGTTAAAGGAGCCATTACAGAAGGTCAGGGCCTCAAAGATGCTATGAAGATGGCAGCCGACACACTAGCAAGTCGCCTTTATAATAAAGAGAAGCTGCCTAAGAGCAGTAATCCCAAGGATATAAAGACTGCGGATGATGGGTCTTTTGTCGCCTCTGTTTCAGCCGATTTAACTGAAGCGTATCGTGATCGTATCGATTACCAAATTTAAATAGAAAAAACATCCCCAATTTGATATGAACCCCGAAATTCGGACAAGAATTTCGAGGTTTTTATTTATGTCTAAATTATCCAAACAAGATAAAATTGATATTTACAATAATTGGAAAAATTATAATATATCAGCTAACCAGGCAGCTAAGGAATATGGAGTAAATCGGGCAAACTTGTTTTATCTAATTACGTTAGTAGAACGCCATGGGATAGAGATTCTTGATACTGGTTATACAAACTACTCAGTTGAATTTAAGGAGAAAGCTATCAGAAGAGTTCTTTTTAATCACGAAGTAGCCGATCAAGTATCTTTAGAATTAGGATTGTCTAGTCGGGGCATGATTTATAATTGGATTCGCAAATATAAAGAAGATGGGTATGATGTCATTAATCATAAGAAAGGCAGACCTACCCATGAAGGACAAAGACAAACAGATTCAAGAGCTTCAAAAGCAAATAAAGGACCTCAAACGGAAGAACTTAAGACTTACTGTCGAGAACGAATTTGTAAAAAAATTGAACGCCTTAGTCTCACAAAGAACCAGAGACCAACAGCACAAGAAATAGTTTCTGTGGTTACACAGCTAAGGCAAGAATTATACGTAACCGTTAGTTTTGTGCTTGATACAATTAATTCCAATCCTGATCTGCCGCATTTATCACGCAGTAATTATTACTACACACTAGGCAAGGATGACAAAGATTTAAAGAACGAAAAAATCATGAAGCGGATTAAGAAAATATTCGAAGAGCACAAGCATCGATATGGTTATCGCAGAATTACTGCTCAATTGCGTCGTGAAGGCATTATAGTCAATCATAAGCGTGTTAAGCGCTTAATGGTCAAAATGCATTTATATGCCATTTCGATTAGACGCAGATTTAAATATTCAAGCTATAAAGGAACTATTGGAAAAATCAAGCCCAATTTAATTAAACGTCATTTTGCGGCGATTATCCCAGATAGGCATTGGTACTCAGATATTACTGAATTTCACCTTAATGGAGAAAAGCTTTATCTATCACCTGTGATGGATGGCTGCAGTCAAGAGATTGTTGCTTATACATTAAGCCGTCATCCAGTATTGAAACAAGTAATGGACATGCTGGATCAAGCTTATCAAAAGCATCCAGCTCTTAATGGCTTAATTTTTCATACTGATCAGGGCTGGCAATATCAGCACGCAGCTTTTCAGGCATGGCTTGAAAATCATGGTGTTTCCCAGTCTATGTCACGCAAGGGCAATTCATTGGATGATGGCTTAATGGAGGGCTTCTTTGGCATTCTTAAACGAGAAATGTTCTATGGCTTTGAAAAGACATTCAAAACCATGGATGAATTAGAACAAGCAATCAAGGAATACATTCATTACTACAACCATGATAGAATTAAAACAGTACTAAAAAACCATACTCCGATAGAATATCGAAATATGGTTTTAAATAAAGCAGTTCAATAATATGTCCCAAATTTGGGGTTCATATCAATTTGGGATGTTTTTTATTAACTAGAAATTTTTACCTATTTTTGGTTGATTAATGTAAAAAATGTTTAATGTGATATTGCTCGTAGATTAATCGCTTTCATTAGTCGAGTTGTAGAATGAAAGCTCTCTTTCTAAAATTGACAGTCGCACTAGTTAAGTGCTATTTTTTAAAGGAAGAAAGTTTGGGGGTGAACTATGCAAACAATTGAAAACTCTCTTTTGCACGTCTCTATTGATGAGAATGGCGCACAAATGACGAACTTAATATCTCAGAGCGGTAGTGATTATCTTAAAGATGGTAAAACACAAGAGAAGATAACGGTTGCTTTTCCTTCAATGGATGAAGAGAAAAATTGGGCTAAACTTTTACCGTGGACCGTTGTTGATAAAGGTGATTCTCGTATCAGCCTTACCCTAATTGATAACGATGAAAGTTATAAAGCCTTTCCTTATCACTTTGAAGTTGTGCTGACTTATGCTCTTGAAGGTAACCGTATAAACGTAGATTTTTATTTAAAAAATAATTCACACAAAGAGATGCCTTTTTCGCTAGCATTTGTTTTACCAATTATAGAAGGTTGGACTAGTAAAGAAGCGGTTAACGAAATTGATCTTAATAAAGATAAGAAGCAAGAGGTAAAATTCGCATCAACTAACTTTAATTTGGCCGTTAAGAATAAGCAGATAACTGCCGTAATGAACGATTTAAAGTTAGCAGGTGGCAGTGATCAAGATTTTAAATTGACTTTGACATTAAGCTAAAGAATATAACGATTTTAATAAGATATCGAAAGCAAATCAGCAGTGGTTTGCTTTTTTTGCTATAATAAATTCATTGCTAATTAACAATACAGGTAATTAAAAATATGAGGAATAATGAAAATCATCCTAGTAAAACTAGGGTTGAATTACATTCAAAAGACTATAAGAAAAAGAGTCGTGTTTTAGCCTGGATAATAAGCATTATAGCCATACTTGTAGTGGCGGCAGCTGCCTATTCGACATATGTTTATTTTAAGACTAAGAATGCAGTTGATCATACTTATGACACTAATAATCGAGTGGAAGTAAAAAATGGCGAATTTAATGGTAAGAAAAAATTCGCTGTTTTGCTTATGGGCACTGATACCGGTGCATTAGACCGAACTGAGAAAATGGGTAATACGGATACAATTATCTTGGCAGTCGTTAACCCAGAGAAGAAACGTTACACTTTGATGTCTATTCCACGTGATACCATGGCTCAGATGGTAGGTTCTAACCAATTTCGGGTTGAAAAGATCAATGCTGCCTATTCACTTGGTGGTGCCAGAATGTCGATGGCGAGCGTTTCTAAATTAATTAACGTTCCAATTAAGTATTATGCCCTGGTCAACATGGGTGGAATTATGAAGATGATCCGGTATGTTGGTGGCATTAATATTCGGCCAACGCTCAGCTTTGAGTATGGAGGCTACATCTTTAAGAAAGATAAATTAACTCATATGGGTGGAGCAGGAGCCTTAGCCTATTCCCGTATGCGCTATGATGATCCTCAGGGTGATTATGGACGCCAACAGCGTCAGCGCCAGGTAATCACAACTCTAATTAAAAAAGCTGTTTCAGTCAATACCTTGTCTAACTTAGATTCAATTTTGTCATCTATCTCAGGTAATGTTCGTACTAATTTACCCTTTAATGCTTTACAGCAGATTGCTGTCAATTATCGTGGAAGTGCTAAGACGGTTAAGAATGATTATCTTCACGGTACTACTGCAGAAATTGATGATGCTTCTTATCAGGTACAATCTACCAAAGAATTGCAGCGTGTCTCTGATTATGTTCGTGGAGAGCTGGGACTCGATCCTGAAACGATTAATAATAATGAAACTTACCAAAATGAACGCAATATTCAGCGTGGTTTTAGTTTCACTAGTTCTAAAACTCAGAATTATAAAATCTATGATGATTATACCGAAGAGGGTGGTAGTTGATGGCGCGTATTTGGGCTACGCTAATTGGTTATGTGTTTGGTAATATTTTATCTGCAATGCTTGTAGGACGCTTTGCTTTACATGTAGACCCGACTCACTATGGATCGGGTAATCCTGGGACAGCAAACATTGGTGCTGTTTTTGGTAAAAAATGGGGTATAATAACCTGCGCGGGTGATTTATTAAAAACGGGAATTGCTTTGCTTATTGTACATTTGCTATTTCCCGATAAGATCAATTTAGTTTACGCCGGTTTAGGTTTAATCTTAGGACATTGTTTTCCCATCTTAAATCACTTTGATGGTGGTAAAGGAGTAGCTATTGCAGCACTTCTTTCTATCATTTATGACTTTCGTGTGGGCTTGATTACCCTGCTCATTGCACTACTATTGACAATAGTAATGCAAAATTTGACGATTCCGCCATTAATGTTTATTCTTTTGTTTAGTATTTATGAAGTAACTCAAACAAGGGAGGCAGGAATTGTTTTTCTAATCATTACCGCAATTATGGCCTTTAAGTTTAGGCATGATATCGTTGCTTATTTTACCGGCCATGGTAAAAGGGTTGATATTTTGTATTCAATTAAGAAAAAATTGGGTATGAAAGTGCGGTAATGGAGTATCTGTTTTTTGTAAGGACATAGACTAGAAACATGAAAAAAAATAAAAAAACATTAAAGGTTGTACAGATTATTTGTTTGCTTGCTGCAGCCCTCTTCATGCTGATACAGATGTATAGCCTAAAGGCAGCGGCCAATAGGACGCATTACTCATTCTTACGCTTTCTGCCTGGGATGGCACGCAATGCGACTATGATGTTAGTGCCGATGGTTTTTGGTGCTGTATTTAGTAAGAAGAAGGTACATCCAAGCGAGAGCTTTAAGTATTGGATTATGGCGATTATCACCTTAATCGTTTACTACTTGGCTTTCTTCTTTAAAGAACCAACTCATTTTCTTATGTGGCGATTATGGGGAGTGTTCTTCCCAATCATTGCAAGTACCTCGGTTCTTTTATCCGGCTTAATTTTTAGTATGCTGGTTCAACCATATTTGTATGATTTGCAACATAAACTATCTGAAAAGCAGAATTTGCTGGTACTTAGTTTCTTGACATTAATGGGCTTTGCCCTTAGTGCAGGAACTATGCAGTTCTACTATTCTTTTTATGGCTTATACCTTATTTTATTCTTTGCTTGGGGAATGTTTCTTTCCCACATTCACATTACTAGAAAAGCCTTTTGGCTTTCTGTTTTAGCAGGAATAATTTCTTTCTTCGTCGTATTAATCGGTGTCCCCGGTTTCAATGCTGTCTACTGGTCACAAGTGCTTGGGCATAAAGGTGCTGGTGAGTGGAATAGTCAATTCTTAAATAACCCAACATCACCGTTTATGTTTCTAATGGTACTTGCAGCTTTTCTTATTTTTAGAAAAGTGATTGTTACCTTCAGTGCACGGCAAATGCGTTATATTATTCCGGTAGTTGTATTCATGGACGCTCCAATTTCATCAATGTTCATGAATGGTTTTAGGATTACCAATTCATCTGCTGTTAATAAGATCATCATGATATTTGTCATGTTACTCGTATCTTGTTTAGTTGGTTGGCTGTACGATCGCTACCTGTTTAAATTTAAACCATTTGCACGTGCCGTTGATTATCTAAATCAGCATGATAGTTTGCCAGAACTGCTTCAAACAGTTTGGAGTAAATTCTCAAGATGGGTTATTAATAATCGGGTCAATATTCTTACTTGGGCCTGGTTCTATGTTTTAAGTTTTGCTTCATTCTTGATTGAATCAGACAAGATGCGAATCCAAATAAATACTGCGACTGATATTAATGCCGCTGTTTATTTACTTGGAACTAAATTCTTCGCTATTGTTTTGACAACAATTTTCCTTGATGCCTTATTTACAATTCTTTACTTTATTACTACTCGCTACTGGACTTCTAATATTTTAGTCAGCGTCATTACAATTGGTTGGGCTATTGCCAACAAGATCAAGTTAAATCTTCGTGGTGAACCAATTTACCCAACTGAAATTAATGAAGTAGTTAACTGGAAGACATTGGTTCCAATGATTGGCAAGACTATGCTGATCGTTATTGCAGTTGCATTAATCGTTGTAATTGCACTTGATATCTTTCTTGAAGTTAAGTTTCCAATTAAGAAGAAGGGATCATGGAAGAAACGTGGTATCTGGGCACTTCTCAGTTTGCTTTTATTCTTAACCCCAATGCGGTTTAACCATGATGGTGGTATGATTTATCACATTAATCATGGTTTTGATAATAAGCAATCCTTTAGGAACCCTGAACGGGATATTCAAGTTAATGGTCCAGTTCTGAACTTTTTGAACTACATTGACTTGCAAGTTATGAATAAACCTGCAAATTATTCTCCTTCAGCCATTAATCATTTGGATGAGAAGTATAAGAAGGTCGCTGCTGATATCAATAAGGGTAGAAAGAACAACGTTAAGAAACAAACGGTCATCTTTAACTTGAGTGAAAGTTTTGTTGATCCGTATACCTTCCCAACGGTAAAGATCGATAAGTCTGCTCCAAATCCAGTTAAATTTATTCAATCAATGAAGGGCCGCTCTACTTACGGTAATATGCTTAGTGCAGGTTACGGTGGTGGTACTGCCAACATGGAATGGGAGACTTTGACAGGTCTCAACATGGGAATGTTTAAGTCAACGTTGACGCCATATGTTCAAGTTGTACCTAACTACTCATTCTACCCAACTATTGGAATGAACTTTGGTTATAGTTCAGCTGTTCACCCATTCATTGGTACTTATTACTCAAGAATTGAAGATTATCATAGATTTAAGTTTAATAAATTTGCTTACTTGGGTTCCAAGTACAAGATCATTGACCAAAAGAAGTTAGGTAAGAGTACTTATAATTCTGATTACACAACTTACGATAACGGTATTAAGCAGATCAATGAACGTAAGGGTGGTCAATTTATCAATTTGATTTCAATTCAGAACCACATGCCTTATAACAACTGGTATCCACGAAATGAATACATGGGCAGAGTTTCTGGAGACCTCTTCAACACAGCTGCTGTTCGTTCACAGATGGCTACCTATATCAAAGGTACACAATATACTGATAAGGCTGTAAAGAAGTTTATTGGCCAAATTGATAAGATCCATAAGCCAATTACTTTGGTCTTCTATGGTGACCACTATCCAAGTGTTCTGTCACAAAGCTTTACCGCTCAATATCCGGTTCAAATGCACTCTACTCGTTACTTCATTTACTCTAACAGGTATGCTCGTGAACACGGTGCTAAGACGAAGTTACCTACAAGAACTAATAATTATGTCAACACCAGTGACTTCATTGCCATGATGTTACAACAAACTAATTCTAAGGTAACTCCTTACCAAGCTTTGCTTACTGAAATTCATAAAGAGCTTCCTGCAATCACGATCAACTTTAATGGTGATAAGGGTTATGAATTGATTAATGAACACGGTCATCCAGTTGAATATAAGACTTTAACTAAGAAGCAAAAGGCTCTTATTAATGACTACGAAATGATTCAATATGATATGACTGCTGGTAAGGCTTATGGCTTGAAAGCAAAAGGCTTTTACAAGTAGTTCTTTGGTTGACTGGTTAAAGAAAAATTAGTAAGATCAATTATAACAAGATTAGGTAGCGTTTCGATTCAGCGTTCAGAGAACTAGCGGTTAGTGTAAGCTAGGCAGATCGAAATTGTGAATTACTATGGGGTAGTTCCCGTAAAGACTGAAATAAGGCACTTTAATAAGTGCAAACGTGGGTGGTACCACGGCTAATAAAAATATTTAGTCGTCCCTGGATTCTTTGGAATCTGGGGACGTTTTTTGTTGGAGGAAAAACGATGGCAAAATTTGATATTTTAGAAGATTTGAAGTGGCGTGGAGCCATAAATCAGCAAACCGATGAAAAAGGCTTACGTAAGTATTTACAAACCCATGATAATTTGGCTTTGTATTGTGGAACTGACCCAACAGGGGATTCGTTACACGTTGGTCACCTTATTCCGTTTATGATTTTAAAGAGGTTTCAAATGGCAGGTTATCACCCAGTTATTTTGATTGGGGAAGCAACTGGTTCGATTGGGGACCCATCTGGTCGTAATTCTGAACGTGTTCTTCAAAGTGCTGCAACGATTGATAAAAATAAAAAAGCTATAACTAAACAAATGAAGAATTTGTTTGGGACTAAAAACTTTGAAATCGTTAATAACATGGATTGGTTAGGCAAGATGAACCTGCTTGATTTCTTACGTGATTACGGTAAGTTATTCCAAGTAAATAATATGTTGGATAAAGATGTTGTTGCTAGCCGGCTTAAGAATGGTATTTCTTTCACTGAATTTTCCTACCAAATCTTGCAAGCAGTTGACTTCTATCATTTAAATAAATATAACGGTGTTCAATTACAAATTGGTGGTGGTGATCAATGGGGAAATATCACTGCTGGGATTGATTTGATCCACAAGTTAGAGGGCCCTGATAGACCAGCTTTTGGTTTGACTATTCCTTTGATGGTTAAGGCTGATGGCACTAAATTTGGCAAGTCTACTGGTAATGCTATTTGGCTTGATCCGGAAAAGACCAGTCCTTACGAATTTTATCAATTTTGGATTAACCAAGATGACCGCGATGTTGTTAAGTATTTGAAGTACTTTACTTTCTTAAGCCATGAAGAAATCGATGATTTGGCTGAAAAGACCAAGAAGGAACCTTGGAAGCGTGAAGCTCAAAAAAAGCTGGCTGAAGAGGTTACCAAGTTTGTTCATGGTGAAAGTGGCTTGAAAGAAGCACAAATGATTACCGATGCCCTGTTTTCTGGTAATATTAAGAACCTATCGGTTAAACAAATTGAGCAAGGTTTGAAGAGTGCCCCAGCTGCAGAAGCTGCCGACTCTAAACAAAATATTGTTGATTTCTTGGTTGGTACAAAGATTGAACCTTCTAAGCGGCAAGCACGTGAAGATGTAAAGAACGGTGCCATTTATGTTAATGGTGATCGTGAGAAGTCAATTGATTATGATGTTGATCCGTCTAGTGCTTTTGATGGTAAATACGTTATTATCCGTAAAGGTAAGAGAAAGTACACTTTAGTAAAAATTAAGTAATTAAATTTTAAGAATGAAGAAATCCACTAGGAAGTAAATTCTTAGTGGATTTTTGATACAATAAGATTGCCACTTTAGCTCAGGAGGTAGAGCACCGCCGTGGTAAGGAGGAGGCCCCCAGTTCAAATCTGGGAAGTGGCTTGGTGATAATATGTTTAGCAATAAACAAATCAGGAATATTTACAATCAATTATATAAAAAAACTTGGCCCGCAACATTGGTGGCCTGCAGATAGTGACGTTGAGATGTTACTGGGCATGGTATTGGTGCAAAATACTAACTGGAATAATGCTGCGAAGGCATTAAAAAATATTTCAACTGCTACCAACTTTCAGTTAGATAAGATATTGAATCTCTCGGATAAAGAATTGGAAAAACTAGTTATGCCGAGCGGTTATTATCACAATAAAGCCAAAACGGTGCGTAATGTGCTTGGCATGTACCAAACTTCTTTTTCTGAATTAAAGAAGCTGGATACAGACACACTAAGGGAAAAATTACTTGCAATTAAGGGTGTGGGTGAAGAAACTGCTGACGTAATGCTGCTTTACTTATTTAACCGACCAGTTTTTGTTGCTGATAATTATACCCGCAAATTTTTCTCTAAATATTTTAAGCAAAAATTTACCTATGCTTCCTTGCGAAAAAATATAATGAAAAACTTTGCTTTTACGGTTAAGGACGCACAGGAATTTCATGCTTTGCTTGATGTTTATGGCAAGCAGAATAAATAATAGAAGCATTTTGTGAGCTAGGAATGCACTTTCTCGTGGTATTCTTAATGCACTAATAGAATAAAAAAATGAGAAAGGGTAGATTATGGATCTTACAAGAATTGTTGATTTTGTTCAAAAGCAATTAGAGGGTGAAAAGACCGGGCATGATTTTTATCATGGTCAGCGTGTGGCTCATTTAGCTAGCAAGATGTATTTAAAAGATCATCCAGATGCACATGAAAATAGCCGTGTGGTGGCCATTATTAAAACAGGTGGATACTTACACGACACAATTGATGAAAAGGTCTGTGCAGATCCAGCAGCTGTTGTCGCCAAGATTAAAAAACTATTACCTGAGGTTGGTTTTGAAGAATTGGAAGTAAAAGATATTTTATTTACAATTCAACACATGTCTTTTTCACAAAATATTGAACATCATTATGAATTGCCCCTGACCGGACAATATGTTCAGGACGCTGACAGAATTGAGAGCTTAGGTGCCATTGGAATTGCCCGTGCTTTTACTTATGGCGGTAAACATGGTAATGAAATTTATGATCCGAAGATAAAAGCACAAAAATTAGTAAATCATGATCAATATCGGAAGCATACAGAAACAACGATTAACCATTTTCATGAAAAGCTTTTTACTTTAGAAAAATTAATGAACACGGAAAGCGGCAAAGTTGAGGCTCACAGAAGGACAGATTATATGCGCTACTTTGTTGATGAATTTATGGATGAGTGGAATGTTTAAAAATTTTTGCTTGACCAAGTTTTCAATGGCTAGTAAGGTTAGATTAATTTAAGTTAATTAAACTAAGTAGAAAGAGAGTCTGTTCAATGTCAAATTGGGATACGAAGTTTGCTAAAAAAGGTTTGACTTTCGATGATGTTTTGCTAATTCCAGCAGAAAGTCATGTTTTGCCAAACGAAGTAAATTTAAGTACAAAGTTAGCCAATAATATAAAGTTAAATATTCCCTTGATTAGTGCCGGAATGGACACTGTTACCGAAGGTGCAATGGCAATTGCAATGGCTCTTCAAGGTGGTCTGGGTGTCATTCATAAGAATATGTCTATTACCGCTCAAGCTGGAGAAGTTGCCAATGTTAAGAGTGTAGTTGTTCCACCTAATGCTACTAAAGCTGCAGTTGATGCCAAGAATAGATTGTTGGTTGCTGCGGCTGTTGGTGTCACTAGTGATACTTTTGAACGAGCAGAGGCATTGCTTGAAAAGGGTGCAGATGCAATCGTAATTGATACTGCGCACGGTCACTCTGCCGGTGTTATTCGTAAAATCAAGGAAATTCGTAAACATTTTCCAAAAGTAACTTTGATTGCAGGCAACGTTGCTACCGGGGATGCTACACGAGCACTCTTTGATGCCGGTGTTGACGTAGTTAAAGTTGGGATTGGCCCCGGTTCAATTTGTACCACTAGAGTTGTTGCTGGTGTTGGTGTTCCGCAGATAACCGCTATTTATGACGCAGCAACAGCAGCTCGTGAGTACCACAAGCCAATTATTGCTGATGGTGGCATTAAATATTCTGGTGACGTAGTTAAAGCAATCGCTGCTGGTGGTAATGCCGTTATGCTCGGTAGTATGCTTTCAGGTACTACAGAAGCTCCTGGCGAGGTCTTTGAAGATAATGGTAAGAAGTATAAGACATATCGTGGAATGGGATCAGTTGGTGCCATGGCACAAGCTCACGGCTCCTCAGACCGCTACTTCCAAGGTGGTGTCAATGAGGCTAATAAGTTAGTTCCAGAAGGTGTTGAAGCCAGGGTCGAGTATAAGGGCGATGTTTCAGATATTGTCTTTCAAATCGATGGTGGTCTTCGTTCTGGTATGGGTTATGTTGGTGCAGCTACTATTCCAGACTTAATTGAAAAGGCGCAATTTGTCCGGATTACTAATGCGGGCTTGCGTGAATCACATCCACATGATGTTCAAATGACTAAGTCAGCACCTAATTACAAGTAAATTTGGATAATTTTTAATACTTGTAAGTATTAAACAAAAAGAAGGAAGATCATTTTGATCTTCCTTCTTTTTGCGTAGTTTAATAACTTAATTAAGCCAATGAATCCCAAGCTGGTAAGTTAGTAACGGGACCTTCAGCAATTTTCTTTTGTTCATCAGTTAAGTACTTCTTATGAACAACAACTTCGTAAACATAGTCGTTGAACCAACCATTGTTCATAACAAAGAATCCCTTTGAGCCGATCTTGTTGCCCCAAGAGTTTTCTACTTTCCATTGCCGGATATTGCCTTTATCTTCATCAACACCGACAAAAGTCATGGCGTGTGAAACCTCGCCGACACCAGTTCTCAATCTGTCAGCTTTAGACATATCGAGGTTAACGCCAAACAAATCATTCAATTTGTAAAGGTTAGTGTCTAAATAACCAGTTTTACGGTTCATCTGCCGTAAAACATCATTACCAAACCAAACTGCTTCGCCATCTTTTAATTGGCTAACAGTTGCGGAAGATAAGTATTCCATCGGAACGTTTAAAAGCTTGATCTTGTATGAACCTTCAACATTATCTTCAAATGGCAAGCCGTATAATTTATTGTATTCATGGTCAGGTGCATTCGTTAAAACAACGTAATCATCAAAGTCAACGTCGCCCAAGTACTTGTGTAAAAATTTAAGTGGGGTTAAGTCTTTGTCGAGGTGATACTTCTTGTCATCATCGCGGTATTCAAGGTCAAATTTCTTAGGTGGTTCACCGACGGCAATAGCGGTCATACGGTAAACTTCGTTTAAGAACTTTTCCCGGGTCTTTTCGATTTCATCATCTTTGCCATCTTGTTTTAATTTTCGTAAAACAAGTGCATCTTTTTTCATTTTATCGCCCAATGCGGTTGCAAAGCCGGTAGTGTCATTTGCATTAAAGCTTTCAGGCATTGCATATGAAGGGACAACCCCGTATTTTGCAATTAGGGCAGCAGCCATATGGAATTGTCCACCATCGCCGCCTGCATCATCTAAATATGCTTTAACGGTCCGTGAATCAATTGCTTGATCAGCGGTAGCTAAGATATCGTCGTAGAAAATATTGGCACGTTCAATCTTATCCCAGAAAAAATTATAAGATTGTGAGAAAGTGAAATCTTTTGCCTTATACTTTTTACCAAAAATGTGCCGTAAAATATTTAAAGTTGCAAATTCCCAACAACGGCCTGAATGTTTTTGATTAGTAACATTATCGGTCTTTAATTCTGTTGAAAATACCCGGTTTAAATTACCCTCCACGCGGTCGTTATATGAAGCTTCAAGGACGCCATTATGTTGGGCGGCACGAGCAACGACTTTGTTTTGAGGATCTGCATTGAAGTTAGCAGAGAACTGTTCCAGTTCTTGCACGGTTAATTTATGAGCCATTTATAAAATTCTCCTTTTTTTAATCTTTCTTTAAATTACTTATATTTTATGCCAAAAGAAAAACGAGTTCAATTACTGAACTCGTCTTAGAGAATTATTTGTATTGGCAACTTATCTTTGAACTTCTTGCGATTTGTATAATAAGTTAATCAATTTGAATTGAATTGTCGCCATTACCTGCACTTTGTTTTGGTAAGGTGATAGTCAATACACCATTATCATACTTTGCATGGATGTTACTTGCAACCACATTTGGTAATCTAAAGCTCCGAGAAATGTGACCTTCCATTCTTTCTTTGTGGATAATGCTATTGTCTTTCTTGCTGTTATCCTTGAAGGATTTTCTTGAGCCTGATATGCTAAGAACACCATCATTGTAGTTTATATTGATCTTGCTCTTGTCCATCCCTGGCATATCAACTTTAACGGTGTATTCCTTGTCATTTTCTGCAACATCGGATTGCATCATCTTTGACATCTCCCTGTTATCGAAGAAATTTCTTGGAAAATCAAGCCAATCATTCATTGCATCAAAAATATCATTGTTATTACGGTTCATCATATCGTTTGCCATAATTTAAAGCTTCCCTTCAAAATTTTATTTTATTTAATTTAATTTATAAGGAATATTGTTTGTATCTCTTATTCCTTACACTTATTATTATAGTACCTTTATAAGGAAAATAAACTATTTAGCACTCGAAAGTGTATAGTGCTAAAATGTGGTAAGGAACATTATTATATTAGTATTTATAGCTTGTGGATAACTGCAGCGTATAGTTTATTTAGAGGTGGAAGGTGTAAATTTAAGATGGTTTACTTTCAAAAAATGACCCCAGAAGGTTATAAAAAAATTGAAGATGAAATTGCTAAGTTAAAAAAGGATCGTCCCCGTAGAATTAAAATTTTACAAGAAGCACGATCTATGGGTGATTTGTCAGAAAACACTGAGTATACAACGGCTAAACGTGAATTGGGTCACCTGCAAAGTCGTTTACGTTATTTAGGTAAACAATTAAAGTATGCTCAAATTATTAGGACTAAAGATGATGGAAAAGTTAATTTAGGTAAAACGGTAGTACTTAAATTTACTAACGACGAAAAAACTGAGAAATATACGATGGTTGGTCGAATGGAAGCTGATTTGGCACATGGTAAGATTGCATTTGATTCACCTTTAGGGCAGGCAATTATGAAACAAAAAGCAGGGACGACCGTTGAAGTATCTGCTCCTGCCGGTAATTACAAGGTGAAGATCATATCTGTTAAATAAGTTATATAAGTGAATGCAATTAGCAAATGCTGACAAATACGTAAATTCCTAAAATATCGGTAAGTGCTTTCCCTTGAAAATGCTATTATGGGGTTGAGAAGAGGGGGGAGCAATATGTTTAAATGGATTTTAGAACAGCCTGATTCTAAAAAATTAGTTCCTAAAGATAAAATTGCAAGTACGTATAAATGGCACCAACTAGGTGTTTTGCTTGCTACTTGTATTGGTTATATTGGTTACTACATTATTCGTTTAGTTTTTACGACTGAGCAAAACGATATAATGAAGGATTATCATTTTACTACGGCTGATATTGGTTTAATTCTCTCGTGTTTCGGTATTGGCTATGGTATTGCCAAATTATTTATGGGTGCCTTAGCCGATAAATGTGATTCCAACCGTTATCTAATGCTGGGATTACTTTTATCCGCTATCTTAAATATTTTCTTAGGTTCAACCCGTAACCTTTACTTAATGATGTTTCTAATGTTTTTGATTGCTGTTACTCAAGGAATGGGTGCTGCTGCTTGTCAAAGGATGATCCAATTATGGTGGGGCCCAAGAATGCGTGGAACCATGTATTCAATTTGGTCATCTGCCCATAATGCTGGTTCTTTCATTTGTGTTGCGGTTGTTCAACTTGCAACTTTCTTGTTCGCTGGCTCTATTTCGGCTGTCTTTTACACAGCGTCAGTTGTTTCCTTTGTTATTTGTATTTTGATTCTAGTTTTAGGTGCTGATCGACCGAAAGTAGTTGGCCTGCCCGACATTTCCACTTACACTGGCGATAAAGTTATTCTGGGAAATGGGAAAACATCAACGTCAGATTCAACTAATTTAAGCATTAGTCAAATTTTTATTAAATATATTTTAAAAAATAAGTTAGTTTGGGCAGTTACCCTAACATCGATGTCTTTGTACTTGGTTCGTTATGGTATCCAAAGTTGGATTCCGTCATACTTAGTTCAAAATAAAGGCTTTGATCCTGCTTTTGCTAAGTGGGTAATTGGAATTTTTGAATTAGCTTCAGTACCTGGTGTCATTATCATTGGAGCCATTTCTGATGCCTTAAAGGGTCGCAGAGCTTTGGTATCTATTGCTTGTGTAATTGGTGTATTGATTTGTTTGACCGTTTATTTCTTTACTGATAACCATACTCTAATCATTGCTGCATTAATTATTATGGGCAATTTAATCTATGCACCACTTACTCTTGTAGGATTAATGATTAACGAGGTTGTACCTAAGTTTGCGGTAGGTGCTTCAACTGGATTTATGGGCTTCTTTCAATATATATTTGGGGAGACCCTTGCCACAGCTTTAATTGGTGTTTTGGTTAATAAATTTGGTTGGTTCGCAAGTAATGCTGTCTTATATATTGCCTCTGGTTTAGCCATTTTATTCCTTATTTATACCGCAATTAGTGAAAATAAGATGCGGAAAGAAGCAATGGCAAAAAATAAATAAAAATAGTAATTTATGTAGATATATAGATAAGAAGTAGGGTTAATAGCCAATGTCATTAAGTTAAGACATTGACAAAGCTGATGATACTTTTTAAGACATTTA
>ENA-UOOK01003193-UOOK01003193.1-fermentation-metagenome-genome-assembly--contig:-NODE-3193-length-18962-cov-4.749828_pt1 | contig 18962 bp, 19 predicted proteins | sample MGYA00245777_ERZ724023 | MGnify/ENA primary metagenome ERZ724023 (study PRJEB28704, sample SAMN03018312) | fermentation metagenome | biome: anthropogenic terrestrial biome; feature: soil; material...
TAAATATTTTTTTATGCACTACTATTAGCTGGTTCTATCACAAACGAATTTATTCAGTTTGTATTTCTATCTTTGTACCCTTCCCGATGCATCGCCGCCTGCAAGTTTCTCAACATCAGATACACTCACTCTGTTAAAATCTCCATGTATAGAATGTTTTAGGCAGCTTGCGGCTACCGCAAATTCTAAAGCTTCCTTCTTATCCATATAATTATTCAGCCCGTAAATCAAGCCGCCTGCAAAGGAGTCTCCTCCTCCCACACGATCTACAATATCACGTATCTCATATTTTCTGCTTACATAGAAATTTTCCCTGTCATTCAGACATGCTGCCCAACCGTTGATATCCGCACTTTGACTTTCTCTCAGGGTTATAGCGATCATTTTCATATTTGGATATTCCTTTAAAACTTTATCAGACAGTTCCTTATAAGCATTCCTGTCCAATTTTCCGTCCTCTACATTAACGTCAATTGATATTCCCAATGATTTTTGGCAATCCTCTTCATTTGCAACTGCAATATCCACATATTCTGCCAATTCGGTCATTACTTCGGGAGCCTTTTTACCATATTCCCATAAATTTTTGCGGAAATTTAGATCACATGAAACGATTATATTTTTAGCTTTTGCAGCTTTAACGCTTTCTAACGACAATTCCATGGCACTTTCTGAAATAGCAGGTGTTATACCTGTAATGTGAAACCAATCAACTCCTTCAAAAGCCTTGTCCCAGTCAATACTACCTTGTTTTGCCAAAGCTATTGCAGAATAATCCCTGTCATATACAACCTTGCTTGGAAGCTGGTTAGCTCCCCCTTCCAAGAAATAAATACCTAAACGTCCTTTGCCCCTGATTATTTTTGACGTATCAACTCCCAATTTTCTTAATTCTTTTACGGCTTCATCACCTAACATATTATTGGGTAAAACTGTTAAAAATGCCGCATCCATTCCGTAATTAGCCAAAGAAACCGCCACATTGGCTTCTCCACCGCCGAATGTTGCTTCCATTGAGGGGCTTTGAAAAAATCTTTCCACACCGGGCGCTTTTAGCCTAAGCATAATTTCACCAAATGTTAATACTTTCATATATATCACTCTCCTGTCTTAATTCTTTAAATGTATAGCAAATCCCCCTATTTCCTCCTCAAAATAGATGGCTTTTGTTTCACCTTTGGGACCTGTCTTGCGTGTGCTTTCATTGAACTTAATCCCCATTCCGTTTAAATAAGTAACCGCTCTTTCTACAGAGTTTGTTTTTATGGCAATGTGTCCATTCTGACCTAAATATGGTGACTTCATAATCTCAACCGCTTCTCCTGCAAAAATAGAGGAATTCCCCATTTTATAATCAAAACCGAAAATACTTGAAAGTTGACTTGCAACACTGACAGCTTCATCTAAATCCGCACTGTTAATTCCTACATGCCCTAATGAAAATCCTAACATAGTTTGAATTGCTTCTTTTGTAAGTTTTTTTACTGACCCAAAATCTCCCGCATCTATTAATTCACTCTTAACCATCCAGGAACCGCCGCATGCAGCAACATTTTTTTGCGAAAGGTAGGTATTTAAATTTTTTGCATTTATACCTCCTGTAGGTATGAATTTCAATGTCGTATAAGGACCTCCTACAGCCTTTAAATATTCTACCCCTCCTGATTGCTCGGCAGGAAAAAACTTTACAACCGTTAATCCAATTTCCAATGCCGCTTCCATATCGCTTGGTGTAGAAGCTCCGGGAATAACCGTGATTCCATTTGAAATACAATAGCTTACAACATTTGGATTAAAACCGGGTGTAACAATAAACTTAGCGCCTGCATTAACCGCCTTGTCCACCTGTTCAACAGATAAAACGGTTCCCGCTCCAATCAGCATTTCCGGATATGCTTTTACAATACGTTTTATAGATTCTTCGGCATGAGCAGTCCTGAAAGTAACCTCTGCCACAGGAAGACCTGAGCTGATTAAAGCTTCCGCCAGCGGAACAGCCGTTTCGATATTATCAATTTTAATAACAGGTACAATTCCATAGTTTGATATTTTTTTAATTATGTCGTCCATAAACAAACCTCTTTTTTAATATTTTATATTTTGTTATTAATTCAAATGCACATAACTCTAAATTAATTCCAATACTTTATAGTTATATTCACGTTGAAATTGCATAACATTATTAAACAAGCATTAATCTAAGAACAAGCTCCGCAAGTTTCTCAAGATTTTCAATGCTTATTCTTTCATTACATGTATGCTCATTTTCCATTCCTGTACTGATATTCAATGCCTTAATTCCATTTGCATTAAATATGTTAGCATCACTGCCACCACCGGTACTCTCTTTGCTGATTTTTTTTATTTTAATATCTTTGCATTTTTCTTCAATTATTTTAACAAACTCATCATTTTCATCAATTTTGTAGTCATTATATGCTTTAATACAAGAGTATTCTAATTTAGCTCCGAACTTATTACAAGCTTTCTCTAATTCATCTGCCATCCGCTCAGTATGGTATTTTAATTTACTTTCATTGCGACTTCTAATTTCTTCATTTAAATTTGCTTCCGGACATACTAATCACTCCTTTATCGATGATAATATGTTTTTACATGTTTCATAAAATATTCCCATATCAACGGAATATGATATATAAGAAACTCCTGCATTTTTCCATCTTTTTACATCTTCAATGGTATCGACAAATGTTCCGGTTAGTATCCCCTTTTCTTTTGCTTTTTCAATTATATATTTCATTTTTTCCTCAACCAAAGGATGATTAATGTCACCTGCAACACCGATTGATTGTGATAAATCATATGGACCTATAAATATTACATCTATTCCGCTAACTTCTAAAATACCATCTAAATTGTCAATAGCTTCTTTTCCTTCTAACTGTAATATGACAAGATTTTTATTGGACTCTGAAAAATATTGATATCTATCCATTGCGCTATAATTAGCTGCCCTAACAAACCGACAAACTCCGCGTTTACCCATCGGTGCAAATTTAGCTGCTTCTACAGCTGTCACAGCATCATTTGAATTTGTAACTTGAGGTACTTGAACTCCACCGGCACCAATATCCAATGCTCTTCCAATCAAAACTTCATCAAGTTTTGAAACTCTTACAATAGGACATAAATTAGCTAATTGGGCTCCGCGTATTAAATTTTGTAAAGCTAACTCATTCGTGGGTCCATGTTCTAAGTCTAAAATTACAAAGTCAAACCCTGCATGTCCGACAATTTCTACAAATGCGGGGTCGCCGGTTTTCATAAACGGTCCATAAACGCATTTCCCTTCATTCATAATTTCAAGTAATTTATTCATATTAATCCCGCCTTTTTATTTAGTTACATGTAAAATCAATAATAAATGACAATAGTAATAAATGGATTCAAATGATTTTCTTTATGATGCCATCTTAATATCTGCTCTTAATAATCCTTTTTTATAAGAGAATACAATACTTAAGATGGCATCTCTTTTTATTATCGATTACTTATCTTAATAAACTTAAGAAAAAAATCCACTTTATTCTTCTTCAGGAATATTATCTTTTGTAATCAAAATACCCGGGATAAGAATTGCTTGTTCTGGAATTTCTTTACCATTTAATATATCAACAACTGCACGCACGCATGTCCTCGCTATTGTATCCGGGTCTTGTGCTAAAGTTGCAATAAATGGGCTATCAGGCTTTCTCATTTCTTTATATGCGTCCGGATCACCATCAATACCTACAACAACTATACTTTCCTGCAATCCCGCTTCACGTATTGCATCGGCTGCAGCTATACCAACACCATCAAATGCCGCATAAACAGCTGCTATATCACCTGGTTTCGAGTTTGCTTGTAGAACCGATTCCATCTTATTTTTTGTGTCCGGATAAAAATCAGGCCAAGCATATACAAAACTGAATTTTACTTCTGCGTCAGGATATTTGGACACAACTTCATGCATTGCTTCTTTTCTTTGTCTTGTCATACTGCCGGAATCATTAATTATTTCCACAATGGCACCTTTGCCTCCAATGGCATCCATCATTTGTTCTGCTGCTTCCGTACCTAATTTATTATTGTCTGAGGATACATAAACATCTACAAAATCCGCATTTCCTGCATCCATGGAACCAATTATTATACCCTTTTCCTTAGCTTCCTTCAGTGCCGGAGCGACTTCATTTATATCGCCTTCTTCTATAATTATGGCATCGCATCCCTGGCTAATCATGTTTTCAATTGCAGTACTTCTTGCAGAAACATCTGCAGTCACAGTAGCAACAACTTCACACCCTAATTTTTCCAATTCATCCTCTAATGCAACTTTCCCAGCACGAGCGAAAAAATTTGCTACACCCCAATTATTTATACCTACTTTGAATGTTTTTGAATCACTTTGCTGGGGATTATCCTCTACGTTCGAACTTTTACAACCAACCATACTTAAAACTAACAAAATACATAATGCAACACTTATGATTTTCTTTAACATGATTTTCTCCTTAAAATTTATTTAACGGCTAACAATCTTTTATGGTGATATCCAAGTTTTACTTTTTTATATTTTCTTTAAATGAAATATATACTGGATTCTCAATCACTTTTTGACTATTAAGTCCGCCATTTTTTAATAAAATAGCCATATCCAATGTTCTTCGTGCCAATGATTGGCTTGATGTAACTACTATACGTGAATCCTCTGTACCATTTTCAAATTGCTTTTCTAATGCATTTCTGCTTTCTTCATTAGCAGTCCATCCCCCGGCACCTATATACGATTCCCATAAATCTCCTGCCACCGGTACACACCCACTAATCAAAGCATGATTTATAATCTGAGTAATTGTATGCTCTTGACCTGAAAATGCATGTATTCCCTGTGCTATACATCCAATTACCTTAAGAGGCTTGGGCGCCGTAATCACATTTGGAAATAATTGTTTATATCGTCCAAACATACTATTACCTAATCTGTCTATAAATGCCTTCATTTGAGCCGGCATTCCCATGTGGTAAACGGGTACGGAATAAATAATTACATCTGCTTTCAACCACATATCCTGCATTTCTTTAAAGTCATCCTTGATAATACATATACCATCCTTCATACAGCCTTGACACATGACACAGCCGCTTATTTTTTTCCCGCGAACCGAGCAAGTTTCGACAGAAATCTCTTCCCCTAACTGCTCTGCATAAGCTCTCATTTCATCCATGGCTTTGTTAAGCAGATATAAGCTATTCCCAATACGCGGACTTGCACAAAAACCTAATACATTTATCATAAAATATCACCTGCTTTATATTTTTTATTTCTACTTAACCTTATCGGCTAAGTATACAGAAGTTAAAACTGACAGAATTACTACTAATCCCTTTGTTATATATTGGAAGTAATATTCAATATTAAGCATCGTTAATCCATTAGTCAGCATACAAATAATAAACGCTCCTATAAAGGTTCCTATCGCTTTTGGTTCTCCCTCTCCAAACATAGTAGTGCTTAAATACACCGATGCAATGGTATCCAACATAAAATCTTCACCTGCCAATGGCTGGGCAGATCCTAACCTTGATGTCAGCATAACAGATGCTATTGCCAAAAATACCCCCGAAAATATAAATGTCATAAATCTATACTTTTTTACATTAATACCTCCATATTGACTTGCTGTCTGGTTACCGCCTATTGCATATATACGTCTCCCTAAGGTGGTTTTTTCCAATATAAATGTAACAATTACAACTAATATCATCATTAAAATTACCGGGAAAGGTATACCCCCTATTTTTCCTTGCCCTACAAATAGGGCTGCTTTACTTACGTCAGCAGGAAAAGTCATGGGATTTCCCTTTGTTATAAGCATTTTTAATCCGACAGTTATTGTTCCAACCGCAAATGTAGCAATAAAATCCGGTAATCCTATAATAGCTACCAACAGCCCATTAGTCATGCCTAATAAAACACCTACTACTAAAGCACCTGTTAGCGATAAAACAAAATTGTTTGTAGAAATTAATATGGCACCGAAAGTTATGTTTATTAAGCCTGCAGCATTTCCTAAAGACATATCAAATCCACCTGCTGCCATAACGAATGTAAAACCCAATGCAACAACTGTCAACATACTCATCTGTCTAAGAAGTATTAGCTGATTAGCTATGCTAAAAAAATTATCCGCAAATATAGAAAAGAATATAAATACTATAATCCCAAACATGAATGTCCCATATTTTTTTAAAAAGTACAGCCAATCATGCGATAGTTGCAGTTTTTTACACTTTATCATTTTTGTGTCCTCCCAACATTACCTTACAAATTTTTTCTTCAATGTTTTCTTGATGTGTATTAAATTCACCAACTATTTCTCCCTCTTTCAATACAATTATTCGATCACAATTGGAAATCAATTCAGGTAAATATGATGACATTATTATAATAGATTTTCCTTGTTTAGACAGTTCATCCATCAATATATATATATCTTCCTTGGCTTTAATATCTATTCCCTTTGTTGGTTCATCAAAAACTCCAATTTCAAAATCTCCGACTAACCATCTTGATAAGATTACCTTTTGCTGATTGCCACCGCTCAGGCATTTAATTGTTTGTTCCGGTCCTTGAGTTTTTATTGACAGCTTGTCTATATAATCCAAAGTAGATTTATTCTCGCTGTTTGAATTAAGCACTCCATTTTTTGACCATTTTTTCAAATAGGTTAATGTAACATTCTTAGAAACCGGAAAGTTTGGTATTATGCCTTGTAACTGTCTTTCTTCAGGTACTAATGCAAGTTTATTTTTAATAGCATTGTTGGGAGAAGGATTTATATCTTTACCCTTTACCCCTATTGATCCGGATTTAATTTTATCCAGACCAAATATTGCTTTTGCTATTTCTGTTTTACCGGAACCCACAACACCCGTTATACCTAATATCTCTCCTTTTTTTACACTAAAGTTTACATTTTTCAGCAAGTCGGTAGATACATCCTTAAACATTAATACATCTGAGTCTTCTGCATAAGAATTCTTTCTCATATAACTGTTATAATTTTTTTCCCCTAACATATTTGATATGATAGTGTCAATAGTTATTTCATCTTTTTCTAATAGCGCCACTTTTCTGCCATCGCGAAAAACAGTAACCCTGTCAGCAATTTCCTTTATTTCTTCAAGATTGTGGGATACATATATAATAGATATTCCTTGTTCCTTTAACGCTGTAATTACATTTAATAGATTCTCTCTTTCTTCCTGACCTAACGCTGTAGTAGGCTCATCAAAAATTACAATTTTAGGTTGATAAACTAAAACTTTGCATATTTCCACTATCTTCTTCATAGCTGTATTAATACATGAAGTTGTTCTATTGACATTTATCTCTACACCAAGACGTTCCAATACTTCATTAGCACGTTTCTTCATTCCCTTACTGTCAATTATTTTTATACCCATAACGGACTTTTCAACCTCTGAGCCAACAAACATATTTTCATATACTTTGAAATAAGGAACTAAATTTATTTCTTGATGCACTGTACGTATTCCACTGCTTTCGCTATGTTCAACACTATTAAACTCTATCTGATCTCCATTTATAAAAATATCACCTGAAGATTGACTGTAAACACCTGACAAAATTTTAATAAAAGTAGATTTTCCTGCTCCGTTTTCACCAACTAACGCATGTATTTCTCCAGGCCTTAGGTCGAAATCAATGCCTTTCAAAACCCATACACCATTAAACTCTTTTCCAATATTTTTCACTTCAATAATACTTTGATTAATGCAGACCACATCCTCTCTTTAAGTCAATATTCTATTAAAGTTTTTCAAAAGGAATGTATTCTAATTCTTTATATCCATATCTTGCAGCACCATATGCAATTTTACCTATATCAGTTTCCATACATTTTCCTATTCTCTCATGACAAGGTACGCCTACTATTGACATAGAAAGTCCTACCTTGTGGTCTATACTGGGGACACCATATCCTGTCTCAGTGTGAAGCATAAACGCACAATCAGGAAACATAATGGATAATTTATCGTCTATCCAAACTGCCATTGATTCATTTTTTACTACCATTTTTAACTCCTTACCGGTAAATTGACCTTTACCGGTCATTTTAAGATTCGTTAAATAGAATCCACCCCTGTCCTCACCTTCTAAATGGCTAATTATTCCGTCAAATAATAATTTACCATCTACAAATTGTCTAAATGTCTCTACAGGATCTTTACCTTGAACATTAGCATCATCTATAATTTTACCAAATTCAATAGCCTTTGTTACAGTATATGGTATACAAGAACGCTTTAACTCTGCCCCTGTCATTGAATAGTGAGAATTTGCACCAAATCCGCCACCCTTCACAACTATAAATCTTCCGACTTCGTCTGCATATGTGGGAGTATTTCCATTCATTACAATGGTTGTATTTCCATATCTGTCTACTAATGGCATTGGGTATAAATCTATACCATGTCCTATAAAAGATGCCATCTGTGTCTCAGGGCAGCTCCTGCCGCATGCATCGCCATTAATCATAGGTATACCTAATCTTGCGGCTGCAGACATAATAACAGGTGTATTCAAAGCTCCAACTTCAAACGGAATTAGATAATCAACTTTCCTTCCCTTTGTTTCTTCCATTGCCTTAATAGCATTGACTAACGGAAAATCTTCTTCCCAGCCCAATGTTGTATCTTCAAATGACAAATTATCAAGAGATTTAACTGAACCCATTATTCCGCCGCTGCAAATAAATGCATCATCTTCAATATCTTCAGGGTCAATAATTTCATACACTCTCCCACGATTCAAATCGTTTTCAAGGATTACTTTGCCCCATTCCGGTTCTCCGCCGCCACCGGTTCCATAAATTGTAAGACCATCCAAAAATGGTTTGATATCTTCTCTTTTAAATATTAATTTTGACATAAATACCTCCTATATATTTTAAAAGTGTAACTAATTTTATGCATTAAGGTTATTTGCATAATTATTTATTCTTTTTAATGCAATACGTAAATTCTCTTCTGAATTAGCATAAGCTGCTCTTATAAAACCCTCCCCGTTGGGACCAAAAGCTGAACCCGGTATTACTACAACTTGCTCCTGTTCCAATAATCCTTCAGCAAATTGAACTGAAGTTTTACCTAATTTTTTAATATTAGCAAATGCATAAAATGCACCCGATGGCTTTAAGCAAGTTATACCATTAATATTATTTAAACCATCTACAATAATATTTCGCCTTTTTTCATACATGTTGACCATCTTTTCAACATCACACATGGTGCTAAGTGCGTATTTTGCGGCTCTTTGTGCCGGTGCCGGTGCGCAGGCAACCAAATTTTCCTGCAGAACAGTAAGCTTTGCGATAATTTCTTTTGGTCCTATTGCAAATCCCATTCTCCATCCGGTCATAGCAAAGGTTTTTGATAAACTGTTTACAATCAATGTTCTTTCCTTCATACCCGGTAAAGATGCAATGGATTTATGTTTATTGCCGTCATATAGCAATTCACAATACACTTCATCTGAAATAACAAATAAGTTATGTTTTATTGCTAATTGAGAAATATCATTCATATCCTGTTCAGACATTACTGCCCCGGTTGGATTATTAGGAGAATTAATCATAAGCACTTTAGTCTTATCGGTAATATATTTTTCCAAACTTTCTGCTTTAAAGACAAAATTATCTTCTTCTTTAACAGGCACTTGAACGGGTACCCCACCGGCAAATTTTACTTGAGAACAATAATTAAGCCACTGTGGATCTTGTATAATTACTTCATCACCTTCGCTTACTATAGTAAGGATTGCCATAGCAACAGCTCCCATTCCACCGCATGTTAATATTATTTCATCACTTGGGTTTGATTCGATTCCATAACTTCTAACGTATTCTGCAACAACCTCCCGCACATCCAAATCACCGGCATTTTGTGTATAATGTGTATTGCCTTCCTTCATTGCATTATAGGCATAATCAATTATTTCTTTAGGTGTGTCTATATCCGGTTCGCCAATACCTAAATTAATAACATTCGAATAGCCTTTGGCTTTATCGAAGAAGCCTCTTATACCGCCTTGTGTTAATGCAATAGCCTTACTGTTTAAAAATGGCATCATAAGTCCTCCTTGTAATACATTAATTCTATATTTAATGCAAATATCTTCATTAATTATTTCCCTATTATCTTTTAGACAATTGCTGTTTCGTATATTGGTATATCGTTTCGTTTTTAATTGGATACATTTAAATGCTTAAGTTTATATTTTATTCAATTTCTTAAGTATTTTTTCAGGAGTAATGGGGAGTTGTGTCATACTTACATCAACCGCATCTAATATAGCATTGGAAATGGCACTTCCGGTAACATACATTCCACTTTCACCAATTCCTTTTGCACCTTGCGGACATCCGTTTCCATAATTTTCTATGAAAATTTCTTGGTTGTTTTCCGGCACATCCATTGATGTTGGGATAATATATTCAGCAAAGGAAGGCGTTAATGTATGTCCGTCTTTCATGACAAATTCCTCCATAGTTGCTATTCCCATACTCATTACGACACCGCCGATAATTTGCCCTCGTGCACTTTGGTAGTTTACAACTTTACCAATGTCGTGGCAGCTAATAATTTGAAGTATTTTAAATTCACCGGTTTCTTCATCGACTTCCACATCTGCCACAGTTGAAATAGGAGTCACTCCATAAATTCCTTTATCTTCCGGTGGACCTACTACACATCCGGATGCGGTAAGAGATTTAACTTCATTATAACAAAATTCAGCAAAATCGTTCCACTCCAATAGTTTTACTCCATTTTTATTATAAAATCCATCCTTTTTATAATGGATGCTTTCATCATCACTGTTTAGACATTCCCTTGCAATATCAGCTAAATGTTTTTTTAGCTTTTTAGCCGCATCTAATATGGCATTACCTGCTGTTACCGTAGCTTGAGAAAAGCCTAATGCACCCGCCTTAGGCATAAGATGACTGTCGCTTAGCATTACGTTAATTTGGTCCTCGTCCAAATTCATTGCCGATGCAGCCATTTTTCTTGCTACATCCTTAATGCCTTGCCCAATCTCCGGAAAGCCTAATCTTACCAATAGAGTACCGTCAAAATACATAACCAGTTCAGCAACGGAACCCTTATGGAGGAGTGAGTTTCCAATTGCAAAGGCAGGCATGGCGTTTGCGAAACCTCGTCCAATCCTTTTTCCGGGTTTTGGTTTCGGGAGCTCCCCTGCAGCTTTAACAACCATTTCCATCGTTTTAGATATACTCCACTCATCCGAGACATTGCGTGACAAAGTGCCTTCATATTGTGTGGCAATTTCTTCATTGGTTTGCATCCAGTTGCGCTGACGAACTGCCAACTGATCTATTCCCAGCTCTTTTGCTGCTTTATTAATAAGTGTTTCTATAACAAACAAGGCATCAGGTGATCCAACACCTCTTAAGGAGCCAATTTCCGGTCCGGTTGTATAGTATAATCTGCCTACAACATCTATATTTTTATGGCGATATACACCGTAAAGATTATTCAAAAATGAGAGCAATGCACCTTCATAATTGCCAAAATATGCTCCCGCAGGTCCTTCGGTTCGTGCTTGAAAGGCACATATACGTCCTTCGGCATCAAGACCCAGTTTTGCCTTTGTTTTAAGAGATTGTTTTTTGCAACTATAACTTATAGATTCCTCCCTGGTCCATACAAGGCGCACCGGCTGCTGAAGTATATTGGCTAACAAGGCTAAATATACATGTACTGACATACTATGCTTTCCGCCAAATCCTCCGCCGACGTAAGGGATATGCAGGCGTACCTTATTATAAGGATACCCAAGAGCCTTGCAAACCATTCTATGGTTTTGGGTAATATCTTGCGTACCATAACATACGTTTATTGTGCCATTATTATCTATATAGGCATATCCACCCTCAGGTTCTATATATGCATGTTCTGAATAAGGACTATTGTACTCTCCTTCAACAATAACAGCTGCTTCTGAAAATCCAATCTCTACATCACCTTTTATATATGAATGTTCAAAGCAAGGTATCTGATTTTCCGCCTTGGCTTGCTCTACAGAGTTAATAGCGGGTAGCTCTTCGTATTCAACGTGTATAAGCTTACAAGCTCTTTCTGCTTCCTCTTCAGTTTTCGCCGCCACCAATGCCAAAGCATCTGCTAAAAATCTTACTTCCTCCCCTTCACCTACAAGGATGGGGCGATCTTGCACATGGTACATGCCACTCACGTTTGAACCTGTAATATCTTTTCGTGTCACTATCCTTACGACTCCGGGAGAATTTTCTGCTTCTGAAGTATCTATCTTGATAATCCTTGCTTTAGGTACTGTTGGCCAAAGAATTTTTGCATATACCATATTATCCATGTGAAAATCTGCACTATATTTAGCACTGCCGGTTACTTTATCCATAATATCATTTCTGAATGGTCTGGTATTATTCATTATTGTTATTTTCCCTCCCTTCTACAACTGATTCCACTGCTTCAAATATCTGTTCATAACCTGTACAGCGACAGAGATTTCCGCTAAGTGCTTCTTTAATCTGTGCGCGAGTGGGGTTAGGATTGCGATTTAATAAGCCTTTAACAGAAAGAATCATACCGGGTGTACAATATCCGCATTGAACAGCACCTTTCTCTGCAAAAGCCTGTTGAATAGGATCTAATTTACCATCTATAGAAAGCCCTTCAATTGTAGTAATAGTCTTTCCTTCAACTTCCCCTATAAGCATCATGCAAGAGTTCATATTTTCTCCGTCTACTAATACCGTACACGCACCACATTCACCTGTTTCACATCCCTTTTTTACACCATACATGTGCATTTCTTCTCTCAAAACTTCCAATAAAGTAGTGTTTTCATGAGAATGAGAAGTAACTTTTTCCCCGTTTAAAATAAAGGAAACACCCATTTTTTATCCCTCCATTATATCAGCTATTTGTTTTTTTATGGATATGCCCGAAATATAAGAACGATATTCTGCACTGGCACGAATGTCTGAAATTGGTTTCACATTTTCCTGTACAATATCGGCAATCTCTTCAAGTGACACATCATTTAATCTCTTATCTATCAGAAATTCTTCCGCCTTAGTAATTCGTAAAGGTGTCGGACCCACAGCTCCAAGAGATATACGAGCATCCTTTATTATTCTATTATCATCAACATCCAAAGCAACAACACCATTGACCACAGAAATAGCTAAGGCATTTCTGCGACCAACTTTGAAAAAGCTCTGATAAGTCCATTTCCGTTTGGGTACATAAATTCTTGAAATAACCTCACCCGGCAGAATTACAGTTCTCCGCGGCGCCAAGATGAACTCAGTAAGAGGCACTCTACGCTCACCGTTTGAAGACATTAATTCTACTTGGGCATCCAGTGCCCATGCTGCATTAAGTCCGTCACCTGAGGGTGATGCCGTTTGTATATTTCCGCCTAAGGTACCTTTAAACCGAATCTGTACGCTTCCTACTTGATTAGAAGCTTGATAAAGTGATCTTGCCCATTTTTTTATTAACATGTTGTTATGAATATCTATAAAACGGCTGGCACTTCCTACAGATATACTTGAATCTGTTTCAACGATACCATTTAGTTCAGGTATCTTTTTTATATCAATTAAATATTTGGTAGAAACCTTCTTTGCTCTAAGCAATACTAATAAGTCCGTACCTCCGGCATACAGCATTGCCTCGTCTCTGTAAACATCCACCATTTGGAACAATTCCTTTAAAGATAAAGGACATAAATATTTAAATGAGGCATACATAGTTAATCAACTCCTGTATAATATTTTTTTGTTATAATTATAATCGAATACTTAATTAAGGCACCATATATAGTTTCTCACGTGCCTCAGGAAGATATTCAATATGTCCAACAGGAATCTTACATTCCACCGCTTCAATTACAGTACGTGCTCCTTCCGAACAAAATCCACCGCAAAGTTCTATTAACAAACAGTTTTCTTCTTCCATAATTTTCTTCGCAACTTTAGCACCTTCTTCAATTGTACTCACTCCATAAATTAGTAAACGGTTACCACAGTGCAATAATTCAGTGTGATGTTGCTCATGATTACAATCCTCCGATTTAAAAATAAAAGCCCATGTAAACATATTTTTCTCCTTTCATATTAAACTATTGCAAAATGCAGCAATAGTTGATTTAATTTGATTATTTTGCTATTATTTTTTACTCTATCTATAGGGTTTCACATTGTGCAACACTGTTTTATAAGTTTTATTAAGAAAACTATGCTCCGCAATATGAAGTCACATTAGTGATTTATATTAAACTATCAACAACAAATATATTTATCAAGAATTACTTTTTTCACATAGCTATATAATTCTCATATACGTGTTTACTGCTATTCTGTTAATAAAATTTTTAAATACATAAATTGCTTATTGACATAAGATATTAACACATAATTTTTTTATATTTGTTCTTTTTTTGTTGGATACATAACCTCGGTAATAATTTCTCCTACTGGGTTTAAGAAAACATGAATTTGAGAATTCATGTTTTCCAATGGATAATTATGCATATGTATAACCGGTTTATAATTCCGGAAATTGATTAACATATTATCCGAAAAAGCATCATCGTCATAAACCGCATTAATAATATTTGCTATTATTAATGCATGATCCCCGGGATATATAATACTCTCTGCTTTACACTCTAAATGTGCACGGCACTCCTTTATACAAACCGGCTTTACATACTTAGATTTCATCTTAGTAAATTTAGATCTGTCAAATTTATTCTCACCATATTTTGTTTTATAAGATGTCAAGACAATATCATCAATTAAACTCATATCAGGAAGATTAATAACAAATTCCTTAGTTCTTTCTATATTACTTAAACTGTGGCTTTTTTTTGGAGTTTGTAATAACGATAAAGCCAACATTGGTGGTTTTGTTGATATCGGAACACACCAGCTAAACGGAGCTACATGATCAGTCGCATCTTCATTTTTAGTGGTACATAGAATCGGTCTTGTAGGCTGCAAGCAAAAAACTGATTTAAAAATTTCCTCTCTATCTATTTCTTTTTTCATCATATCTCCCCTTTAAAGTGTTTCTAATAAAAAAAGATCTCAAAAAATATCATAATGTTTTGTATCATGAAATACAATTTCGTGTAATAAATTAATTATAACACCTTTGGAAATCATTTGCAATAGCTTTTTTATTAAATTCACTGGAAAAAAATATAAAAATATACGGAATATAACAGTACCCTTGTTTTTTAAAATCAAAATATATCTAATATATAAGTTTATTGTTTTTTAACCAAATTTATATCCAATTTCCTCAGATATCATATTTGCATACTTTATTACTTCTTTTGAAATGAAATCCATTTTATCCTCAGTTATTCTATGAATGGGTCCTGAAACACTTATAGCTCCGGCAACATCCCCTTTAATATTTAAAATTGGAGCACCTACGCATTTTACTCCCATCTCGTTTTCTTCGTCGTCAATCGCATAACCAATTTTCTTAATTTCTTGCAGTTCTTTTTTATATAAAATAAAATCAGTGATTGTATTTTCTGTAAGCCTTATTATTTTACTGCTTTTCCATATCTTAAGTACTTCTTCTTCAGGCAGAAAAGCCAACATAGCCTTACCCGTAGCCGTACAATACATTGGAGCTCGATTACCAATTCTTGATTTCATGCTTATTGTATTATTTGCTTCAACCTTATCAATATAAACAATTTCGTTATCCTCTCTTATTATTAAATGGACAACTTCATTTACACTTTCCATCAGCATTTTAGTATAAGGTTTAGAGCTTTTTAATAAGTCTAACTTATCAACTTTTTTACTCCCTAATTCAAAAAGCTTAAATGTTATTTTATACTTGCTCGATTCCTCATCCTGAACAACATATCCTTTGTAAGTCAATGTAGACAGCAATCTATAAACTGTGCTTTTATGAAGATTTACCCTTTCGCTTATCTCAGTAATCCCTAACCCGTCACTGTAATCCGAAAGCACTTCTAATATTGTTAACGTTCTGTCTACCGATTGGACTAAATCCATCCTTAGTACCCCCTTGTTTAAATTATTTAATATACTTAATTACATATTATAACAATTTGTTTCATAAATCAATACCAAAGTTTCATATGGTGGAATTTCCTTCAATCAGAAAAGCACCAAGAAATTTACTTTCCTGATGCTTTGTGGATTTATGCTGAAGAAGTTTTACTCTCCGCACTCATCATGGTGCTGATGTTCATTGCAGATCGAGCCTGTTGATTTTAAATTGCCTTTTAGATATTCTTCGACAGCCTTTTTTGCTTCACCTTCGGCGCCCGTTATTACTTCAATGTTCTTATCGTTGAATATTTCAACTGCTCCTTGACCCATTCCTCCTGATATGATTACATTTACTCCCATATCATTCAGAAAGTTTGGAAGGAAGCCCGGTTTATGACCCGGATTTTGTATTGAGGAGCTTTTTACTATTTTATTTCCTTCCGCCTCATAGATATTAAAGTTTTCACAATGACCAAAGTGTGAAGTTACCATTTCTTTTTCGCTTGCAACTGCTATTTTCATGTTAATCCTCCATATTCTCTAACTTTTCTGCTATATTTATAAATAAATTGTCTCCGTAAAGCTCAATCATACCCTTATCGCACATGGATGCAATTTGTGGGTCTATCGGAAGCTTTGCAATGACCTCCAAGCCGTGATTTTTTGCCGATTCCTCAATTTTGCTCTCACCGAATATTTTATATTCCTTACCGCAGTCAGGACATTTGAAATATGACATGTTTTCAACTATCCCGATGATTGGAACATTCATCATCTCAGCCATCTTTACCGCTTTTTCTACTATCATTGAAACCAGCTCCTGAGGAGATGTGACTACAATAATTCCATCAATCGGAATTGATTGAAATACAGTAAGCGGTACATCGCCTGTTCCGGGGGGCATGTCAATGAACATGAAGTCAATGTCCTTCCATATTACGTCTGTCCAAAATTGCTTTACCGTTCCTGCAATAATGGGTCCTCTCCACACTACCGGGTCTGTGGTATTTTCAAGCAAAAGATTAATCGACATAATATCTATTCCCGTCTTGCTTTTGCAAGGCAGTATTCCTTCACCGTTACCGCTTGCCTTTTCTGTTATACCGAATGATTTTGGTATTGATGGTCCGGTAATATCCGCATCTAAGACCGCCACACTGTGATTTCTTCTGTTCATAGTTACAGCAAGCATTGATGTAACCAATGACTTGCCTACCCCGCCCTTGCCGCTGATTATGCCTATTACTTTTTTGATATCGCTCTGAGGGTGTGGTTTTTCCATAAAATTTATTTTCTCTTCTTTTCTGCTGTTGCATTCTTCGCTGCAGGAGCTGCAGTTTTCATTACAATTTTCACTCATTTTTATCTCCTAATCGCATAAAATTTTTATTGTCTCCTTATATACATCACGCACGGCATTTCCTGCCGCACAATCGATATCAACAATTGTAAGTCCACTGTTCACAGCTTCCACCGCTTTTTTATCAAAAGGAATTTCTCCGACAAAACCAATATTATTATCCCGACAAAACTTTTTTATATTATCATTATTTTCAATATTAGTATCGTATTTATTCACGCAGACAGCTATTTTTGCATTAAATTTTTCCGCTGTTTTAATAATTCTTTTCATATCGCTTATTCCCGACAAGGATGGTTCCGCCACAATCAAAACCATGTCTACACCGCTTATGGATGCAATGACAGGACATCCTATGCCGGGAGAGCCGTCTATTACTGCAAAATCCGCATAGGAAGCAAGCCTCATGTTTTTCTTTACTTCGGTTACAAGCATACCGGAATTCCCGCTGCCCATCTTTAATTCTGCTGTTGAAAAAACCTTATTGTCTCTGTACAACGTCATTTCTCCCGCCTTACGGGGCACTAATCTAATAGCTGAAGAAGGACACAATGCTTCACATACGCCGCATCCTTCACAATCATAAATATTTATTTCATAGCCGTCATTATTGCTGATTGCATCAAACCTGCAGTTTTCATAGCATAAATTGCACTCAATGCATTTATCCTTATCTATTTCAGCCTTATCCAATCCGTAATAATCTGAATTCTCAGGCACCGATTTCTGCTCCATAATCAAATGCAGGTTAGGAGCATCTATATCGCAGTCGGCAAAGGCTTTAACATCTGAAAGCCTAATAAACGCACCGGCAACGGTCGTCTTCCCTGTGCCTCCTTTACCGCTTAATATCAATAATTGTTTCATTCCCAACCTCCTGCTCTATGGATTTCAGCAGCGAAGAGAATAAGCTGTGATATTTTTCTTTTTGCAGCGAGGCGATTTCCCCATTAGAATTTAATTTGCCTAATTCATTTTCAAAGGGTATCCTGCATAAAACTTTAATATTATTTTCCATACAATATTTTTCAGCGGGATTATCGGACTCTAAACATTTGTTTAGAACAGCACCAAAAGGTATGTCAAATAATTTGACCAAATTATATACCATATTAAAATTATGCACTCCGAACAAGGTAGGTTCAGCAACCAAAATACAGTAGTCAGCATTTTTTATGCTTTCCATTACGCTGCAGGAGCTTCCCGGAGGACAGTCGATGAATGTATAGGGTTTATCATCTGCACTATTCAGCAGCCTTTTAATAATGGTTACTCCCGTTTCTTCGCCGGTATTTAGAATACCTGTATAGATATTGGAATTATTAAAAAATCCCTCTTGAATTTCCCCGATTTCCTTATCTTTTTCTGTAATTGCATTCTCCGGACACAGAAGTATACATCCGCCGCAGGAATGACATATATCTTCAAATACAAACACCTTGTCTTTTATATAT
>ENA-UOOK01003195-UOOK01003195.1-fermentation-metagenome-genome-assembly--contig:-NODE-3195-length-18950-cov-6.554009_pt1 | contig 18950 bp, 16 predicted proteins | sample MGYA00245777_ERZ724023 | MGnify/ENA primary metagenome ERZ724023 (study PRJEB28704, sample SAMN03018312) | fermentation metagenome | biome: anthropogenic terrestrial biome; feature: soil; material...
CCTTACTCATCACAGAGATTTGCCAGGTGTAATTTCAAAGATTTCATCTGTCTTATATGAAGAAAATATTAATATTGCCAACATGCGTGTTTATAGAAACGAAAAAGGGAAAATGGCAACCATGGCATTGGAAACAGACAGCATGATTACGGAAGATGCAATGAAAAGAATAAAAAAAATTGAAGAAATTGACAGTGTGAAATTTATTAATCCCATAATGGAGGAAGCTATTTAATGTTTGTTTCAAGCGGAAAAGAGTTAATAGAAATATGCAATAGAAAAAATATTTCCATATATGAATATTCAATACAGGAAGAAACGGAAAAAAGCGAAAGCAGCCGTAAAGCAGTTGTGGACAAAATGAGAAGCACCCTTCATGTCATGATGAATTCTTCTCAATATGCCCGGGAAAATCCGGTTAGGTCCGTAAGCGGATTAATAGGGGGAGATGCTTATAAAATAGAGCAATATGCGGACAGAGGGGAAACTCTTACGGGGGATTTTATGAACAGGGCAATGGCAAGAGCCTTGTCTTCCTCTGAGGTAAATGCCGCAATGGGAAGAATAGTCGCGTGCCCCACGGCGGGCTCCTGCGGAATTTTGCCCGCAGCGGTTTTGTCTGCCGGAGAAAAGCTTAACAAGACGGAGGAGCAATTGATTAATGCCCTTTTCACATCAGCGGGAGTGGGAATCATAATAGCAAAGAATGCAACCCTTGCAGGAGCAGAGGGAGGATGTCAGGCGGAATGCGGCTCTGCGGCAGCCATGGCTTCAGCGGCGGTTGTTGAAATGATGGGCGGAACTCCCGAACAGGCATTATCTGCAGCAGCCATAGTAATTAAAAATGTAATGGGACTTGTCTGTGACCCTGTCGCAGGTCTAGTCGAGGTACCCTGCGCCAAAAGAAATATTGCAGGGACCGTAAGCGCTCTTACCACAGCAGACCTTGTCATGAGCGGAGTATACAGCAAAATCCCCTTTGACGAGGTAGTGAGCGCCATGTACAAGGTGGGAAGACAGCTTCCCTCGGAGCTTCGTGAAACCGCTTTAGGAGGAATAGCAATAACACCTACGGCTTTAAAATATAAAAAAGAAATATTTAAAGATTGATCAGAAAAAGAAATATTTAAGGATTGGTATATTGACAATATACTCTATTTTGGATAGAATGTAAGAGTTGATGAATCAATGGAAGCGTATCGAAGTGGTCATAACGAGCCGCACTCGAAATCCACTCGGTCAGTTGCCTTGATAATGCCGGAAACCCTTGAGTTGACCTGGGTTTTCGGGATTTTGAAAATTTAGGTTTTTAGCGATTTCTACGGTTTTTCTACACTTTTCCTTGGCTTCTACGGGGGGCTTGGTGTATTAAAATAAATATGGAGGCGTATCGAAGTGGTCATAACGAGCCTGACTCGAAATCAGGTTGTCCTCACGGGCACGTGAGTTCGAATCTCACCGCCTCCGCCATAATAAAAACATCATCAATTTCATGGATGTCATCGGTCATTTAATAATAAATGAAGAGGTATATTATGGAGGTTTATCCTAAATTAAATCATATTTACATTACTGAAAGATTAAAGCATAGGCTGAAAGAAATTAATAACCATCCAATTACAACAATAATCGCTCCCATGGGCTTTGGTAAAACAACAGCTATAAACTGGTGGGTAAAAAGAGAAACAAAAAGTCATTCCAATGCGATAATTCTCAAGCAAATGATTGCCACAGACAGTATAACTGATTTTTGGAGTGGATTTTGCAGAGCCTTTAGGGGTTATCCCAAATTGACGGAGCAATTAAAAGCCTTAGGATACCCTAAGGATATGGGAGCTGTTTCCGCACTGTCTGAAATTTTAAATGATGCCTTATCAGCAAATGAAAGTCCCCTTTATCTTATTATTGATGACTTACATTTACTTGGGGAAAACAGATTGACGCCAATCCTTCTATATCTCTCTCGAAGCCTGCCGGAAAATGTACATTTTCTTCTTCTATCCAGAAATCAAATATTTAATGAAGAGAAAAGAATGCGTTTAGGCAACTTACTATGTGAAATAGGGATAGAAGATTTACAACTGGAAAATCAAGAAGTAGCTCTTTATGCTAAACAATGTCAACTAAATGTAAAAACAAATGAACTAATGGCTTTAGCAGAGCTTAGTGAGGGCTGGATTTCTATGATTTACTTAAATTTCAAATCTTACATACAGAGCGGGCAGTGGCTTTCAAACTCTTCGGATATATTTACGATAATAGAACAAGTTTTATTAGAACCGCTGCCACAGCAACATAAGGAATTTCTAATTCTTATTGGTATGGCTGATGAATTCACAGTTAAACAAGCATCCTACCTATGGCAAAAGGATAATGCAAAAGAATTGATAGATACCCTTTCAAAAAACAATGCCTTTATTACAAAAAATGAAGGTGGCATTTATAGGTATCATCATATGCTACTTCAATGCACAAGACAGAAATTTTCTGAAAAGACAGAAGATTACCAAAGAAAGAGTTATCAAAGGCTTGGTCTATGGCATTTAGAGCAGGAAGAATATATCAGTGCTTATGTTGCTTTTGTCAAGGCAAATGACTGCGAAAATCTATTAATAACCTTAGAAAAAGATAAAGCAAAAAGTCTCAATGCAGAACATAGTCAAATGTTTTTTAACTGGATGGATATGTGCTCAGAAGAACTCTTGATGGAACATCCAAAGGCACTTGTCATAGCTATGATAACCATGTTTTCAATGAATAATATACCGGAGATACTAAGGTTTAAGTCTTTACTCCTTTCGGCTTTGAAAAATGATACTAAGCTGACCCGGCAGGAAAAGGACGATTTTCTTGGGGATGCCGAGGTGGCAGAGAGCTTTTTAGCATATAATAACATTTCAGCAATGAGTGAATATCATCGCCGAGCCTGTTCCCTGTTAAGCCGTACATCTCTTTGTGTAGACCCCAAGGATGTCTGGACATTTTCGGCACCCTCAGTGCTGATGATGTACCACAGGACAGCAGGAGGAGCAAACAGCGAAAATGCAGAAATGAAAGATTGTATGCCATATTATTATCAGGTATCTGACGGACATGGGAATGGTTCAGAGCATAGCTTTGAGGCTGACTTATTCTATGAAAGAGGACAGTTGATTGATGCAGATATATCAAATCAAATGGCTCTGTCAGCTGCAAGACGAAAAAATCAATTCAGCATCATGATGTGCTGTAATTTTTTATCCATGCGTATGGCAGTATTAAATGGTGACTTCAGTGAAATGAACAAGATTAGCCTTGAAAGCAGAGAATTATTATATAAAGAACAAGAGTATACACTTTTAAATACATTGGATATGTGCCTAGGCTTTATCTATGCACTTCTTGGACACCCGGAATTAGCACCAAAATGGATGGCGGAAGGACAGATAGACGAAGCGCTCGTGATGTTTCCTGCAACCCCAATGCTTCATACATTTTATAACCAGCTATTACTGGCGCAGGGTGAATGGACACAGTTTTTAGCAAGAAAAGAAGAATGCGAAGGTCTTTATAATATATTCAACAATGTACTTTGCAGCATTTGGCTGCATATTCAAACTGCCTCAGCCTTAAAGATGATTGATAGAAAAGAAGAGGCAAGTAAGGAATTAAAATTAGCCTTAGATATGGCAGTACCTGATATGATTATTATGCCCTTTGCAGAGAGTGAATACTACATATTAGATTTATTAAAAGAGTTTCAAGCTTCAGGAATATATGAAAAGGAAATTGAAGAGATTGTAGTCTTATCAGAGAAATTTAACAGTTCAAGACAGAAAATTTGTCAGGAGCATTTTGGAGAATACGGAGATTATGGATTGTCAGAAAGAGAACTGGGAATTGCAATATTAGCAGCTAAACGAAAAACCAATTCAGAAATTGCAGAAAAGCTTCATTTAGCAGAAGGAACTGTAAGAAACCAGCTTTCCAGAATCTTTGACAAGCTCGGAATCGAAGAGCAAGGGAAAAATAAACGCCTTGCACTGGAAAAACTACTGAAAATAAAAAAATAATGACAAATTGTCACACTACAAAAATAAAACGCTGTTGTACAATGTAAAGGTACAGTGGCGTTTTTATATTTATTATATAATGAGGAGGCGGAATTATGAAGGGTAAGCCCGTTACCAAGGTTGAGCCGCTTGAAAACAGCATTTTGAGGGTCACCTTTGATACAGGAAACTGTGTGATGATTGATATGAAGCCGAAGCTTGAGAATTTTCGCTTCGGAGCACTCCAAAACCCTGATATATGGCAAACGGCTGATACGGACGGTGGTTTTGTGCATTGGTATAAAAACGGAATGCCGGTAGTGGAGCTGGCATACAACGAAATAATTAAAATGACTTTAGGAGAGTCTTATTAAGGAGGGAAATTTTGAAGATGAAATCAAAAGTAATATGGAAACGAATTGGAACAACAGGCAAGGCTTGTTGTCTTAAGGCAGATGGCGGTACTTTGACTATTAACAGTGGAAATTTGAATCTGTATTCTGAGCAGTCCAATGGTCTATATGGTGATAGTATATTTATAAAAGGCGGTACCATAACAGCCCAAAGTGAACATGGCACAGCCTTTAATAAAGCACCTGTATTCAGCGCCGATTATAGCTATACAGTGAAGGCAGGCAGCAGTTCATCTGATGCAAGAGAAATATCAAATCCTACTTTTACTGAGCAATATATAAAGATTGAACCTAAGCCATCAAGCGGAGATAATGGCGGAAACGGAGGTTCAGGCGGCGGAGGCAGTGAGGCTCCTGCAGCAGATACCACAGCAAAGGATGAAACCGCAACAGAAGATAAATGGGTTAATCCTTTTGTGGATGTAATAGAAGGCAGCTGGTACAGTGAAGCAGTAAAATATGTTTGCGAAAAAGGTTTAATGAAAGGAACAGGGGGCAACACATTCAGTCCTGACGAAATGACTACAAGAGGAATGATAGTAACAATTCTTCACAGATTAGAAGGTATGCCATCAGCAGGAGATAATGCATTTAGTGATGTTAAGACAGATAAATACTATGCAGACGCAGTAGCTTGGGCATCAGGGAACAATATCGCAAGCGGCTACGGAAACGATAAATTTGGTCCGGATGATACCATCAGTCGTGAGCAATTGGCGGTAATCCTTATCAACTATGCAAAGTACAAGGGTTATGATATATCAGCTAAGGCTGATTTATCCAAATATGCAGATGCAGAGGATATATCAAGCTGGGCATCAGATGCTATGTCCTGGGCAAATGCAGTAGGCTTGATACTGGGTGATGGCAACAGCCTGACACCGACAGGCAATGCAACAAGAGCACAAGCAGCAACCATACTCTATCGTTTAGTGGAAGAGATTGCAAGGTAGCAATAGTTAATAGCGAAAATCAAAAGAAAAACCTGTCTTTTTCAAGGCAGGTTTTTTTGGGGCAAGACGACCATCGACATGCCGCCGTGTTCTTAAAAAAGGGTAAACTTATTGGTGTGGTACGGATATTTTTTTCAATTAGCCAAAACTAATTCAATATGAAGTTGTCGCCACTCCTATTCCTGTTTGAGAAAGCTTGAAGAAAAATCGACAGCAGCAATAAGACTGATATGGCAACGCCGATACCAGTAATATATGCAGCACCGAACATCAGCCAAGAGGATATTGAGGTTATTAAAGCAATTATCGTACAAATAAATGCCGCATTTTTAGGTTGTGGTGTCTTATAGTTATTGATGAAAGCGAAGATAGACAGTGCGAAAAGCGGCAGGAGTGCCGGTATATAAGCAAATTGTATAGTCTTAGGTTAAGGACTAAAGGGTTTATGCTATACAGAATACTTACACTATATTCCCCAAATCGGCACAATCAAATTTTGGCTATCAAACGCCGATAATCTATCTGTTGTGCAAAGTACTGCCCCTGTGCCACGCTCCAGAGAAGCCTTATCAATTACCCCGAATACTCGAGTGAGCTGGCTTTGGGGCGTGGCTGTTTTTTTAATTTCCATAGGATATAGCTTACCGCTGTCTTCTAACAGAATATCTATCTCCTTGGTATCCTTATCACGATAGTAATAAATGAAAGCTTCTCGACCGCAATTCTGATAGCTCTTGACAATCTCGGACACCACAAAGTTTTCAAGAATCGCACCGCTCATGGCACCATTCATCAGGGTATCGCTGTTGCTCCATTTGGTCAGATATGCCACCAAGCCACAGTCGTAGAAATAAAGCTTTGGTTTCGTAACCATGCGCTTAAGCATATTGTTGGAATATGGGTGGAGATAAAATACAATTCCCAGTCTCTCCAAAATTCCAAGCCAGTTTTTAGCAGTAACTTGATCAATCCCGGCAGCATCAGAGATAGTTTTATAATTAATCATCTGCCCGCACAGAGCGGCAGCTGATGTGATAAAGTCCATAAATTTGAGCGAATCAATGGCACCGGATATCTCTTTTACATCACGATCTATATAGGTGCTGATATAGCTGGAATAAACCGCCCGGTAATCGCTGTACTGCCCGCTGATGAGAGCAGGCATCCCACCTCTGAAAATACGCTCATAAAGTGCAGGAGTATCAACAGGAGTCCGCTCTTTTATACGCTGTGACAGATGTTCCAAATTTAGCACAAAAGGTGCTGAAGCAGCCCCGTAGATTTCAGCCTGTGACATGGGTGCCATATGGAGCAGGCAAACGCGCCCAGCTAGAGATTCCTGTATTCCCTCCATCAGTTTGAACACCTGTGAACCTGTCAGCCAAAAATCACCGGCATGATGGTTTTGGTCAACATGTATTTTAATATAGGTGAACAGCTCCGGTGCATACTGTACCTCATCGATAAATACCGGTGGCTTATGAATTTGCAGGAACATCTTCGGGTCATTCTTTGCCATTTGGCGCTCTGTCAAATCGTCCAGTGTAACATACTCCCGTCCTATGTTCTCCTCTGCAGCCAGCTTTTGCAGCATGGTGGTTTTCCCGGCCTGCCTCGGACCGGTAAGCAGCAAAGCAGGAAATTCTTTGGAAAGGCGGAGAAAGGTATCCTCCATTGCTCTGTGTATATAATTCACAAAATCACCTCTTCGTCTAAAATTGTTATTTATTATATTATAGACGATGCATAGTAGATAGTCAATTTATTTTCGGCTATTATTTGTATCAAAATAATAAGACCATTGAAAATTATCTTTACCTGCACCAAGTTCAAAGTGGTATTTTGCGATACCCAAGTCGACTTTGCTATAAAACCCTGTTCCTGACTTTGCAGATACAGTATCACCATTTAATGAAAATGTAAATTTTTGTTGATTCATAGCGGTGGGAGCTAACAAAGCCGCGTCGATACCTCTAATAAACCATTCAGGCGGTGTTGACTGTAAGTACATTACACTTTCTCTTGACTTTGACCGATGAGGAACGCCTTGCGTTGTTCCGTAACCTATAGAAATTACAAGGCAAAGTTTTTCGCCTTCGTCAATTTGCAAAGCCGTCATAATCTTGCGGTATGTCAAGGCAACCCAACAGGTATTTAATCCCATTGTTTGAGCAAAAAGTACGGCTTTTTCACCATAGTATCCGCACTTTTCATCTAAATCATTGCCTTTTTTCCCGATAATTGCAATATAGTTTTTCACACAGGAAAACTTTCCGTAATGAGCCATAAACCCGTCAAAGGCAGTTGGCTCATTGAGAATAAGCTGCATATGCAATCCGCTTTCTTTATTGCATTGATTAATGAATGACAGCAATTCGTCTTTTACTTTGCCTTCTATTGGCTGATCCGTATATGACCGAACAGAGTGCCTGTTTTTCATTGCCTGTAATAAATCCACCTTTTACCTCCTATTTATTTAAAACTCTTGATATCATCAAGTTATTACATGAGATAGGACTATTTTTGTTTATGTATTTCGGTAAAATATGAAAGTATTCTTAAATTTAGGTATAAAAAAATATATCTATTACAGTTGTAACAGGACAAAATAATTCATACCTACCATCATTAATTTGATTGTTATTTAAGAATACCTTGCTGCATTGTAATTAATCTCCTTCTGTTGATTTTCTTATATTAAATTATAAAGACCGGATTTGTCAAGCTTACTTTTGGCAACCCAACGTCAAAGGGTAAATTTAATCATAAAAATCAAACCGGTTGATTAAACAGGAGTTTTTTGGTATTATTATTGCATATTAGGATTCTAATTGTTTCTATAATAAAGAAAGACAAGTAATTAAGAATTCAGATTCAGCAAATAATTAAAAATCAGAAAGAGGGTAAATTTCATATGGAAAGAAAAGTTAAGGTTGGCTTTATTGGATATGGTAATATGGCGCAGGCAATTGCAAAAGGATTGATTAAAGCCGGAGTATGTGCCGGTGATGAAATCTTCGCCTGTGCAAGTAACTATGATAAATTGCTGAAGAATGCGGAAATACTCGGAATTAACGGTGCAGAGTCTGCAGAGGAAGTTGTTGGAAACAGTGATTTTGTGATTTTGGCTGTCAAGCCGTATCAAATTGAAGCTGTTGTAGCGCCCATACTGGATTTACTTGCAACAAAAGTTGTAATTTCAATTGCGGCAGGCTTTAATTTTGAAAAATACGAGGCGATTTTTAAGCCTCAAACACATCATATAAGCACAATACCCAACACGCCTATTTCCGTAGGGGAGGGAATTTTGGTCTGTGAAAAGAAGCATTCTTTAAGTCAGGCGGAATACGACATATTTATCCAAATGTTCAGCAAAATAGCTTTAATTGAAGTGGTAGATACGGCACGTCTTTCTGCTGCGGGAACTGTCAGCGGCTGTACTCCGGCTTTTACCGCAATGTATATGGAAGCACTTGCGGACGCGGGAGTTAAGTACGGAATTCCAAGAGAATCTGCGTACAGACTCGCGGCTAAGGTGATAAGCGGAACAGGTAAATTGTATTTGGAAAATCAAACACATCCCGGAATGATGAAGGACGCTGTTTGCTCTCCGGGAGGCACAACGATTAAAGGGGTAGCCGCATTGGAAAAAGGGGGTTTTCGCGGCATTGTGATTGAAGCCATAGATGCGATTGAAGGATAGCTTTAACCTGGATTTTGTTTCTTGGCGTGTTCATTTTTGTTGACAGTACTATAACATCATGATAATCTTTTACAAAGAAATATTCTTATAAAAACTAACAGTGAGGTATTTTTATGGAGAAATTTAGAGCAATTGTAGTAAATTCGATTGGCGATGAAGTGAAATATGAATTGAAGACAGTGACTGCCGATGACTTATCAGAAGGTGAAATGTTAATAAAAGTTGCATATTCTTCTGTGAATTACAAGGATATGTTAGCTGTTCAAAAAAATGGCGGTGTAATCAGAAATTATCCCATGATTCCGGGAATTGATTTAAGCGGTACCGTTGTTTCTTCAACAAGCGAAAAGCTTGCAGTCGGCGAGGATGTAATAGTTACCGGCTTTGATATGGGAATGACGCATACAGGTGGATTTTCAGAATATGCAAGAGTTAAGGCGGATTGGGTAGTCAAATTACCTGAAAATTTGTCCCTTGAGGAAGCAATGATTTTCGGAACGGCAGGTTTTACTGCGGCTTTATCTATAATTGAGTTAGAGAAAAATGGAATGTCCTTAGAGAAAAATCCTAAAATTTTAGTTACCGGTGCAACGGGCGGTGTGGGAAGTATTGCTTTGCAAATACTCTCGAAGATTGGCTTTACTAATGTTATTGCTTTAGTAAGAAAAGATTATCAAATTGAGCTTGCAAAAAAAATAGGAGCTAATTCGGTTATTCATACCGATGAATTGGCTGATAATAAAAAACCATTATCTAAGCCAATCTTTGATTTTGTTTTGGACACTGTGGGCGGCGAAACGGCTTCCAAACTGATTCCTCAAATATCCTATGGGGGAAGCATCAGCATGTGCGGGAATGCCGGCGGAATAGGTCTTAACGCTACTGTCTTGCCGCTTATCCTGCGGGGAATTAATATATTGGGAATCGATTCTGTGAATGTTCCCATTGAAGACAGAGGAGATATTTGGGACATAATGGCAAATGGCTGGAATATCACCCGCGCAACGTTGGTCTCCGAGGTATCTTTAGAAACCTTGCCGGATACTATTGAGAAGTTGAAGAATGGTCAGCATTTAGGCAGAACAATAGTTAAATTGAGCTAATTGCAGGTTGTTTTAACCGGCTCTGAATTTGCATAATGAGCTGCGCCCAATAGCTGTAATACTTGCTATGATATGCGGAGCTGATAAATTACAATCTGTAAAGGGAGGGAACAATATGGCTTTTGACTATAAAAAGGAATACAAGGAATTTTATATGCCTAAGAATAAACCGGGTATAGTTGATATTCCTGAAATGAATTATATTGCGGTTAGGGGAAAAGGAAATCCAAATGAAGAAAACGGAGAATATAAAAAATCAATTGAATTGCTGTATAGCATTGCTTTTACAATAAAGATGAGCTATAAGGGTGATTATAGGATTGATGGATATTTTGAATATGTTGTTCCTCCGTTAGAAGGATTCTGGTGGCAGGATGGAATTAAAGGTATGGACTACAGCAGAAAGGACGAGTTGAACTTTATTTCCATAATACGGCTTCCCGATTTTGTTACTGATAAAGATTTTGAATGGGCGATTAAGGAAGCAGCAAAAAAGAAAAAAGCGGATTTTTTAAAGGTTGAATTTTTCACTTATGAAGAAGGGCTATGTGTTCAATGCATGCATTTAGGTCCTTATGATGACGAGCCTGTAACCACGAAGCTTATGGAAGATTATGCAAGAGAAAATGGATATATAATTGATATTACAGATACTAAATTTCATCATGAAATATATTTAAGCGATCCAAGAAGATGTGAAGCTTCTAAATTAAAAACAGTTATCAGACATCCGGTTAAAAAAATATAAATACAAATTACAGGTTAAGTTCAGGACGGCATTATTCCTGTACTGGCAATTCTGGAAAAACAGTACCCGATGTGAGTATACTCTGAATTTAATTGACAAGAGCAGCAGAAGTTTTATTAACGATATCGCAATGGACACAGAACGCCGTAATGAAGCATTTAGTATATTATCGGACTCATGTATTGGCACAGGAAATGGAGGGCGCTATTACCGACCTGGTTGAGTATAACAAGGATTATTCCGCACAGCAGATACAAACCAATGGAAAATTAGTAGCAAACTCCAAGCTTATTATGGGCGGAGGTATTTTAACAGGAGTAATTGCGGCGGTATTTATGGGGCTGTTTATTGCGCGGGGAATATCTCAGCGAATAAGTATGGTCGTGGAGGCTGCCGACAGGCTGGCAAAGGGTCAGTAAAAGTGCTGTCAAGGTTACCGAAAGCTTCAATAAAATCGAACATGCGTCTGCTGAACAGGCAAATGCAATCAAACAAATCGAGCAGGGACTAGCCCAGGTTTCATCAAAGAGCGTACCACATGGGAAATTCCGGGAGGACACCGGGAGCATGGGGAAAATATTCTCGAAACAGCAAAACGTGAGTTAAATGAAGAAACCGGTGCAGCAGGGTTTGATATAAAGCCTGTCAGTGTTTACGGGGTCAATAGAAACGGACAAACAACCTATGGGATGCTGTTTTTTGCTGAGGTAAAAGCAATAGCTAATTTGCTTCCGGAAATGGAAATCAGTGAAATAATATTTTCCGATACACTTCCAAAGGAGCTTACATATCCGGAAATTCAGCCTTTGCTGTACGAGCGTGTTCAAGGATGGCTTAACCTGCAGTGCAGTTCCGACGAGCTGTGGGATGTATATGACGAAAACAGAAAGCTGACGGGAAGAACGCACCGACGCGGCGAGCCGATGAAAAAAGGCGATTATCATCTTGTGGTTCATGTCTGGCTGCAAAACAGCAAGGGTGAATATCTGCTTACAAAGCGCACTCCTAACAAGGGATTCCCAAACATGTGGGAATGCACCGGAGGGTCGGCTCTTGTCGGAGATGACAGTCTGACGGCTGCAATGCGCGAAGTTAAAGAGGAAACTGGACTGAGTGTTTTGCCGGAAAGCGGTAAATGTGTGATGAGCTTAAAGCGTGAAAATAATTTTTGTGACATATGGCTGTTCCGGCAGGATTTTGACTTGAAGGATGTTATATATCAGCCCGAAGAAACCTGCGGCTCGATGTATGCCGATATAGGCGAGATTAAGAGAATGCTTGAAAACGGAACACTATTGCCGTTTTCATATCTTGAAGAGTTTTTTGAAAAGGTAAGTATTTAAAATAAGGCGGTAAAGGCTTGGGGTGTAATGACCAAAGCCTCTGCTTGCCGGGCATTTTGAGCTGTAACGTCTATTTTTCATGCAGCAATGTGTCCAATAATTCCTTTCCGGAGCTTGAAATAGAGCATCCGGAACGACCATTACCGATAATTATATATTTGTTCTGACTCAGGTAGTCCAATAAATTTCTCAGACGGTATTCGGTAATATCGAGATTTTCCTCCTTAAGAGATTGTATCATTGAGCGTCTTCCCATGGACTTATAGGTTAAAAGTGATAAAATTGCTATTAGGGATTCTTTATCACTTTTGCTGATGATTTCGGCAGTTTTATTTATAAATGACTGTGTATGAGCCCTATTGTTATATTCTTGTAAAATATAATCCGGAAGATGCTCGGCTGATATATAATCATCCGAAATATTTGCCGCATATTCTATGCAATTTTTAAGCTCGCGAACATTTCCGTCCCATTTATAATTCAAAAGGAAGTTCCATACCTCCGGGTCAAATTTTACTTTTCCTTTGTTTTCTCTGTGTAAAAATTCGTTTATGAGAAGCGTAATATCTGATTTCCTTGAACGTAAGGGCGGTATATTTAGCGTCAATGTATTCAGTCTGAAGAATAAATCTAATCTAAATTCGCCTGTGTCGACCAAGGTCTTCAAGTTGCGGTTTGTTGCCGCAATTATTCTCACATCTACACTTTGAAGCCTGTCGCTTCCTACACGCATTATTTCTTTTTCTTCTAACACGCGAAGAAGCTTGGCTTGCGTTGAAAGGGAAAGTTCACCGATTTCGTCGAGGAATAACGTACCTTTTTGAGCCATTTGAAAAAGACCTTCCTTACCGCCCTTTCGTGCACCTGTAAAAGCTCCCTCTTCATATCCGAAAAGCTCCGATTCTAAAAGTGAATCGGGTATTGCCGCACAGTTCATTGCCACAAACGGATATCGTGAGCGGGATGATGCGTTGTGTATGGACTGTACGAACAGTTCTTTACCTGTGCCGCTTTCGCCGATTATGAGAGTAGGCTTATCTATTTCTGCTATTTTTTTTGCTTTATTTATACATTGCTCAATTGCGGGGCTGGAGCCTTTAATATCCATAAATGTATATTTAGCTATTAATCCCCTTTTTGTGATTTGACGCCGTAGGGATGCTTCCATGTCGGTTAATTCTGTAATATCTTTAATGATAAGCATATATAAAATTTCCTCATGAATACCATTATTAATCTCACGCTTGGTAACAGAAAGGTTTATATTACGGGTTTTTAACGTGCATAATTGATTATATATTTCTGATTTGGAATCAAGAAACTCATATAATTCGGAATCTTTGACAAGGTCATTTAAGTTTGTTTTATAAAGATTTGAAGGAAGCTTTAAAACTTGGGCAAAATTTTGGTTGTAGTTTATAACCTGCATGTTTTTATTATAAATTACAACTCCGTAATCTATACACTCCATGATTGTTTTCAATTGTATAGTTGTAGCGGAGGATAAATCGTAAAAGTGTGACAGATAGCTGTCCGGCGTTGCAATGTCCTTACAATAGCACGTTATGGAATCTCTTAGCTCGTCATCAAGAATATTAGCCTTAACCGCAATATCAAGCAATGTGGCAAGATCTATTTTACGCGGACCTAAATCAAAAATAGGTATACTCTCCGGCAGCTTTTCGGTGTATCCGGAAGTAATTGCAATATCAATTTTTTTATCTATTACATTGTAATTGCCGGGGTAATCAATGTATAAATTTAAATTGGATACACCCGATTCATACAGAGCGTTAACGGTTTGCTGAGCGGATGAATAGTAATTGAAACACGCTAAAGCCTCTGTTCCCACGGGAAATTGCTTGAGTTCTTCAATCTTATCCCGAGAAAAGGTAAAGTTAAGATTTATTATATCGGCATCGCTGCTCATTTGTCTTCTCGCTATAGGGAAAGAGTAAATATTGGTAATGAGCACTATATCTGCATTTGAAATTTTTTTGGAGGTTAAAAAGGTATTGTCATCACCTACGTGATAGCAAGGTATAATATTTAACCGATTTTTAAATACCTTTTTAAGCTCTGCATAATATAAGTTCATGGCATATTCGCGTTTTGCCACAAGTAATAATGTTTTCATTTCATTAAAACCTCCCGTTTTAATCCCATAAATAAGTATAATATATAATTTGCCCCCAATATTTTTGTAAATCAATTAAAATTATAATTAAAAATCGAATAAAATGCAACTAAAAATATTAAAATCGGATTTTTGAGTCATATTTTTAAAAAAACAATGTTACGTCCCGAAAATAATCCCAAAAGTAGTTTTGATGAAGCTTCATAGAGTTGAATTTTTTATAGTGATTTTTAAAAAGGGGTATATTCTAACATTTTTAAGGAAAAATTATATTTAAAAGAATAAAAAAAATAATGGCATAAAACTTGCAACTAATTTGTTTGTAAAATAATTTACATTATTAATATTATCGGAGGAAATATTAAATGGAAAATGGCAACAAAAAAATCGTAAAGCCGGCACAGGCCTTTTTAATGCTCGCAGTCGGTATCGCAATTATCGTAGTAGGATTATTGGTTTTAAAGGTGAACAATCGTATTGTATTGGCAATTGACGGTGTTGTTATGTGCATAATGGCATGGTCTTTCGGAATTAAATATGATGATTTGCAAAGGGATATTAAGGATACTATTTCATCAATGATTGTAGCTATGCTGATTCTGCTGGCAGTGGGAACATTGGTAGGGACCTGGATGATTTCAGGGACAGTACCCTTAATGATTTATTATGGTATGAAGATTATAACACCTGGTTTGTTCTTGCCTATAATCTGCCTGTTATGTACTTTTATGTCTGTGCTGGCAGGAACATCCTGGGGAACGCTTGCTACCGTGGGTATTGCATGCATGGGAGTTGCAAAAGGACTTGGAGTTCCTCCCGAAGTTGCCGCAGGTGCCATATGTGTCGGCGCTTTCTTCGGAGATAAGGTTTCACCTTTGTCGGATTCACCTGTTATTACCGCTTCGGTAACCGATGTCCCAATGATGGAAGGAATTAAGCACTCTTTGATTTCAACAGGTCCCGCATATATAATATCAATGATTTTCTTTATAATTTATGGAAGAAAATTTGGCGGAGGAACCATAGGCGGAGAAGTTTATAATGATATACTTTCATCTGTTTCTGCTAATTTCAACTTAAATCCGCTTTTATTAATTCCTGTGCTTGTAGTAATAGTTCTTATTGTAATGAAAAAACCTACACTCCCTACATTTGTTGCGGGTATAGCGGCAGGCGGTATTTTAGCCGCAATTTTCCAAGGAGCAGGCTTAACCGAGATTCTTAATACAATGTACTCGGGATATGCGGGCAGTACAGGTTCTGAGGTAGTGGATTCAATGCTTAACAGGGGCGGCTTCACAAGCATGTTAAGTACAATAGGATTATTGATGGCAGCTGGAATATTCGGAGCACCTCTTCGCACAGCCGGTGTAATTGATGTATTGTTTAATTATATTAAAAAAGTTGCTAAGAATGATAAAAGCATGTCTCTTGGCGTTTTGATTATACACTCGGTATTTTTCTTAATTATAGGAGCATATTATGTAACTTATCCTGTAATAGGAGGTATGGTTAAGGATTTATTCCCTGAATACGGTCTCGATAAGAAGAATTTAATGAGAATTATGCTTGACACGGGGACGGGTCTTGCTCCGTTGGTGCCGTGGGCAACAACCGGTTCATATACGGCAACAACACTGGGAGTAAGCAATATGGCATTTCTGCCGTATGCACCTATGCTGTGGCTATCCATTATTTTTTCAATTATTTATGCGGCTACAGGAATCGGAATGGCAAAATTAAAAAAGGAAAATTAAAATGAATTTTTGCACTAAATCGAAATGGAGGGATTGTTTTGGAAAAGATAATTAAACGTTGGTATGATATGATTCGTATCAATTCAGTAAACGGACGCGAGGTAGATCTTGCTGATTATATTGCTGAAGAATTGCGACAAATGGGATTAGAACCTCATTACAGTTATTTTCCCGAGGATGAAAAAAAGGAAAGACCGTCAATATGGACAACATTGGACAGCACTAAGCCGGGGCGTACTTTAATGCTAATCGGTCATATTGATACGGTTGCGGTTGCAAACGGTTGGGAAACAGACCCTTTTGCACCTACTGAAATCGGTGATAAGGTACACGGTCTTGGAGCAATGGATATGAAGGGCGGCTTGGCCGCAGTACTGGAAACTCTCGAATACTATACTCAGCATAAGAATGAATTTAACGGTAAAATATTGGCTTGCTTCGTTTCGGACGAAGAAGGCTTAAGCAAGGGAACCTATCAGTTAGCTGAGGAGGGAATTACGGCGGATTATGCAATTATGGCAGAATGCCGATATGATAATGTTGCCATTGGATTCAGAGGTCGCTACAGCTTCGAGGTTAATGTGCACGGCAAGGCAGCACATGCAAGCCATTATCCCGAGGTGGGAGAAAATGCTCTTATTACGGCAGGAAAATTCATAGAAAAAATTGAGGCCTTGCCCACTTTATTTCATCCACGCTTAATGCATGGTACATGGTGTGTAAGATATATAGAAGGCGGCAATCCGGGTACATTGGTTGTGCCTGATAGCTGCTATGTATTTGTTGACCGTTATGTAGTCCCCGGCGAGGATGATAAAACATGTATCGAACAAATGATGAATGCGGCAAAGGAATTGGGAATAGAAGATAAGGTAGATATACGCCTGAAGCCGAGGGTTTCGCCGTATATGCAGTCCTTTGCACTTGAAGAGGACGACTACTTGGTTACAACCATCCAAGAAAAGTACAAGGAAGTAACAGGTGTGGATTTGCCGGTGTCTTACGACCCATCCGTATGTGACTCCAACATATTAGCGGTAACCATGGGAATTCCTACAATTACTTTCGGACCTTCAGGCGGCGGAATGCATGCTGCAAATGAATATGGTCATGCATATCATGTTAAAAACTGTGCTGAAATTTATAGATTAACGGTAGCCGAATTATTAAAATAGCAAATTAATTATTCATAAAATAATACAATAAAGGTAATGCATTATATATGCATGCCTTTACTTGTTTTTTATGAAATATTTTGGTTCACTTATTTGCCTGTTTCGATTATAATATAAAATGTGAGCGGTCATGGTTAAAAAATCCTGAGGCTTCTTATAATTATAAAGATAAATGGGGTGTCTGTTTGACATTGCGCCAAGAAAAGGAGAATACATCATATGAAGTTTAGTGAAACTATTAAGCATCCTGAAGACAGCTATGCATTTATGAGGGCATTAACATTTATAGGAGGGTTTTTAAATGCATACAGTTTTTTTGCGCGGGGAGGAGCGTTTGTAAGTTTCCATACAGGCAACTTAGTCAAGATTGGATTATCTATAGTATTGAATGACAGCGTTCAATTTTGGAACTGTTTTATCCCTGTGATAGGAGGGTTCATAGGCGTTATTACGGCAACAATTATAAGAGATAAAATATATAGGGATGATTTATTTAATAAAGCAATAATATTAACAGAAATAATTACTTTATTCATTGTTGGATGCATATGGACAAATTCTATAGATAATATTATTAACTTTTTTTTATCGTTTTTAGCGATGTTCCAATTAAGCAGTTTCAGAAAATCAAAAGGCATTGTGCACAATACCACGATTATGACCGGAAATTTAAGAACACTTGCACAATTTTTTACAAATATGTTTCTTGAAAGAAGTAAGAAGAGCGTTGCTGAATTTATAGCCTACTTAATTACATTTCTATCATTTCTATTTGGAATAATAATAGGAGGTATTTCCACCTTAGCTATGGATAAGGTTGCAGTATGGATTTGTGTATTAATTTTATTATTATTGTTATTTTGCAATAAAGATAATTTCAAGTTAAATTATAAATAATATTCTGAAACGACAACAAAAACACCTATGGGGAATGTTCTCATAGGTGTTTTTCAGTTAAAAGAATCTTTTTTTTGTTGTATATTCCTCAACCAATCTTAATCCTTCCCCAAATCTTTGGAAATGGACTACTTCCCGTTCTCTAAGCCATCTTAATGTATCTTTTACAAGAGGATCGTCGGTTAATAGGATTAAATTTTCGTAAGTGGCTCTTGCTTTCTGCTCCGCAGCCATATCGTTGTATAAATCAGCTATAGGGTCTCCTTTCGCCTGTGTAAATTTTGAATCCCAATGTTCGCCGTCTGCAGATACTAAGAAGGGACAGGTTTCGTGATTAGAAAAATATCCTCCCATGCCTGCCTGGATTAGTTCTTCCTTAGTAGCTCCATGGATTAACTTTTTAAACAAAGTAGCAACCATTTCCATGTGACCAAGTTCTTCTGACCCGATATCCGTTAACAATGCCTTTGTTTCATTTAAAGGCATGCTGAATCGTTGGGTTAAATAATTCATGCTTGCGCTTAATTCGCCGTCGGGTCCGCCGTATTGGTTTAAAACAGCCTTAGCCATTCTTACGTCTTTATTTGATACTCTTACAGGATACTGCAATTTTTTTTCATACATAAACATAGAGTATAATCATTCCTTTCTATATGGTATAAAATATATATTATTCCCAAGGCCAGGGGC